>VMHT01042351.1_pt1 | contig 44250 bp, 37 predicted proteins | sample 4693611 | NCBI WGS metagenome assembly VMHT01 (sample SAMN12280063, study PRJNA550983) | marine metagenome | isolation source: seawater sampled from same location over 5 years 0.02-0.2 micron viral filtrate | place: USA: collected off the coast of southern California halfway between the port... ...
GAGCAAACAGAATTCCATCGTGAACACGCTGTCTATGAACGACGATGATGTTGTCTTTAGCGGTGGTGATAACGGTAGCATGTGCTTTTGGGACTACAAGTCTGGGCATTGCTTCCAACAAGAAAAGGCGTTGGTGCAACCCGGTTCGTTGGAAGCCGAATGCGGGATCTACGCCTCCACTTTTGACGTCACCGGTTCGCGCTTGATCACGTGCGAGGCCGACAAAACGATCAAGATGTGGAAGGAGGACACCGAGGCTACGCCTGAGAGTGCGCCGATTCTTCCCTTTGCCCCACCCAAGAATATTCGGCGAAGTTGATTAGTAGTAGCGATATTAATACAAGTCGTTCTCAAAGTTCGTCTTTCACCGCCTTCTTCTTCTCCAGGCTTTCTTTGTGCTGCTTGAACATTTGCTTCGTGTCGTAGTCGGCGCGCATCAGATTTGCCAAGGCTTCCACGTCGATACCCCGCTTGTTCTTGATGAAGATGTCCGCGCCGTTCGACATCAGTCCCCACGCCGCGTGGATGTGATCGCCGCGAATCGCCTTGTGGAGCGGCGTTTCACCGTCCGCGTCTTGCGCGTTCACGTCCGCACCGGCATCGATCAACACCTTCACCATTTCGAAGGAGGATTTATGCGCCGCCTCGTGCAGCGGCGTTGTCAAGTTGCCCGTGCTCCGGCGCGCGTTTGGATCTACGGCTTCCGCCTCGAGTAACGTCTGCATGTAAGGAATGCAATACTTCTTCCACCCTCGCGCCGCGATGTGAATCGGTTGGTACCCTTGATCCGTTTCCTCGATCGGATCCGCCCCGTGTTCCAACAGCGCGTGCAAAATCGGCACGCTTCCTCGCTGTCCGCACGACCCCGCGTTGAAGTGAATCGCCTTGCCTCCGTACAGTTTCGCGTTGGTATCCGCCCCGAGTTCGATCACCGTCCGCACGTACGTATCGTTCCCGACCAATATCGCGTGTTTCAGCGCCGTCAACCCACTTCGGTGCAACGGCGCGTTTATGTCGTGATGATCCGGAAATTTTTCAAATTGATTTCGCAGCTCCTCGTGATCCATGCGATGGCCCACGTGCAGCAGGTTCGCCGGCTTCTCTTCCTCGGGTTCCGGTTCGGCTTCGCGCGCGTTCGGGTCCGGGACGACGTCGTGTTCGGCGTCGGCTTCGCGACCGCCGAGTCCGTACGTGCGTTGCAGTTCACTGTACAGCGAGCTTCGTCCGAATCCGCCCGCATCGACCCGTCGCGCGTGACGCAGCAGCGTCAGCGCGGCGATGACGACGACGACGACGACGCGCGATGGCGCGAACGCGACGCGCGCGCGACGAAGGCGCGCGTCGCGCGACGACTCGCGGCGCGGCATCGGTCGCGGTTCGCGATTTTCCTCGCGATCCGAGCGATCGAGGATTCGCGGCGCGCGCGCGAAGGGTCGCGAACGAGGCGACGCGAAGTGCCGACACGCGATCGTGGGTGTTCAGTTGTCTTTTTTTTTTTTGGCTCGACGAAGGAAGGCGCGAACGAGACGCCGTTACAATCTGAGCTAACGCGTGCGTGCGGTGCGCGTCGCGGTGAGTTTACCGCGTGACGACGAACGCGCGCGCGAACGAGTGATGGGAAGAATCGCGCCGCGGCGAGGGCGCGGAGACGCGGCGAGAGCCGCGAAGGCGACTACGCCGCGGCGGGCTCGCGAGAGACAAACTTTCGCAGCGCCACGCGACCGCACTTTTTATATTCGTCCACGAGATCGTGGCACGCGGTGACGTTCGCGGCGTTGGCGCCGTAACACGCGCGAACGCTCGCGGCCTCGACGGCGCACGGCGGCTCGCGCGCGCCGTTGAATGGATCGCGCTCGAGCGCGTCGAGCTCCTCGACGAATCGACGCGTTCGAGCGATTTCTCCCTCCTCTCGCTTGAGCAATAAATCTCCCACGCGCTCGCTCGCGCGAAGCGCGCCGTCTACATCTGGGTGTCTGCGTCTCACCGCCTCGTCCGCGATCGCCTCGCGATGATTCCCCGGCGCGACGCGCGCCGTCGACAACAGGTCCGCCGGCGCGAAGAGCCCGCGCGCCGCCGTCCCCGGTTTCGCCCCGATCCCGCTCGTCGACGCGCCTCCCCGTTCGCCTCCGTTCGCCGCTCGCGCGTCCCGCTCATTTTCACCGACGTCTTCCCCGCTCGCCCGTCTTCGCGCCCTCTCGAGCTCGCGAACCAAGCGCGCCGTAATCTATTCGCCTCGCCGCCGCGCGTCGTCAGTCGTCGCGCCGCGTTCGAACCTCCATCGCGTTCGAGCCTCCGCTCGCGCGTCGCCGTCCGTTCGGCCGCGCGCGGACGACGACGACGGCACCGTTCGCGTCGCGCGACGCCGTCGCGCCGCCGTCGTCGTCGTCGTCGTCGTCGTCGTTCGCATCGCGCGTCGTCCTTCGCATCGCGCGTCCTTCGCATCGCGCGTCGTCGCGTCGTCTCGCGCACCCGTATCCGCGCCTGCGCGCCCGATCGAGCGTCGTTCGCCCGCGCCGCGCTCTTCGACGCGCCCATGGCCGTCGCGTCGCCGTCTCGCGCCGTCGCGCGCGCGCGCCGCGGTGGCGCCGCGCGCCCGAGATCGAGACTGTGCGTCACACACGGACTGAGAATGAAACGAGACTGCGTATCACACACGGACGACGGGATAAGGTCGGACGGTCGTCGCGCGCGCGCGCGCACACGGCGCCGCGGCCTCGGCGCCGAGCACGGCGCGAGCGATGACGAACGAACGCGCGCGAACGTGAGGACATGGTGGCGACGGCGCGGGCGACGGCGCGGGCGATAAGGACGCGCGATGGCACGCGATGGCACGCGACGGGACGCGCGCGGAGGCGCGCGGACGCGCGACGCGGGACGCGCGCGAGAGGGACGTCGCGCGAGGACGCGGACGTGGACGTGAGCGGAGACGCGAGCGCGCGCGCGGAGGCGAGGGAAGACGACGAAGCGATTCGAGAGGAACGGCTGACGCCCGAGGATGAACTCTTGGCGAAGATTGAGGCGAGACGAGAGGCGATGTTTCGAAGGAGCGAACGGACGAGGGCGACGAACGCTGGGCGCGATGAAGACGGAGTGGATTCGACGATCGATCGGGAGGAGACGCGACGGGAGGACGAGCGGGAGGCGACGACGTCTGGGCGAAGACGAGACGAGTCGCCGTCGCGTCGGCGGCGAGTCGCGTCGGCGGCGGAGGATCCGTCGGCGGTGAGATCGAATGAGAAGCGAATCGAGGGCGATAGCGTCGGTGGTAGAGCTCGTCGAGAGGACACAGAGTTAGTCTGGGTGCTCGAACGTCCGGGTGAGGGCTGGGGAGAGCAGATTTTGCCAACCATCAAAGCGGAGCGCCGCGCGGTGGAGCGCCCGGCGCCGAGAAGGGCGCTGAGCTCTAGCGAGGAGTTTTTGATACGCGAGATCGGCTTGAGTTCGGACGAAGTCGTGGCGGCTTTGAGTGCGGCCGCGGCGTGGCGCACGACGAAGAAGGGCCGAGCGTTGGTAGATAAGCGACGCATGCGCCTCGTTCAGCAAAACGTCCTCCCGTGCGCGCAGACGATGTTCAATTTCGGCGCGTCGAAAGAGGATATGGCGCAGATTGTGCGAGATTATCCCATCGTCTTATCCCTCGACACTTCAACGGCATGGAATATGGATTTTGTGGAGTACGTCGTTCGGCAGAAAACCGAAAGCGGGGGCACGAAGGGTCGCATTCGAACGAAGGCGTACACAGGACGTCGCCCTACTGTCAAATCCATCTACAGACCCGAAAGAGTTTCCGATCACATGACTGAGTGGATCAGTCAGCAGCGTAGCGATCGTGACGAAGGTTTACTCAATCAAGAGCAGTTGTACTTACTCGACGCTATCGGATTCGACGCTGATAGATACGTCACGCAAGACATGTTGTTGAAACGAAAAGGTAGAAAGGTTTGGGAGAAGTGGTTCGAAGAGCTCATCACTTTTCAGCAGCGCACCGGGCTGACGAATCCACCTTACGAAGAGGGTGTGACCACAGGTCTCGGCGCTTGGCTGGAAGAGCAGCGGGAGTTGTACCGCATCGGCGAATTAGTCGATAAGCGAGAGGAGCGCTTGCGCGCGCAGGGCATCGCTTTTGACTCGCTCGAAGCGCTCGAGGAAGTCAAGAGGTTGAACTCGTTCGTTCGCGATACGACCATCGAACCTGTCGAGAACATACTTGCAAACACGCAGTTCACGCAGCTTGCTTTAGAACTCCGAGCTTTCCTCAACGAGAATGGGGAATACGCGGAGCCCAACGTCAATTCACCGCTCGGCGTGTGGGTCATCAAGACGCGCGCCAAAGTGCGAGACGGCACGATTCGCGACGAAGACATGCAGGCTTTAGAGCAACTCAACCTCGATATGGTCTACATCCCGGAAAGTTGGGTTGCGATGTTAAACGTTTACGCGGACATGCGTGCGAGGCGCTCGAATTCCCTCGGCGTGGACATCATGAGAGTGAAAGCTTGGCAACGCGAACAGCTCGACCTCATGAGGCGCAACGATGGCTCACTCACGCAGGCGCAGGTCAATCGTCTGCGCCACGTAGCCGCGATCGACAACATCGCTGGCTTCGCGTCAAACGCAGTACGCAGCGCGCGCGAAGAGCGTGCGAGAGAGTTTGCCGAGTTTGAGGCGCGCGTCGCCGCACGCAAGGCACGCTTGGAAGCGCTCGAAAAAGTCAAGCTGTCCATTGACGAAGAACAAGACGAAGAACACGAAACGGACAATACTTAGAATAGATGCAAAAGTTTGTAAAACGCTCGCGATACATCATACAAATTCTGTTTAGTCGACTTTATACGGCCTGCACGTTCCACGACGTGTTCGTGTTGCGCCTCCCACTCATAGCATTGTACTTCGCAAAGCTCGGATGTTCCTCTAACGCGCCGCTCTTGAGAAGCGTGTACAGCTTATACGTCTCTGCCAGCGTAAACGCACCCACAAAAACTGGCATAAACTGAACGAGCCAGAATCCATAAGCTATCACTCCCAAACTCATCACGGTGGAGAGGCAAATGATGGTCGTCGCCGTCGTAGTCAAAGACACAGAGCACATGGCCAAGAGCGCCATCAGCATGCGGCAGCCATCTAATGGATACGCCGGGATGCACACGTTGAATAAGAACAAGAAAATGTTCAGCCAACATCCTTCGTACGCGAGTGCTCCCACAAAATTATCTCGAGGCCACTCCCTGATGTCCGTGCTCCCAGTGGCCAACGCAAAAGACGCCACCCATCCGGCGAGCATCGGCGCGTGCGTCAATGGACCCGCGAACGAGACAAAAAAGTCTCCCTTGGCGTCCGTCGCGTCGACGTTCACGTATGCTAGTCCCCCGAGCGGCCAGAGCAAAATATGACTCACCTGTCCTCCTATCGCGCGCGCCGCCGCGCAATGTCCGAGCTCGTGCACCAGCACCGTGAAGAAGAGCAACACGCTAGCGAACGCCTGCAGCGCGAAAAGGAAGAAACTCGCCGAAAACGCGGTGAGCACCAGCGTGAACACGATGTAGGTGTATAAAAGCGGACTCACGTGCACGTCGATGCCCATGATGGTGAACAGCTTGGGTGAGCGCGAGTACCACGGCTCGTTCGTTTCCGCATCGTCGGCACGCGGGGTGAAGACGGGATTGCCGATCGCGGGAAACGGTTCTGCGCTCTGGCTCGGCGCGCTCGGGGCGTCGGAGCGCTGGAATGGGTTCATTGGAACGACATCATCCGTGGCGCGCGCGCCGCCGGAGGACATCGCGAGAGCGTGGCGCGACGGTGAGTGGGCCGATTGCGCCAACTCCAACTGTTCACTTTTGAAACTGCAAACGACGCGACGAAGAGGCTGAAAGAACAGGGACGCTCGTTACAAGAATACAGCGAACGTATCGACTAGTTAGATTTAATACGGGCACGCCTTCGGAAGCTTGGTCTTGGCATTGCGGCCGCTCATGTCAAACTTCTTGTTCGCGCTTCCACCCATGACCATGAGGTCGCCTTGGTACTTGCGCAAGGCGCGCTGCGCTCGACGGTGCACCAAGGAAATTTGGGTTGGCAACGTCGGGTAGTCTCTGCGAGTGATTCCACCGCCACTACCACGACGAACGCCGTCGCTTGAAACTTGCATGCCGGCGTGTCGAGCGTTGGCGCGAACAGAATCGCGACTGTCGCTCGGACGGTGATTTTGCTTGTAGTATCGTCGAAACTCTCGCGGACCGATGCGCTTTGCCTTTCCATCGGCGCCGATAATGATGAGTTCGTAGCCGTTGTCGGCCAGACGCACTGGACCATTCGTGAGTTCTTCCATGGAAAATGCCGGGGCGTCATCGTCCATATCTTCATCGCTACTCTCCGCCTCTTGCGCGGCGCGTTCGATGTTCGCCAGCGCCTCTTGCGTTTCATCTTCGTCCATTTCTTCCCATTCACCATCGTACTCGTCCACGTCGTCGTCGTCGTCATCCTCTTCGCCTCGTCGTCGCGAGATTTCATCCAACAACTCCTCCGGAACCTCTTCTCCCCGCGCGATGTACGCGTCCACCTTGGCCAGCGTCTCCTTGTGCGCCTCGGCCCACTTCTCGAATCGCTGCGCCCGCAACACGCTTCTCGGAAGCTCATCCTTGCGCTTCAGATGCGATTTTCCCGCCTTAGCCGTCCCTCCTTCTGACCTCTTCTTACTCGCCGCCTCCTGCGCCGCCGCTTGCGTCATCACGCGGTCGAACAAGTCCTTCCCGACCACCGGCAAACCGGCGACGCCGCGCTTCAAGTTGTACCGATGCCAATCCGATTTGTAATGCAGCTTCAGCGCATCCATGGTATCGAACACCACGCCCTAACGTCGCGCGAACAAACGTGCATCACAGTCGTCAGTCACCGCGCGCGTCGACGGCGACCACCGCGCGTCTCTCGTCGTTCGACCCGTCGTCGTCGCGCGACCATCGCGCGAGGGCACGCGTTTCGTCTTTCCCTCGTCATCGCCGCCTCGTTTCGACGCACCGGCGCGGTGTGACACGTCAACCCAGCCCCGGTATCACTCATCTCGCGCTTCGCTGGCGCTCGCTCGCCTCGATCGCGCTCGGCGCGACGCGAAGTGTCGCCAAATCCCCGCCGCCGCCGCCGCGAGCGATGGACGCGCTCGAGAGACGTCTTTCGACGCCGCACATCGCGACGACGGGGCGCATCGCGCGCGCGAAGGCGAAGGCGAACGAAACGCGAACGAAACGCGACGACGCGACGACGCGACGACGCGTGACACGCGAGACGGCAGGCGGACGCGCGACGACACGCCGTCATGGCGAAGAAACAGCGCGGCGGCGGCGGTCGCGCCGGTGGAGGCTCGAACGCCTCCGGAAGCGCGCAGAAGGAGAAACCTAAACACTCCATGAGCGTCACGAATCGCACGAACAACATGAACCCGCACGAGCGCAGCGCGGCGACGGTGCGGCGTTTGGCCATGTACAAGCAAAAGGCGGTGCGAGATAAAAAGGGGAAAATTTTAAAGCAAGACTTGCAGAGTAAGGCTTTGCCGTCGACGCGAATCGTGCCCGATCGACGATGGTTCGGGAACACGCGGGTGATTGGGCAGAAACAGTTGGAGGAGTTTCGAGAGGAGATGGCGACGAAGAGCCGAGACGGATACACGGTGCTCATTAAACAAAAGAAGCTGCCGCTGTCGTTGCTCAAGGATGAGGAGCGAGGACGAGCCCGTCGAGTGAATTTATTGAGTCAGAGCACGTTTGCGGAAACGTTCGGGGCGAATAAGAGACGGAAAAAGCCTAAACTGGCGATGGATAATCTCGAAGCCATGCTTAGCACGGCGTCAAAGATGGGGGAAGTTTATCAAGAAGGCGTGGAAACTGGCGCGATTATGGATAGGGACTTGATGCGCGCTGATGACGGTGTGCGAGTGGAAGCTAAGCAGAGCATGTTTGAAAAGGGACAATCCAAGCGTATTTGGGGTGAGTTGTATAAGGTTGTCGATTCTTCGGACGTCATCATTCAAGTTTTGGATGTTCGCGATCCCATGGGGACGAGGTGCTACCATCTCGAGCAACACTTAAAAAAGGACGCGATGAAGCGACATAAGCACATGATTCTGCTGTTGAACAAAGTTGATTTGGTCCCCGCGTGGGTCACAAAGCGTTGGTTACACACGTTGTCGCGTGAGTTCCCCACGATTGCGTTTCATGCGTCAGTGAGTAATCCGTTTGGTAAAGGAGCCGTGTTGTCTCTCCTTCGTCAGTTTAGCCGTCTTCGAATGGACAAGCAAAACATCTCTGTGGGTTTTGTGGGGTATCCCAACGTCGGGAAGTCGTCAGTGATTAACGCACTGCGTTCTAAACGCGTGTGCCTGACTGCGCCTATTCCGGGTGAAACCAAGGTTTGGCAGTATGTCAACCTCACGAAGAGAATTTTCTTGATTGATTGCCCAGGCGTCGTGTACCAGGACACTGAAGACACCGACACGGATGCCGTACTCAAGGGTGTAGTTCGTATATCCAATCTCGAAGATGCGCAAGAGCATATTCCTGATGTGATCGCTCGAGTCAAAGCTGAGTATTTGCGACGAGCATACAAGACGCCAAGTTGGACCGATCCTGACGACTTTCTGCGTCAAGTTGCTCGTATGAGTGGTAAATTACTCAAGGGTGGCGAAGAGGACGTAAACGCCGTCGCAAAATCTATTTTGCACGATTGGCAACGTGGTCGCATTCCGTGGTTCACGCCGCCACCTTCTCTTCCTGATGGACCGTCTCAAACGACCGTAAACGTGTTAGAAACTGCGTCCTCTGCGGAAAAAGACGCCGCGCAAGGCTTTGCTTCGGCGGCGGCAGAAGTGACGATGAAGCAAGTCCATCGGCGGATGCCACAGGCGCATGGTTTATTTGACGAAGAAGATAGACACGATCAAGAGTACGCGACGGAGGATGAAGATGAACCAGAATCTGAGGACGACGGTGAAGGAGACGTCGACGACGAGGACGACGGCAAGGCGAACAAGTCTAAGCGCAAGCGCGAAGAAGTATCCGACGAGGACGAACGACAGGATGAAGACGAACATGGCGAACTATCTGAAAGCGAAGACGTCGATCTTAACGATGAACGCGTCGGCGATGGTGTTGACGCGGAAACTCTCAAGAAGTTTGCGTCCGACGAAGACGAAGACGAAGACGACGAAGACGACAAGGGGAACGACAGCGATAGCGACAGCGACGGTTACGGCCCGGGAGGTTTATCATTCGATCAGGTACTCGCTGAAATGAAAGGTGAGGTCAAAGAGAAGCCATCTGGTGTCAGTGGTAAATCCACGGCGAAGAAATCGCGCGATAACAAGCGCAAGAGCGCCGACGCCTTTGGCGCCTCATCCTCGGGCAAAGAAGAGCGCACGGTGAGTTTCGTCCCCTCGAAGAAAAAGTCTGCCGCTCGCAAACCCGTTCGGAAGTAGTGCACACTTTGTTGTAAACTCATTCAACTGTAGACTTATTCAACCGCCTTTTTTAGCTCACGAACGCGAGCTCCAAAAGGATTCGTTCCTGCACCACGCGTCGTCCAGGCTAAATTTGGCCGATAACGCTCGTTTTGTCTTCCCGTCTCCCACCGAAAACGCCAAAACGGCTGCGTCACAATAAGGACGCGCGGTCGACGCCGTGAGCGAGCGAGCGCGTCTCGGGACGCGTTAATAGTGCCACGCCCGTCGAACACTTACCGCCTCATGTCCACAGCACTCGCCGCGCTCGCAACGACGGCGATGGCGACGACGACCGCGTGGGCGACCGCCGAGGACACTGCGAGAAAAGATCTTGACGACGCGGCGAAACGCTGCGACGACGACGCTCACCGCTGGAGAAAGTATGGACACAAGAAGATCGGAAAGCGAGATAAAACGTCGAACGACCTCAGCGAGCGATCGTATTACCGATGCTCGTTCGAAGGATGCCCAGCGCGAAAGCGCGTCGGGTGGTGTCCAGAGACAGGACACACGCGCGTGTGGTATGAATTCGAGCACACGTGCGGGCAAGTGATGCGCGGACCGTGTTCGCAGTGCGGTACGAAAGAGTCACCGCAGTGGCGCCGCGGGACTTGCGCGAAACCGGTGCTTTGTAACGCGTGTGGGGTGCGTTACAGGAAGACGCAAGCGGTGCGTGACGAGACAGACGAAATGAACGCACAAGGTCCGGTTAAGAAGCGCCCTATGGTCACGGATCCTGCGAATAACGACGTTGGTGAGAAGAGAGCGAATGTTGTTACCAGTAATGGACAGGTTGCGCGTATAAAGAGAGGAAGGTCGAAAAAGTCAGTGCCCAAAGAGCTTTTATCAGCCGCCAAGCGGGTCGTGGAGCTCAGTCGAGCGCCGGAGGGAAATTCGCTGTTTCAGCACGTTTTGATTCCACGCGCGCCGCGGACGAGCGCCACAGTCGCGACAAAGCCATTGATACCCGCACCAAAGCCGTTGACTGTACCGGAAGGCGTTAGAAACATCCGGTTGTTCGCTCGCGTGCAAACTGAAAACGGCAACAAGACGGTGCTGAAGCCAGTGCGCGTGATGGTTTCATCGCAAGTCGAAGTCGAGAAGCTCCGCACCCAACTTACCATCAGAGATGCGAGCTTGAAGGCCGAACGAGCTCGTGCGCAAGCACTCGAGGCGAAAGTCAATTTTTTGCGCGCTCAGTTAGAGTGCAAAGCTCTTCGCGCGCGCCTGCGCGAAACGGCAGTCAGCAAGGCACCGGAAGAACGGCCGAGATCGTCGCCATCGATGAACGAGCAGGCGCGCGAGAAATTGGAAGTAGATTTGTAGAGTAAACATAAAGCGCGTAAGTGTCTAAAATAATACCAACAACATTCTAATGGCGAATCACCTAGCGAGGCTGTTGCATCTCCGCGGCGTCGCCGATGAGTGGAAGCTTGATTTCCTTCCCAGCGGTTGAACCGACGGCGCCGACGGTGCAGCAGATGTACGTGAACAAAAACACACTGTTGAAAAAGATGATTTCCGCTTGTAGTCCAGCTCCTCCGGTCGGTCCCGAGCCATCGATCCCTTGAAACGTTCGCGTCAAGAGGTCCGGCACGATTAACAAAATATCCAACAGCACCGCTTGTTGCGCATTGAATCGCACAAAACGCTTCATGTTTTGATTTTGCACGACGCCCAAGTAAGTGGCGAAAAACACCGCAATCTGCAAAAACCCGAGGTTGAACCAAAGCGAAATCAGGGGACTGAGCGGCAGCAGCGCGAGACTGAACGCGGGAAACTGAAGCAACAAAAACTTGCTATACTTCAAGCTATCCAACAGCGGCAACATGTAAACCAACGCCGCGATCGCGCGTTCGCTGTAATCATACTCCTCCTCCGGTGCGTTCTTATTCTGTCCTCGTCCTTGTCCCATCATTCCCGCCTTCTCTCGCGCGATCCTCGCCTGGGCTTTCGCCAAATCCGCCGCCACTCTCGCGCCGTCCGCCTTGGCCTCCGCGTCCAGCGCCCTCGGCGGCGGCGCCGCCGGTTCCTCCCTCTCCGGCACCGCCCCGAAGTCCCCGAGCAATTTATCCAGGTTACTGATCGTCTCGTCTTCGTCTCCAGACGCGCGCATCACCGCGTCGCGCCGCGCGCGCGCGCCCACCACCGCGTCGAGCGCGCGATGAAGATGACGCTCGCGCCGCGTCGCGCGCGCCGAAACGCGTCGCGCGTCGCGCGTCGCCGTCGTCGTCGCGCGTCGCGGTGCGGCGCACGCACCGCGCGCGCACTGCGATGACGCGATCATCGCCACCGAGCGTCGAGGAGTGCGGCGACGGCGACGCGCGCGCGCGAGTCCCACTCGCGAAACGCGTGACGTCGATCGAGCGTGATTTTTTAGAGCCGCGCGACGTCGCGCGAACAACAATCGTAAAGTCGAAATTACATGCCCTGAGACGCCAAGTAGTCGCCGAACTGCTCGACGTGCGCGCTGACTTGTCTCGTCTCCAAGTTATCGCCGTGAATGCCGATCACGAACGCCGTTTTGGTCTTTTTGATCACGACGCCGTGCTGCGCGCCGCGCTTGCCGCGCACGACGCCGTAGTCGTCGCCGCCGTTGAGAAAGACGTAGCGCGAGCCACCGATGGTGATGCCCTCGCTCGCGCGCTCGATGGGATCAGCGAATAACGCCATCAACGCCCGCGCTTCATCGGCGTTGAAACCTGGGAATTGCGCGCTTTGTCCCCAGACGTTTCCCGCGTGGTCCGCGATGCAGCACGCGCTCAGCGCCGCGGCGTCGCCGTCGGGGACGGCGATCACGCTCAGCGACTCGATCATGGCCTGCGATCGACGATATGATCATCGCGCCCGTCATCGTCAGTCCCCGCGCGCGTCTTCGCGTCCGTCCGCGTCGTCATCATCGAGTCTCTTCCCACGCCGACGAGACGTTTCGTTCGTTCGTTCGTTCGTTCGTTCGTTCGTTCGTTCGCGCCGTCGCCGTCGTCGTCTCGTCTCGCACGCACGTCCCAGCCCGACATCGTCGTCGTCGTCGTCCGCGCGCGCGTCTCGCGCTCGATCGCCCCCCCGCGTCGCTCGCGCCGCGCTCTGCGTCGTCGGAGCGACGCGACGGCGACGCGACGCGACGCGACGACGGCCTGACGGCGCAACACCTCGAGGTAGATCCGTGGTCGACGCCCGCAGACGACGACGCGCGCGGACGACGCGGTGAACGAGGAAAACGCGAACGAAAGACCGCTCGCGCGCGGACGCCGATGTCGAACCACCCGAGCGTGGCGTGGAGCGCCGCGCGCGTGGCGCTGGGCGTGCTGTTTTGGGAGGGACAATTTCAGATCTCGAAACAATGCTTTGCGAAGAGATTGCCGGAGACGAGCGAGAAGGAACGGACGTATAAACGCGCGGTGAGCTCGTACATCGTGTCGTTCGTGCACGCGTTTTTCTTGACGTGGGCGGGGTGGAGGATCGTGTTTAAACTGCGACTGGGGAGCGTGGCGGAACGACTGTCGCTGTACGCCAACGCGGACGCGTCCTTCGTGGGATTCGTCGAGGTCGTGACGATCGCGTTTTTTAGTTACGTGGTGTATGATTTGTTACACGTGATTGAACAGTACCCAGATTTGGGAGGCGTGGATATCTTGGCGCATCACTTGGGGTTTTTCACCGCGTCGCTGTTGGCGTACGCGTACGGGGCGTATCCTTTCATGTTGGGGTGGTTGTGCACGTGCGAGACGTCGACGCCCATACTCAACACGCGGTTTTTCATCAAGTCGTGGCGAGAGATGGAGTACACGCTACCGAATATCGATGCCTTGGCGAAATTTTTCGGGATGAAGACACGAGGCGTGGTGGCTGGCAACTGGCTCGAGTATTACGTGAGCGTGGCGTTTTTGTGGGTCTTTGTTGCCGTACGCGTGGTGGGTTACGGTGGCGCCTTGATCGCGTTGACGTTTGATTTGAAGTCAGTGGAGGATAATTACATCCCGTACCCCGTGCGGGCGACGCTGTACGCACTCACGTGCTGTGGATTTGTACTCAACGCCGTCTGGACGTACAAGATTTACGGGATGGTCAAGCACTTTCGCCGAAAGACGTTGAAGCAGCGCGACGCGTGCGAAGAGCCGATCAGCGACAGCGAAGAGGAAGATCCCTCGGTCCAAAAGCGAAGTTAGTATTTTAGCGTGTTTGGGTTGGCGATGATGTAAACCGTAGTTTGTTGTGCATATATGAAGAATTCTTGTTTAAGTGACTACAACCTGTGCGCCGCTTAGCGGCGCATGAAACCGCCGCCGCCTCTGCGTTCGCTGCCTCGGTTCCACGGGAGTCTCGACTCTCTCGGCGGCGCGGGTGCATCGTCTTGTTGTCGCGAGCGGCCTCCAACTGCAGCTTGTTCGCGGAATTTACCACCCGGTCCAGCTGGTTGGAAACCCGTCGCGACGATGGTCACCGCGATTTCACCCGTGTGCTTCTCGTCGACGACAGAACCGAAGATGACGTTCGCTGACGGGTCCGCAAGCGAGGTGACGACTTCGGAAACGGTGTTGACCTCCATGAGCGTCATGTCCGGACCACCGGTGATGTTAAACACGATACCAGTCGCTCGGTCAATGGAGTGCTCAACGAGAGGAGCGCTCATGGCGGCTCTCGCGGCCTCCTCGGCGCGGCCCTTACCGCTCGCCACGCCGACACCGAGCATGGCGGTACCGCTGTCCTTCATTACCGCGCGAACATCGGCGAAATCGACGTTGACGAGACCTGGAATCGTGATAATGTCAGAAATACCTTGCACACCTTGACGCAAGACGTCGTCGGCGAGCAAAAACGCCTCCTGAAGAGCAGTGCCTTCCTCCACGACATCGAGCAAGCGATCGTTCGGAATAACGATCAAAGTGTCAACATTCGCTCTAAGCGCTTCGATGGCTTCGGTGGCTTGTTGAATTCGTCGTCTTCCTTCGAACGAGAAGGGGTACGTCACGACGCCGACGGTCAAGATGCCCTTCTCGCGCGACATCTTCGCAACCACCGGCGCGGACCCACTCCCGGTTCCGCCGCCCATGCCCGCGGTAATGAACACGAGATCGGCGCCCAATACTGCCCGTTCGAGCTCCTGTCGGCTTTCAGTCGCCGCGATCTCCCCGAGCTCAGGGTTACCGCCCGCGCCCAAGCCTCGCGTCACCTGCTCGCCGATTTGGCACTTGTTCGGCGCGAGCGAGTTCACCAGCGCCTGAGAATCCGTGTTGACCGCCCAGAATTCCACGCCCTACCGCGTCGAAACATCACACCACCGTCAGTCATTCGCGTCCGCGCGCCGTTCGTCGAACGCGTCGTCGCGCGCGCGTCCTCGACCCGCGGCTTCGTCGTCGCGTTTGAATCGCGCGCGCCAGACGCGGCGCCAGCTCGCGCGTCCCACCTGTAATCCGCTGCTGATCATGCGATTCACCGCGTTCCCGCCCCCCCCGCCGCATCCGATCACCTTGATCACCGCCGCGCTCGCCCTCGCGTCCACCGCGCGTCGTCGCGCGCGCGTCGTTCCTCCCACGCGTCGCGTCCGCGTCGCCATCGGCGTTCGCCCGAACGCCGCGAGCTCGTTCGTCTTCGCGCGCGCGCGCGCGCCGAGCGCGCCGTGCGCGCGCGTCATCGCCGCCATCGCGAGCGTCGATATCGGATGCTCGACCGGTCGTGCGCGCGCGTGTGACGGCGCGGGCGCGAGTCGAGCGCGACGGATCGTCGTCCCAGCGCGATTTCGAACGAAACAATGATTTTGGCGGGAACCCGCGGACCGGGGCGGGGCGACACCGCGGCGACACCGCGGCGCGCGCGAGCGAGCGCGATGGCGCACGCGAGCGGGACGAGCGACGTGGACGTGCGTGAACGAACGAACGAGCGGGCGACCGCGCGCGCGCGCGAGGAGCGCGAGCGCGAGCGCGACGCCGCGACGACGACGGGGGCGGGAGACTGACGGGAACGGGAACGGGAACGCGCGCAGAGCTCGCAATTGCGAGTGAAGATGACGGGACGACCGCTGCCGAGATGCGCGGACGAAGAACTCGGGTTCGGGACGGTGCGCGCGCGATGCGAGGCGACGCGCGCGCGCGTTGGGCTTTGATTCGGGACGCGGCTTTGGTTTGTGCTTTGGTCGGGGCGACGCGAGGAGGCAAAAGGGGACGCGATGACCGATGACTGACGACGCGCGCGGGGACGATGTGAACGAACAGGTCATCACCGATCACATGTTGAAGATTGAGTGGAACGTCGAGCGCGGTTGGAACCATCCGATGATTCTCCCGAGCGGACCGGTGGGGTTGCACCCGTTCGCGCACGTGTTTCATTACGCCGTGGAGTGCTACGAGGGCATGAAGGCGTACGTAGACAATAATGGATCGGTGCGATTGTTTAGGCCAGAGATGAACATGCAGAGATTTCGCGTCTCCGCGAAGCGAATGTCTCTCCCGGATTTCGACGGGGAGCAACTGCTAAAATGTATCGAAACGTTGGTTGACATAGACAAGGACTGGATTCCGAAGCAGAGAGGGTACTCTATGTACCTGCGACCGGTGATTTTCTCCACTACGCCTTGGTTGGGCTTGACGCAGTGCGCGGAGGCGATGATTCTCGTGTTGTGCTGTCCCGTGGGGCCGTATTTCAAGTCTGGATTCGTGCCGATTAAGTTGAGCGTCGACTCAAAGTACATTCGAGCGTGGCCTGGGGGCACCGGTAACGTCAAATCAGGCGGTAATTACGGTCCTACGGTAATTTCTCAGGCCGCCGCGACCGCGAATGGGGCTTCTCAGTCGCTGTTCGTGTATGATAAGCACGAATACGTGACCGAGGCAGGGACGATGAACATTTTCTTCCTCATTCGCAACGAGCAAGGGGTGAAACAACTCATCACGCCTTCGTTAAAAGATGGTACAATCTTGCCTGGAGTCACGAGGCAAAGTGTGATTGAGCTTAGCCAACAATGGAACGAATGTGAGACTGTAGAAAAGATGATTCCTTTCGCCGAGATCAAGGCGGCGTTTGAGAGAGGCGACGTGTTGGAAATCTTTGGCACCGGCACCGCCGCGGTGATCCAACCAATCAATGGTATCGTGTACGAAGGCAAGGAGTACAAACCGGTCGTTCCATTTGATGATTCGATGCTTCAGGTTCGGCTCACGAATTTCCTCATCGGTGTGCAGTACGGAGACATCGATCACCCGTGGTCGCACGTCGTCCCACCCTCGACGACTTGGTCCAAACCCATGTGATGTGCTAGGCAGACACACAGTCGTTAAACAAGTCCCTTAAGTCTATTCTTCCACACATAGTTTTTAGCGCTCGACGGCTATTCTGTCGCGAGTATCTAATGTAAATCGCGTTGTTTCAAACTCTTTCACTAGCCAAGGCCAGAAAGGCCAAGTGACGGTCGACAACTCTTTTCTCTAGCGCCACACTCGTCAAACACCGCGCGTGCGAGACGCGGCGCGCGCGACGCGACGCAAAGCTCGATCAAAATGAGCTCGAACGTAACAATTTCATCTCCTCGAGCGCTCGCGGCGCGTTCGTCCGCGCACGCGCGCGGCGTCAGCGCGAAACGCGTCGCGGGGGACCGTTATTCGTGCCACGGTCGGACGCGAGGTCGAGTGCGCGCGAAGCCGACGATCGCGCGATGTGCGCGCTCGACCGACGATATGACTCGCGCAATAACGTGTGTTTCTTCGTTCATGAGCGCTCGCGACGGTCAAAACGCGCTGAACATGTCGACACGTGCGCGATCGATCATCGCTCGAGCGTCGAGCGACTTTGGGAGCGCAAACGCTGGGACGCCGCCTCCGCCAAAGGCGACGAATCCGATCGATACATTCGTCGGTGGATTGAAAGATAGATTGGAGATGGACTCGAACTTTTTCTTCAAACTCGGGGCGGAGATCTCGATCGATTTCGTCATAACGTTGCTCGTAAACTTGGCGGTTCGAGGAAACCCTTCGTACTGGACTCTGTCGGCGACTCTCATGGTGTTGTGCCAACTCATCACGGCGGCGATCAACGATACGTTGATTGTTTACTTTTTGGCGCCGACTAAGGCGAGCGTGGGGAAGAAACCTGAGATTGCGAACGTGTTCGCGAAGGGTGACTACTCGCTTGCGCAGCGCGCGATGTGCTACTTGAACAAGGGGAAATTTTACGGTATACTAGGCTCACTATCTTGCGTCCTATCCATGTTTCTGGCGTTGGCGTTGGCGGGCAACGCCGCAGGATTCACACAAGAGGTATTGTTCCGTTCTCTTGCGTGTGGAGCATTGCATATGGGGATCAGCTCTAATACAAGATATCAGCTCGTGAACGGCGTCGAACGTTTGGCGTACGACGTCGCACCCACGAACGTCGCCAAACTAATCTCTGTGTCGGTACGAATGGGGAATAACTTTCTAGGTGCGAGACTTTGGATGATGGTGGCCGTACTCACCGGTCTTCAGTAGTTAGATTGCCATGTATTACTAACAATCTTCGGTCGTTTGTGCTATGGCCAGACACCCTTCTTTCCATCGCTAATCGAATAGAGCGAACGCGTCTGAGTCGTCCTTCGACCCTTTCGCACGGTTGTGGCTGTGCTTGTTCACGAACTCTGTCAACGTGAGCAACGCAGAATTTAGAATTGCGCGCTCGGAGTTTATCAACTGAATTGCCAACTCAACACGCGGAGGCGAGACGCCGCCATCTATGTTTGTTTGCGAACGATACAAGCTCAAGCGCCGTTCAATCGCGAGCGAAATAACATCCGCAACCTCCGGCGTGAGCGTTGACGGGTTGTTTCCACGTATTTTCATTGTGTTGATTGCCGTAGAGACTGTTTCTATGGCGTGTAGTGCGTCCGCATGCCGATTTGTGTGCCTAATTTTCTGAAACGCGTCCTCGCTCGCGACCAAGGTCCAGACCACCGCACAGAGCTCTTCACTAATAGCTTGCGATTTTGAAATCGAAAACGACGCATCTGGGGCACACACTTGCGTCCGTTCGAGCCATTCGAATCGTTTTGTCAGCTGTGTCCCAGAACACACGCCTGCTAACGCCGCTTCGGTGCGAATGTTCGTAGTCGTCAGTCGCACTTCGTCCGCTGGATTGTCGTTTTGAGTGAATCCATAACTATTGAGTAGCTTCGCGTTCCCATGAAATCCATACGTGTTAAAAATCTCATCTCCACGGCGGACGCCTTGCTCGTTCGTCACCTTCACGCACAATGCCTCACCACCAGTCTCTGAACGCACGACGGCATCGCCATCGCCCACGTTGACGTGATGGTTGCCGGTGAGATGGTTAAACGCATCGGCAATCGGCACCAACCCAACGCCCGCGTTCGGGCTTAAAGTGAACGCGCGACTACTCACTACAGTACGCGCTTCGATAAATTGCTCGAACGAACACTCTACGCCGTGCTCCTTAAATACTGGCGCGACGACGCGTTCCCACTCGTTCTTTGCAGCCGCCGCCTCGTCCCTGAGAGAAGTTTCGACTTCCGTGCCCGCGAGATAGCTCCGCTCGCCATCGTTCCACGCGCACACGACGTTAGCTTCACACCTCGGTAACACTCTATCGTACGCGAAGTACCGCGACTTCAACCCGAGAGAACGCTCCACGCAAAGCGCCGCCGTCAACCCGCACAACCAACTCGCCTCTGTCTTCGTCTTCACTAAAGCCTCCTCCACGCTCGCCGCCACGTCCGCGCGCGAACACGTCTTCAGCGTCAAGCACGCTTCGAATGGGATCACCGCCAAAATAGCGCCGCGCTCGAGCGCGCGCTTGGCCGTCACGCCGCGGTCCTTGTTCGCCTTTTGCACGGCAAAAGTGAATTCAACGTCATCCTCGCGCACTTCGATCGCGTTCGCTCGACACCATCGCAAAAAAGCGTCGAACGCGTCATCGTTCGCCTCGTCACCGTTCTCTTTCATCTCGCGACGCGCGCGCGAGTGGCGTGCGAAAGCGCGTCAAGCCAAAAGTGTGTTGATACAAGTCTCTACGGCGTCTCGAGCGCGCGTCCGTCACGCCTTCCACAGTGATTTCACCGTTCGCGTGATCCCGTCGCCCTGCGTGTTCAATTTAAACAATCCCACCGCCGTCGCCGCCGTCAGCGCGAGCGTCGCCGCTCTCGTCGGTCCTCGCGCCCCCTTCGGCACGTAATCGCTGATGATCTGCGTCCCGTCGCCCGCGCGCCGCTCGTCAGTCAATCGTTCCCCATCGCATCGCGCGCGTCGTCGATGCGCCGAGTCCCGCGCGCGTCCCGCGCGCGCGGTGCCCGCGTGCGATCCCATCCGCGCGATGGCGTCCGATTTCGCATCGATCACGCACGAAATTCATCGCAATGTGCGAGTGCACCGGCATCGCCGCGCCGAGCGCGACGTCGATCGCGAGCTGTCCCTCGGGCATCGCCGCCGCCGCTGGCACGAGCGCGGCGAGCGCGATCGAGCTCGCGTGATAGATCTTCATCATCCCGCGCCCGCGATCGGCGTTCAGGACGCCCGACATCGCGCGCGGCGTCCACGCGCGAGGCGATGTGACGCGCGCGGTCCCGTCCGCGCGGACGGACGTCGGGCCGTCGAGCCGTCGGGACGGACGCGCGATTTTCAAAAACGCGCGTCACACGCGAGCGACGACGACGGCGACGACGACGGGCGAACATGGGAATCAAGGGCCTGACGGCGCTGATGCGAGACAACGCCCCCGGGGCGATCAAGGAGCAAAAGTTCGAGTCCTACCTCGACCGGCGCGTCGCGATCGACGCGTCGATGCACATTTATCAATTCATGATGGTGGTGGGGAGACAGGGCGAACAACAGCTGACGAATGAGGCGGGAGAGGTGACGTCGCACTTGCAGGGGATGTTGAATCGAACGTGCCGAATGCTCGAGGCGGGAATAAAGCCGATTTACGTGTTCGATGGGAAGCCGCCGGTGATGAAGGGAGGAGAGCTGGCGAAGCGCAAGGACAAGCGAGAAGAGGCGGAGGCGGCGTTGAAGGCGGCGAGAGAGGCGGGAAATCAAGAAGAGGTGGAGAAACTGTCCAAAAGAACGGTGCGAGTGAGCAAGCAACACAGTCAAGAGGTGATGAAACTCGCGTCGTTGCTCGGAGTGCCCGTGTTCGAGGCGCCGTGCGAAGCCGAGGCGTCGTGCGCGGCGATGTGCAAGGCGGGACTGGTGTGGGCGGTGGCGACGGAGGATATGGATACACTCACGTTCGCCGCGCCGCGGTTGGCAAGAAATTTGATGGCACCCAAGTCTCAGGACAAGCCGGTGCTGGAGTTTGACTACGACAAAGTTCTAGCCGGTCTCGGGCTCACGCCCGAGCAATTCATCGACATGTGCATCTTGTGCGGGTGCGACTATTGCGACACCATTCGCGGGATCGGTCCGAAGACGGCGTTGAAGCTTATCAAAGAACACGGTTCCATCGAAAAGATTCTCGAAGAGATCGACACTGAGAAGTATCCTCCGCCTCAGGATTGGGATTTTGCCGGCGCTCGTGAGTTGTTCAAAAATCCCGAAGTCATGGACACGACGGGCATCGCATTGAGTTGGAAGGCGCCAAACGAGGAAGGATTGATTGACTTTTTGGTCAAGGAAAAGCAATTTAACGAGGAACGCGTGCGCGCCGTGTGCGCCAAAGTCAAGAAGGCGCGCCAAGGTAAAGCGTCGCAAAACCGCCTCGAGAGCTTCTTCGGCCCGCCGACCATAATCTCCAGTACCATCGGCAAGCGCAAGGTTGAAGAAAAGAAGGGTAAAAACGGCAAGGCTGGTCTCGCGAACAAAAAGTCTAAAGGCGTCAGTGGCTTCAGACGATCGAAGAACTGATAGCTATCGAATAGAACACTGTATGTTGTCATGTCACACCACTTCAAACACGCTTTGGGCGCGACCTCCACAACTCGCCATGCCGACGCTAGTGAATACCCGCGCCGTCGTGACATCTGAGCACGTGTCCACGTCTACGCCGCGCGCGCGTGGCGCCGCATCACGCGTTACTGTCGCACACGCGTCGTCGTTCAGCCGCAACGTGTGTGCATCTTCTCTCGCCTTGCTCGTGACTTTCACCCAAGCAAACGTAGCGTTCGCGGCACCAGCTGCGCCGTCATATAGCGGTGTGGACCCGAGCAAGAGCTCCTTCATCCAAGGATTGGTCGATAAGAGCGAGAAGGACAAGGCGAAGAACGATCAAGCGCGACTCGATAACTTTTACAGACGAGAGTATCGGATAAACCGAATCGTCGGTGGCGAAGTTCTGAAGGAGCCGTGCGATCCCCGGGATCCAGAATTTGGTTATGAGTGTAGGCCAATGCTCCCACGATTGCCGCAGGATCGAGGTGGGTTCGATGAGCCCTTAGAGAGAGAGAAGACTGGATACGGGAAAGTACTCGGGACGCGAGATGTCGACAGAGCCGCAGACGCTCTCGTCGCTGCGGCGGTGGACGAGACGCTCGAACGAGCGATCGAGACTATCGATGGCGAATCAGACGCGAATGGTGACGCGGTAGCCCGCTTTGACTCGGATACTGAATTCTCGCCGAGCGTTCAGGGCTTGTCCGAATAGTTTTATGAATTTATATTGACGCCGCTGGCTCAGAGTTTTAATACAAGGATTGGAATATAGTTACAGCAATCGCAAACTAATGCAAGTCATTTCGCTCGCTCGCGCGCCCGCCAAAGTGTGCGCTTTCGCATTGTCTATCAATACGTGATGGGCCCTTGAAGGCTACCGGTGGCGAACTGTCGCACGATGGGCTCGTCCGTCGTATCAAATTCCTCCACCGTTCCTTCCCATGCAACCTTGCCTTGGTGTAAGAAAACGATTCTGTCGACCGATCGACGAATCGTACTATGCTGGTGCGTGACGACGATGTAGCTCGACACCCCACCGTTCACTTCACAATGCTCATCCGGTTTGCAGTGCAATGATCGCATCAAGTCCTCCACTACCGTGCTCGCCACCGGGTCCAATCCAGCGGTCGGTTCGTCGTACATCACCACCTCCTCGATTGGGTCATCATCGCTCTCACGCTCTTCTTTGATAATCGCGCGGGCCAACGCCGCGCGCTTCTTCATCCCTCCCGAAAGCTGCGCCGGGTACTTGTCCTCGCACCCCGGCAATCCAACCGCCGCTAGACTCTTTTTCACTGCTCGCTCAATCTTCGCCTTGGGCAAGTCGCTGTGCTCGTATAACTTAAATCCAACATTTTCACCCACCGTCAAAGAATCGAACAGCGCCGAGGACTGAAACACCATTCCGACGTGCAACTCTGGATGCGCCTCGTCGCTCGCCAACCCTTTCCTGCGTTTGCCTCGGATGTACACTTCGCCCTCGTCCGGTATCAATAGCCCAGCCATGATGCGCAGCACGGTGGATTTCCCAGTCCCACTCGGTCCGATGATCCCGACCGCCTCGCCTCGTCGAACCTTAAAGCTCGCTCCGTCCAGGACTACTTTCTCGCCGAACGCCTTCTTCACCCCTCGGAGCTCGATTAACACTTCAGACGACGATTCGTTCGACGTGCCGTTTCGTCGCGCGACCGCGGGCGCTTTTTCGCCCGCGTCTGCGTCGACATCATCGTCGTTCGTCTCTTCAGCGTTTGCCGCCGATCCGCCGTCCACGACCGCGCGCGCGACGCTTCTTCGTCCTCGTCCGTGCGCAATCGCTCCACCTCGCGCGCGACGAGAACCGCTCGTCGACGCGCGATGGCACGCGGGGGAGCGCGCGGGACGAGCGTAAGACGCGGAAGTCATCGCTATGCGACTCCGCGTGCGCGCGGTAGTGGGAACAAACGCCACTCGCACGAACACGCCGTCGACTTACGCCGCAGTGTGGCGATCGGGGCGGTCGGTCTCTTGATAGATAGCGCGTTTACCAAGTGCGGACGCTAGTGCGAGAAACGAAAGGCGAGGTTGCCGCTGGTAACACTTAAGGTGATAATATGATATTAAAACGACGTCAAAGTGGCTCACTGGTCCATGACGCATTCGCCTTGCGACGGCGCGGATGGAAACTGAGCTTTTCTCTTGGACGCCGTCACGCGGCGGGAAAGGCGCCGCGGCGTTCTTCGTCTTGTCTACTCGAAGTGGACGCGTCGTTGGAGGTTTGAGACTTGTTCTGTGACGCAATTGGTGGAATGATTGCGTCGTTGTAACGATGATACAGCACGTTTGCCACCGCACGATCGATGTAATTGGAGTCTTTGTCGACGCTCCCGGAGGACGCGAGTTCATTTTCAGCGACTTCGGAAGACCGCATGAGCCGGAGCAAACTTTCTCTGAAATTCGTACGAGTGGCGTCCGGAAGATTGCGGACAATCATCTCAAGCTGCGCGAGCACTGCTCTGTCTTCAGTCGCAATCAAATCGCTCGTCGTGGATGGCATTTGCGAGTTCGATGCACCGCCCGGTACGCGCAGCAATGTCCCGGTAGAGCCCGACATTGAACCAGAGTGCGATCCAGATGTACCCTTGGAGACTTGGCTATAATGTTGGGTACGATAAGACCTCGCGGCGGATGGTAGAACGCCCCTCGCTAATTCTTCCTCTTGACGTGCCGAAGCTTTTCTACCGACTGTCATCGCATTCTGCGTTGGCACAGATTTCAATAGTGCTCCATGCTCTTGCTGCTTCAGCGCATCAGTTGCACCTACTGACGCATATCCTAAGCCTTGCGATTCCCCCGGTACAGACGTATTCGTAAACGGATCTAATCCGCGGGCGTACAAACTTGCGTCGTCAAAGCCGTCAAACAATTCGTGTTCCACTGTCCTCGCCGTCGCCCCGCCAAGCAGATCTCCAGCATGTGCGAGCGATTGAAACGAAAATGACGACATTTTTGGAGGTGCGAATGGATTCAACACGCTCAAATCAGGATCGAGAATGCCCTCAGAACTTGGTGTGGCAAGTTCCACCATGATGGTTTGAGTGTGCACGCCTAAAAAGGCGTCGAGTTCCATCTTGGATTCAATCGCACTCGAGACGCTCGTGTGGTTCGACAGTTTCGCTCGCTTATTCGGTGAAGATGGTGAAGACGTTGCCGCCCGGCGCCGAGAATCGCTCGCCTTCTCGCTTGCCATGAATTGCTTCTTCGTCGCCTCAGCCCTCTTCGTCTGAGCCCCTTTCGCCAACGCCGCTCCACCGGCCTTTGTCCTCGTCGTCTTCTCTGTTTTTAAAGTTTTCACCTCCCTTTTCTCCGCGTTCTTACCCCCATCTCGACTCGTCGACGCTTCACCGTTCGTCGTCGCTCTCTCGCGCGCCCCCTCGCCTTTGACCGCCAGCGAGGCAGAGTCCCCGCCGCCCGCGCTCGACGTCCAACGCATCCCGCGCCTTCGCGCACCGCTCGTCGATGGCACACGCGCATCTCTCACCATCGCGCCCCTCCTTGGACGCGTTCACCGAGTCCACGACGCGCGCGCGAGTAAACTAACTCGCCGACGCCGATCCTCCCGCGTCGACAGAATTCGCGCGATGACGCCCTCTATCGCTCGTCTCGACGTCCAACGCTGGGTTCGTTCGCGCGCGCGTTCGACGACGACGCGCGATCGCGACCGCGCGCGATCGTCGGCGGCGGCGGCGCGCGACGAGGCCGCGCGCGTCGATGACTGGGCTGGGCACGCGTGATTGTTGGGCATCGGACTGCTTTCCATACGATTTGGCGCCGAATGTCCGAACATCGCCCACGAAAAAGTCGAGATATTTTCAGCGGCGTTTCAGAACGCGTCGACGCGCGGTGAGGGCGATCGGGCGACGACGTCGACGCGACGATTGATCGGACGATTTTTTACCCAACCCTGACGCGATCCCCCCACCGCGCGTCGCTACGCGTCGTTGACGATGCGGTGGAAGCGCGGCGCGCTCGAGGCGAGGCGCCGCGGCCGCGCGAACGCGAGCGCGCTGAGCGTGCTGTGGTTCATCGCGATCAAAGGCGGGGAGAGCGAAAGGAGCGAAAGCAGAGTTCACGCATTAGATTTGAGTGATGTCGCATCGCGCGTGCGGTGGCGGGACGACGTCGCGATGGTGGACGTGTTGTCGTACGTCGCGTCGCGTCGCGACGAGCGCCGCGAGTGGGCGAGTCGCGCCGTCGAGCGCGTCGAGCGCGAGATGACCGCGGTGAGCGCAAACGCGCTCACGACGAAGTTTGCGTTCGCGATCGTCAACTCCACGCACGGCACGCGAGGCGTGCGCGCGTTCGAAGACTTTTTCTTCTCCGGCGGTCGCGTTCTCGACGATGACTATGCCGTCTTCGTCGCCGCGCACCGTCAACCGTCGGACGTTCGTGCGTCCGCGCGCGTCGATTGTCCTCCCAGCGATGTCGATGAGTTTTGCGTCGATCGCATCGCTTTCGCCCTTCGCGACGTCCTCGATCGCGTCCGCGAGAGGAGCTCGTAGTCGGTCTCGCGTCCCCGGCGCGCCCGAGGTCCACTCGAGGGGGGCTGTGTCGGTGATTTGATTATCCACGTTATCCACTCGCGTCGACCCGCACTTTTCGACCGTCGCGCGCGTCTTCGTGCGCGAACGTTTGATTTCCTAACAGAGCCGTCCTCGCGCATGTCTTGCGCTCGAACGATCGCGCCGCACGCGCGCGTCGCCGCGCACGCGCGTCGACACGCGACGAGTGGGAAATCGACGATGTCCCGCTCCGCCGTCGTCCCGCGCGCGAAGGCGAACCGCTTGCAAGAGAAGAGCGCGCAGGAGTTGGTCGACGCCACGGAAACGTTCATCTTTGACTGCGACGGTGTCATCTGGAAGGGTGACTCGCTGATCGAAGGCGTCCCGGAGACGCTCGAACTGCTGCGCTCAATGGGCAAGCGATTGATCTTCGTGACGAACAACTCCACCAAGTCTAGAGCCGGGTACACGAAGAAGTTCGAGTCGCTGGGATTGAAAGTGAACGCCGAGGAAATCTTTTCTTCGTCCTTCGCCGCGGCGGCGTATTTGGAATCGATCGATTTCAAGAAGAAGGCGTATGTCGTCGGAGAGACGGGCATCTTGGAGGAACTCGACGGCGTCGGCATCAAGCACATTGGTGGTGAATCGGACGCTGGCAAGCAAGTCACGCTGGCGAGTGGTGAGTTGATGCACCACGACGAGGATGTCGGGGCGGTTATCGTTGGTTTTGATCGCAACATCAACTACTACAAGATCCAGTACGCGACGCTTTGCATCCGCGAGAACCCGGGTTGCATGTTCATCGCGACAAACACCGACGCTGTGACGCACTTGACCGACGCCCAAGAGTGGGCTGGTAACGGTTCCATGGTCGGTGCCATCAAGGGTAGCACGAAGAGAGAACCGATCGTCGTCGGCAAGCCCGCGGCGTTCATGTTGGATTACATTGCCAACAAGTTCCAGATTCGCAAGGATCAAATCACCATGGTCGGCGATCGCCTCGACACCGATATCCTCTTCGGTAACGACGGTGGCTTGAATACTATGCTCGTGTTATCCGGCGTGACCACGAAAGACATGCTTTGCAGCGACGACAACACCATTGCGCCGACTTACTACACCGATAAATTGGCTGATTTATTGTGCGTCGGCAAGGTCGCAGCTTAAACGCGTTGTTATATACCTCTACCGGTCCTTGCTACGTTTTATGATCTAATGACAATGAATTGTTTTCTAAGTGTTCTTCTCTATCGTGCTCTGTCGTAATCTCTACTGTCTCGTCGTCGCACGCGTCTCTCGCTCGGGCTACGGCTGCGGCTACGGCGACGGCCGCGGTCCGAGCTCGAATTATGCGCAGACCTTTCACGTTGTTTCGTCTCACGTTCGCTCCCTCGCCCACTTAAACACTTATAGTCTACTTTTTCCACCGCGTGAAATGCCGTGATTGTCTCAGCGATGGCTTCTAAATTCTCCTTTGTCACGCCGTCGACTAGGCAAAACCACGGCGGCGACGACGGTAAAGCCTTGCCCAATTCCTTCGCAGCTAAATATATGCATCCACACGCGATGACATCCGGCTTGTATTGCACGCAAAGCGCCGTCATTGCGCTGTCGTTGCACAGCACCCACGCCCGTTTCACCAAATCGTCGTCCAATTCTAGGTGTGTACCCAGTGTGTACGCGAACGGGTGCGGCGGCGTTACGTGCGCAAAGAACCCAAACTCTCGCAGCATCACCATCTCCATGTTCTTAGCGTCTGATTTGTACTCTTCATACTCTGGTGTATTGATCGCCATCACAACTCGCGGTTTGTTCTCGTGTCTCTGCGCCGCCCTACGCGTGGCATTCAGCACGTCTCGCAGCTTGCGATCTTTTTCCTCCAGCTTGCACGCTAAGGCGATGGAAGCCGTCGCGACGAGCTTGACATCGTAATCAGTGAGAGATTTTTTCGTGTAGAATCGATGTAACAGCGTCTGAGCCGTGATGACCACGCTCAGAGGCGAGCGCAAGAGCAAACACGCCGAACGAATGAGTGAGGCGCCGTAAATTCTTTGCACAAACTCGGTTTCCTCATCGACGTCCTTCGACCTCGATGGCGTGTTCTTAACGTCGACGACGTAGAAGTTATCGACCGCAGTCGATGTGTGAATCATTATCGTCCGCACTCGCCCGCACACGACGAGCTGGGGAGTGGCGGTTCCTTCAAGCGCCGCGCACTTCAGTTTCAACGAGTGTTGACATTTTACAAAGATGTCGAGCAATGGCTAGTCTAAGCTGACTTCTAGAAGGCCTGCCTGACGTTCGCTGAATCGCCAGTGGTGTTCCTGTAAGAAGGTTTCAACTGCAACGGGAAGCCGAGAAGGCGTTCTCGACCCGACGGTGTGATGCCCAGTCCCCACTAAAATTTGCGCATGCGAACATCCACTACCGCGGAGCCTAGACAATTCGCGGCGTAGAAGGGACAATGCTTCTGCAACGTGTAGACCGTGCAAATCGATCACGCCGTCGCTACCGCCACCTCTGCTATGATAAATGTTGTGTGCGGCCTGCGCATGGGCCTGAGACATCTTTGCCGCAGCCTCGCGGCCTTGACGAGATAACTCTTTAGCCAAAGCTTTGTTACCGCTCAAGTACGCATTCGTAGCTTGCTCGTAGCATACATTTCGCACTCTGGCGTAGTCGCGCGCCTCGTCTCGATTTGCGGCGTAAAGCTGCGACACCGCGGCTCCCGTTTCTACCCACTCAATCTTCGTCTTTGTACCATCCCGTACGCCTCGCTCAATCTTACCACTCGCCGAAACCGATGCCGTCTCCGTTTTTGTCGCTCGTGTGTTCCAATTCACCGACGCAGACGCTTTATTGACGTTCGACATTCCACCCGAAAGGAATATTTTCTTTGGCAGTGGTTCTGGCGCTCGAGGCGCGGACGTGGACGTCCCGCCGCCACCGCCTCCAAGCGATGGAAACGCCTCTGCGTCGTCCACGTCCGGAGCGGGTATATCGGGTATCTCATCGTCCATCAACAGCTCCATGGCGAGCTCGACATCGCCCCCAGTATTCATCAACGCCTCCTCCAAACACGCCCAGTCCATGTTTGGGAACATGTCTCCCAAAAAGGTGAGAGAGTCATCGAAATCGCTCGGCGACGGCTCTTCGCCTGCGAGAGCGGCGTAAGGCTCGATCGGCCTTTCTCCACCGCTCGAAGCGAAAGCACTCTCGTCCGCGGCATCGACGGCGTTCTCGTCGTCCTCCTCGTCCTCGCTCACCAGGCCGAGCGCACCGAACTCGTCGACGACTTTTTCCAAACGAACTGGAGGCGTCGCTGGACGTCCGCGCGGCTTGAACACGAACGCCGACGCCGACGGATTCAGCGCCGACGCGCTCGTTTCTGGGCCGTCGTTCCCGGACATCGCGCGAAGCAGTGGCGGCTAATGGCTGATTGAGTTTGGTTTCGTTCGAGTTTGACTCGGTGTCGAGCCAAAGGTTGATATGAATGACAATCACAAACTAATACGCGCTACACATAAAATCTCACAGTTCAGTCGCTTGATGCACGGTGAACGAACCGACGGCGAGCAAGATGGTGCCTATGAAGAGAGTCAGCCACTCGCGCGAGAAATATTTCAACACGCGCACGCCGAGAGCGACTCCGACCAATCCGCACGGCAAAATCAAAAGCACGAGCCCGGGGTCGGGCTTTTTTCCACGAGCAGTGGTGCTGACGATCGCTGCGATACCTAAGAATACGCTCTGAATCGCACTCATCGATAACATCACCTTGCGGTTCACCTTGCCTTTCCACAGTACTACAATCGGCAGGAAGCTTATCGGGCCGCCGGTTCCGGTGAGCACGCTGAGCATCCCCACGACGACACCGATGCTGAACAACAACCACATCTCGCGAGTCGTAGGTTCTAACCAGTACTCATCGCTTTTGCTCTCGCTCTCGTTCGCGTCGACCGCGTCCGCGCCGTCCATCTCGAGCGCCGCGTCTCCGTCGTCTCCGTCGTCTCCGCCGTCTTCCACCGTCACCACCGTCTCCCCCTCTCCCGCGCGTGACCGCGCCGCGCGCGAGCGCAATCGCCGCGCGCTGTCTGCGACGTCTTTCCCTCCCGCCACCAGCGCGACGAGACCTATGACGTACGTCAGCGCCTCTCTCGGGACGACGTCCAGGAGCGCGCCCCCGGCGACGCTCGCGCCGCACGCCCCTCCCGCCGCGGCGACGCCTCCCAGCCGCGTCGGAAACCGATCGCGCGGCACTATTTTTCTCAGCATCCACACCCTGAGCGCCATCGTCGGCGTGAACGCGACGAACAGGGACACGATCCCGACCTCGGGCGTGCACGCCCTCGCGAGCAAGAGCGCGGGCAAGATGACGACGCCTCCCAGACCGACCGCGCCGACGAGCAGCGCGCCCGCGACGCACGCCGCGACGACGACGGCGACTTGTCCGAGCGTCAGCGCGCGCACGACGGTGTTCATCGCGTCGCCGGGCGCGCCGCGGGGACGTCGAGCGACGCGACCGTCGAGCGACGGCGCGTCCGTCACCGCGCGCGGGCGTCGCGTAACGAACGCGCGGGCGCGCCGAACCCCGGGCCGGTCGGCGCGCGCGTCGTCGCGTCGTCTTTTTCTTTTTCGCGCGCGGGCGTCTCCGTGATCTCGTCTCGATGGCTTCGCGGGACGCGCTATACGAGGGCCGATCGATCGCGCGCGGCGATCGATCGATCGCGCGGTCGGTCGCCGCGGGCGGTTGACCGACCGACGCGCGCGATGGGCCGCGAGCGCGCGACGCGACGTCGCGCGATGACGGCGGACGACCGAGGGTGGTGCGCGTACCCGAGCGAAGCGAAACGCGATCCCGCGAGCACGCTCGATCTGCCGCGCGGCGAGGACGACGGGAACGCCGCGTCGAGGGCGTCGAGAGTCGCGATGACGCGAGTCAAGGTGCCGAGCGCGTGCTGCGAGTTCGACGAGGACGCGACGGATGGGGGCGAAGCGGACGAGGATGGGTTGATCGAGGTGGACGTGACGATCGACGTCGATCGGGGGATGATCGAAGGCGTGCGCGAGTCGACGAGCACGAGGACGAGGACGGTGGGGGAGGAGGAGACGGCGGATTACGCGGAGAGCGACGAGGACGAGGACGGCCGTCGCGGGCTTCGAGTGGCGATGGGCGGGAGGATGTGCTTACCGACGTTCGTGGACATACACACACATATAGATAAGGCACACACGTGTGAGAGGAGCCGAAATTTAAACGGCACCCTCGCTGGCGCGGACGCCGCGTGCGCGAACGATTTCCAACACTGGACGCTCGAAGACGCCAAGCGGCGCATGGGCTTTGCGATTCAGTGCGCGTACGCGTACGGGACCTCCGCCATGCGCACGCACTTGATGTCGGGTGAGGAGAGACAGAGCAAAATCGCCTGGGAAGCGTTCGGGAAGTTACGCGAGGAATGGAGAGGGAAAGTTGAGTTGCAAGGCGTGTCACTCTCGGTGTTGAGCTTTTTCCGCGACGAGACCAAGGCGCGCGCGCTGGCTCGCATGGTGAAATCTTATGGAGGTATACTTGGCGCCGCCGTGTCGTGTAGCGATGCAGGTGGTACACCACTGGATGTCCACACGACGTGCGGTGCCGATATGCCCAAGTTATTGGACGTCATTTTCTCTCTGGCGAAGGAATACAATTTGGATGTCGACTTTCATTGCGACGAGAACGGCAATGAATCCTCCAAAGGCTTGCTCCACATTTCTGAGGCCGTCATTCGAAACAGTTTCAAAGGATCTGTGGTGTGCGGTCACTGCTGCAGTCTCGCAGTTCAGCCAAACGAACAGGCAAAGCGCATCATCGACGCCGCCCGCGAAGCGGGCGTCACCGTTGTTTCGCTTCCAATCGTTAACCAATGGCTTCAAAATCGTGATCCAACGAACGAAGCGACGCCAACGCGGCGAGGCGTTACTCGGGTGAAGGAGCTTGCCCGAGCTGGCGTGCCGGTGTGCCTTTCGAGTGATAATACGCGAGATCAATTTTTTCAATACGGTGACTGTGATATGCTCGAGGTATTTCGATCGAGCGTTTGCATCGCGCATCTCGATCGACCTTTTGGATCGTGGCCGTTGGCTTTAGCTGCGAACCCATCGCGCGCGATGCGACTTGGCGAAAAGTCGGGAATGATTGCTCCAGGAGCGAAGGCAAACTTTGTCTTGTTTCGCGCTAGGAATTACAGCGAGCTGTTTTCTAGATCGCAACATGATCGAGTCGTCATTCGTGATGGTGTCCGCATCGCTACTGCTTTACCAGATTATGAAGAGCTAGACTAACTTGGCTAACATATTACAATGATGAATCGTTCTTACTTTTGGCTATGTTGAATTGTAATCACTTGCTTTTTGTACCACACGTCGCTACACCAGCGCACTTAAAAGCTGAACCCTCGATTTGCAACTCTTCGACAATGACTTGACTTGGACTAATGCCCAGCTTTTCAAAATTTTTGATGAACTGAGGATTTTTAAGCCGACTAACGCGCTTGACATGAGGAGCACCTCGCAAGAGTGACTCTCCGGAAATCTTGACGCGCAACTCAACGCATCAAGGACATTGCACACGCACATAAAAGCGCTTCGTACAATCACCTCGGAGTCCGTATCAGAGATGAACGTTTCTTTCGCATCGGATGTGAGCGTCGAGGTGAGTTGAGTAAAGTGACGGCAAATTGTAAACGCCCGTTGTGGAGACTCACGAATGGCAAACACTGTAGCGTGTGATAAAACATCCAGTACCACAGCCGAGACTGGTATGCCAGCTGCGGTTATGCGTCGCATTTCGAGCAGTTTTGGCAAACCAATGCGTGATATGCGGTCAAACTCTGGTCCAGATGTGTTCGGCAAGACCGCTACGCATGCAACTAAGAGACTTTGACGAAATTTACTCAAATCGCTTTCACAGTCTTGAAAGTCTTGAAACGTCCGCAGCAACTCGAGCAGCATCCTATCGTTTGCATTCGCATTCGAGCGATAAAGCTTCAAAATATCTACAGTGATCGACGTCATGTCCTTTGAATCGAGCGAAGGGGGGCGCGGCGACGAGATTCTCTCCATGCGACCAAGACGCATGACGGGCTCTATCGCCAAGCGCGAGTCCCATTCTATAACGCTAGCGGCTACTTCGTCCGCAAGTCTGAGAGCAATTGCCATTTCTTTGCTAGGCGAAATTTTTGCAATAGATTCCAACAGCCCTTTGCTGATTTCACGAGCCAGCGATGTGGCTAAAATCTGAGTTGATGTCATTCGTTGCTTCCGTGACCATTCAATGACACGTGCCAATGCAAGGAGTACACCCTCGGGGAACGTGCGCTCAATGACCCTCACATCTACCTGTCCTTCGTTCATGGTTATTAGTTTCAAAATTCTCAGAGCAAAGTGGGCTCCATGAAACGGACCAGTAGCAGGGGAACTAAGTTGTACCGCAGTCAACATTGGAAGCACGATGAAGAGTAAACCGTCTTGCAACTCTAAGAGATGCATTTTGCCAGAATTGCTCCCAAAGAAGGCTTCACAGATATATTCGATGGAATCCATGGCTTTAATATTCGCAAAGTCATTCGGAAAATCCCGGAGCAAGTCGACGAATGCAACAAGCAAGCACGGCGGCGAGTTGCCGCAACGCTTCACCTTGACAAAACTTGGTACCAAGCGGAAAGTTTCGATAATGATTGCACCCTGGGACGAGTGTGCAACTGCTGTATGAATCAAACGACGATAAACGAGGTCTGGTGCGATGAGTATGGGCCACAGCAAATCATTCGCTAGATTCAACTTCATGCGATTGGTGACGCTTGTGCTTGCACTCGCTGTGATGCGGTTCAATGCGACAATGACATCGCGCTCTATGACTTTTGAATCAAAATCTTGTTGCGTGATGAGCATATTTCTGAAGAGATGAAACTCGTCGGAGCATAGCACTGTGGATATGATTTCTAAGACGTCATCTTTTGGAAAGCGAGATACCAATTTTTCTTTGGCTGTCTTTGGTTCTGTGCACGCCAACAGGTCTCGGAGAAACTTTTCCACCTGAGATGGTTCTGCAACCAGTGGCGATGAACATATCACGTCTACGCTGACGGTTGGTTCATCATCCGTCGTTCGTGATTGAGTTTTCCTCGCGGTTGGAGTGTATCCGGACGTAGAGAAAATTACCGTCAGTTGCTCAATTACCTCTGTTCTGGTTTCACTCGTAAACAAAGCCTTCGTCATCGTCTCTTTCGCTCGATCAGAAGCATGTAGCATCGCATTGTAGAACAAATCCTTCATTTCTAGCACTGTGATCAACTCTGCGAACATCGGCGTGGGTAGCGACCACTTGGCTCTTCGGCAGAACGGGTCAATTGTTTCTTGAATTGGCTCCCCATCACCGCCTATGAGCTTGGCGCACCACACACTGAACAACACCGCAAACACATGCTCTCGAGAGTCTTTTTCCCCTTTACTCGGGCGTCTGAGCACTCGACGTAAGCCTGGAACGACCACGGTGTCCAGCGCAGAGACGGCGTCCCCGAGTCCCTCACGTTGCTCGATGGCGTCAAACAGTGGGCCCATCGCCGCCTCGATCGCCACTCCTTCGTCATCATAGGATAACGAACGCAACGATTGTAGCGCTACTATAGTTGTGGACGCGTGCACTCCCGAGATCATCATCCAGTGCCGCGATTGAGACGCTTCAACAACTTGAGTGGCAAAATGTAGAACACGAGAATGCAGCACAGCGATAGCAATACGAAATCGACTGGCTTTAAGGCGTAGATGATAATATCATCATCGTACATGTGCCTTCTTCTCTTGCGCTTGTGCGAGCGCACACTCGATGTGCGCGTGCGAGTTTGTGGCTTCTTGGGGAGGTCGGTTACCGTGTAAAGTGAACGCCCTGACCGTTCTAATTAAATTACAACGCCGCCTTCTTAGCTGCTTTTGCTTTTTGATTGTGATGCTTGTGTGTAAAATCTTTTGCAGTCAGTCCTCTCGTTTGTCGTCCGCCAGACCCTCTTCCTCCGCGACCGGCACCCCCGTTTGCCCTGGGTTGTTCTTTGGCCGAAGCACTTGTCGACAATCCCCTTGGCGTGAAAGGTACCGCGCTTGTGCTCGGGGTGAATGCTGAATCGAACCGTGACTTATTTCCACCCGCACCGAGTCCTTCTATCTCGTTTCTTTTCGTTTTTTCTTGGGCCAGGGCGATCGTTGACGCTTCCTCTGCGCTATGCGCGAAGATTTTCTCGGCGCCGGCTTTGTGGGAGTGATAGACTTTGCCGTCGGCCACATAGAAGACACGCTTCGATGCGTTTGCACGTTCTTTGCGACCGTCTCCATCTTCTAATTCGTCCGTACCGAGCGTGACGTTCGCTACTTGCACTGGGAGATCGTCGAATGAATCATCGTATTCATCCTCGTATTCCAAATTGCGCGCTGCCTTCAGCACTCGCTTCTTATCTTCCACTGAAAGTTCGAGGTCAGCTTCCTTGTTCAATCTCTTGCCAACGGGTATACTGGGCTGAGGACGACTCCGCCAGGTCAACTTTGACGCGGGTGGCGGCCATCCCAGCTGTCTATCAAGCGACCGCAAATCAGGCGGAAGCGACTCCTCAAACAAATGCTGCACAATTGACTCAGCGTTGGGACCAAAATGGTCTACGCATGCCTTAAGAAACCCAATGCCGACATCGGGTAGGATGATTCTAACAGATTCAATCGTGTTCACGACCACTGGAGCCAGTCCTACGTACTTATCGCGCTCTGCATCCACGGGTTCTCCATCTCCTCCTCCTCCTCCTCCTCCTCCTCCTCCTCCTCCATCTGCACTTCTCAGAAAGGAAATTGCCGCGCCTAAAGAACCTCTCACCGTATCTAAACTATCACTATCGCAAGTTGCCATGGACTGGAAGCTAGAAAGTACCATACTTCGGATCTTTTCGAGCGCACCTGTCAGATTCCCATCACGACGCAACCATTCTGCGGCTTCTGGATACACGGTGACGAGTGAAACAAGTGAAATAGCAACGTCGTGAAAGTATGACAGCGATTCACTCAACCCGTCTGGTGGGAGCTCGTTAGCTTCAGCCGCAGGAGTCACTCGCGCTGCCATATCTTTCAAGTTCTTTTCGATCATCAATCCAGTGCGCCCAAAATCGTCTTCGAGAGTCGGCAACAGTTTCACAGCATTTTCTAGCACTTCGTGCACTAGATCCCTGTTATCGCTTCCATAAATCACCGTCAAGTCAATCAATTTCGGTACATCGATCAGGTTATGCTTTAAAACCGCCTGCCTCCGCTCTTCGAGAGTTAAGCAGCTTCGCTCTCGAGCGCCGTCATTCACCAGTCTGAGCATCGTGAGGAAGACCTTCCTTCCCAACTCGTCCTCCGTAACTGAAGTCGACGGTTCGGCCCCCCGACCTCGAGTTTCGAATGGCCGCGTTTTAAACTGCAAGTACGTGTCCAGACTCCTCCCGAGCCCTCGTCCGTTTCTCTGCACGTGCGCCCAAAACGCTTCACTCGTCTTTCGCAGCGCACTATCGAGGGCGTCCACTAGCGCTTGACACGCCTCCGTAGCGCGCTCGTCCAAAGGATCGTCGTCGCCGGGCAGATAGGAGATGTACGTCACCGTCGCTGGCGCGACGCGTGACGCGCGTGACATCCCACGCGTCCGACGGCGCGCCTCGAAGTATCGACGGACGCGAGTGCGCGCTGTAGGCGCGCACGCGCTCGCGGGCGAAGGCGGCACAGTCAGACGTGCGCGCTGCGTCCCGTCGAGGACGACATCCGCGCTAGAATTCATGGCCGACGAACTCGACGAGGTGATCGGGTTTTTGTCCGATAAGAACCCGGCCGTGCGAGAGCAGGCGGCGCACATCATCCAAGGCTTGACTGGAACGGATGACGGCGCAAAGTTACTGTGCGCTAAAGCCGACTCACTGGTGCCAAAACTGTTGCACGCGCTCGGCAAAGAAGGCGCAGAATCAAAGTATGCCGCGACAGCGCTGGTAAACTTGACGCACGACCCGGAGGTGATCGTCAAGGCTGTGAACAAGGGTGTCGTGGAGCGAGCCATGGACGGGCTTCGCGATGGCGACGGTGCACCGGTAGACCTCTTGCTGTCTATTTTAGCGAACGTGACGACGGCGGAGAGCGGTGTACACGTGATAAGTCAAGAGGGTAAGCCACTAGAAGGATTTTACGTGTCAAAGTTGATCCAACTCTTGTCCACCGGAAAGCCGGAGGAAGACTACGACCATGCCGCGTCAGTCTTGACAAACATCTCGCGCGACCCGATCGGTCGACGAGTCTTCTTAGATCCGAAGCGAGGATTGTTAGCATCAGTTGTTCCAATTATGAGTGAATCGAACGACCTCAGACGTGAGCGTGTCGCAGCGGCGTTGCGGAATTGCTGCATGGATGACATTCAGCGTAAAGCGCTTTTGGACTTTGTCAGCCCAGGTGCACAGGAGGCAGCAGGGGATGTCCTACGCGCGCTCCTTCGGCCGATCAGCGGGAAGCAGGTCGGAGCAGAATTATCTGATCATGTTCGTCAGGCCTGTGCGGAAGCGATCTACGCGTTGGCGAAAGACGAAGAAGGCCGGATGTGGCTTGGCAAGTTGGACGCTCCTCGGACTCTGCGAGACGGATACGAACTTGAGGAACACGCAGAAACTTGTGCTGCATTGGTTGCCGCCGGAGATTTGTTCCTGAAGCACGGCATGGTGCCCGAAGACCTTCAAGAAGGCTTGAATCAGCCGCAAGCCGTCGAAGTGATTGACGATGACGAAGCCGTGGTCATGATGGGACCAGGCGTTGGTGGTGGTGGATTTATTAGTGGCGTGGATTGATTTGTCAATTGAGTAAATCGTTCGCTCGCGTCGTTCGCAATTTTAAAGCGAGAATTCCGCGTAGATAATAGTGTATTAAAATCATATCGTATTCGTTGAAGCTCGCGTGGGTTAGTGACAGTATTGTGCGCGCCCCGTTTCGTACGTTGCGATGTAAATAATTAAATCAACTGCATCAAAGATGACGGCTTGTCAAAGCTCACAATGAAGTGGACGCGTGCGGATCGCGTGCTCATTTAAACGTGGTGTCGCGAATATCGATTGTGTGACGTTCGTGTGTTGTTTTGCATGCATCTAGCGCCTATCTAAGAGCGCACTCCTGGAGAGTATTTATTTAATAAATTAATTAATTTTGATCGTGACGTCGTTGTCGGCGTGTTTGTCTTGATTACTCAATAAAATTGCTCGCTTGGCCGTCCACTACATCGAGCGATCTGGACTGCCTGTTTGCGACACATGGATGTGCAAAACGGGTTACGGGTGAATTAATTTCAATTATTTTCTCCTTCTCGATAAAACACCGACAACGTCGTTGTCTATGGACGCTCTGGCCGGCCGTGCGCGAGCTCCATGCCTCTTGGATGCTCGTTGGTGCCGTACGTTTCGGAGTTTTGCGTCCCGGAAGCTTTGATTCGTTGCCACGCGTTACGTTGGCGAACGTTTGTATTAAATTTATTTATTACAAAGACGCACATTTCACTTTGTACGAAAATAACGAACGCGCTCGAGTAATTACCACGTAAGAACAATGAAAATGACCTTTCGGACGTCTCGTGCGCTTACGCTGCGTTTACATCGACTTCGTCGTCTCACGAGGGCGTGTTTTGCCGTCATTCGCGATTATTCGATAATTAATTACTTTTGTAATCTGTTGCATCGCGAAGCCAGAAACGATCAGTTCAATATCCCTTAACGAGCATCCCGCGAGATCGCAGTCGTGGTTGTGCGCGCGCTTACGAGTGATGGGTGATTAATGTCTGTATGCACACTTGAATTGAAAAGAACTACATAGCAACCAAGACACTGAGACAGGTTCGCAGGCACTTCTTCCTCAACGAACAATATTTCTCAATACATTATAGCCACACCATGAACCTACGCAGCCAGCGGCTTCTTCATGACGATGAGATACATCGGAGAGAAGATGCCGAGATCACCGCCTTTCTCGAGGTTGACCGCAGCCTTCAACAACATGGTGTGCACGGCTTGCGTCCCCTTGGGCGCGAAGCCGATGAACTCGAGCACGCCGGTGAGGACGTGCGTCAAGTACGCCGCCCGGCGAGCAGATTTCATGGCTTGTTGCCACGGAACGGCTCCAAGGGTGGCGCGATCAAAAGTAAACTGCACGTCGAAGCCCGCCGCCTTCGCGGCTTCAACGCAATCTTCGATGGTGCGCACTTCCGGCAGTGCGTTACCTTCAGCGATGCCATCGACGACGTCGACGTGAACCTTATTATTCGGGTCGTATTGATCGGTGCGCAACCACTCGTAGGACGCAAAGAGGGCACCCGGTTTGAGGACTTGGAACACTTGCTTGTACAAAGCAGTGGTGTTCGACGCGTGGCACGCGGCTTCAATGGCATACGCGCCGTCAAAGGATCGACCCTTGAACACCTTCGCGAGGTCCATGAAGTTACCTTGAACGATCTCCGTCAAATCTTCCAGGCCAGCCTGCTGGTTCAAAGTGTTGCAGCGGCCAACTTGGTACTCATTGATAGTGATACCAGTCACCTTACCGCCCGTGGCCTTGACGATGTTGCGCATCGGACCCCCAACGCCGCAGCCAAGGTCCAACACGTTCATCCCCGCCTTCAAACCAATGTTCTCCGCGATCGCTGTGCGTGTAAAACGGGTAAAGTCGCGTCAGTCTAATGCCTGCTTTTCACGGATATGCGTGTAGAACGCGTTCACGGATTCGAGACGAGTGATGCGCGCGAGACGAGCATGACGTACCGACTTCCTGGCGAATGATGGAGTCTTCAAAGCTCTCCCCCTTTTCGCGTGCGGCGAAGTGGAAGCTTTCGCCCCAACCGTACTCGTAAAAGTCGGTGATGAGGGAGTAAAACTTGTTCACGAAGTCCGGGGTGGACAAGATGCGCGATCCGACCCCCTTACCGTCTTCTTGGTCGAAGAACTCGTTGTAAGATTTTATCCCTTTGTCCACCATCGTCTTCGCCATCGCCCCGGTCTTCCCGCCGAACGAGCGCAGCGGGTTCTTGCGGAACCAAGACAACTTCACCGCGACGTAGATACCACCAGTCAGCGTCACCCCACCGACGATCATCTGGACTTTCTTGTCCTCGAGCGCGTCCATGACGCGCGCGGTAGCCATCTCGAGAGACCTTTGGCGCGAAAAGTCGAGCGCGCAAGATGCGATCTCGCGCCGAACTCCGAAGCTTTACGAGCGCGGACGGCGCGTGGAGGGCGTGCGGACGTGCGAAGGGTGGCTATGGACTCCCTCGAGGACGGACGTTCGAACGAATCGAAGTCGTCGTGTGCGGCGGCGGTAATCTTTCGGAACGCCTCGTGACGTCTTCGCGGATACGAGCGCCGCCGCTGCGAATCCGAACCCGCCGCGGGCGCGACGAAAGGCCAGACGTCGTCGGGGGACTCGCGACGAGTCGTGATTCGATCGCGTCGCACGTTTTTTATCGATCATCCGCGTCAAAGGTGAAACATCTATCATGGCTTTGAATACAGTAAAATTGACATCGGGGGAGATGCAGAGCCTCCCGCGGACATATCGACCTAGCCCTAGATCGCCAAGTTTCGGCGCTGAGCCCTGCGCAATCAGTCGTTGTGACGCCCCACACGGACCCATATCGACTTTCTCGACTTTCTCGACTTCTACGACGCCGACCGTCGCGCGCGATTTCGCGAAAGGGCTTATGCGATCTAACGTGGATGCGGTTCAGATGATGAGATCGCTGGAGTGGTGGATTAATGGATGAATGAATTGAAATGTCCTAGTATATATAAAAGCGTCGCGACGGGCGTCGGTGAGCTTTTACGGCTTGGTCGAAACCTTCACCATCGAAGCACGGATGAGGCTACTACCGATCTTATAGCCCTTTCTGAATTCTTCAATGATGGTATCTTCATCCATCTCGTCGTTCTCTTCCCGCATGATAGCCTCATGGTCGTTCGGGTCGAACGGTTCACCGACGCCCGCGACGACTTGGAGGCCTTGCGATGAAAGAATTTCCATCAACTGCTTGTGCATGTTTTGATATCCCGTCAATATCTTCTCCTCACCTTCGGTCGAACCCTTGATATTCTTCTCTGCGAGGTCAAAGTTATCGAGCACGGGCAAGAGAGCCTTGACAAAGTCCCCCTTGGCGCTGCTCGCGAGGTTCTCCTTTTCCTTGAGCGTTCGCTTGCGGAAGTTGTCGAAGTCTGCGTTCAAACGCAAGTATTGATCCTTCATCGCGGCCACTTGGTCTTCCATACCGACCATCTTTGCGTTTGCATCACCGATTTCTCCCTTGAGGGAGGCCACAAGCTCCGCTGCGTCGGCGTTATCGCCGACGACGACCTCGAGTCGACCGACGAGCGCGCTCAACGCGATCTCCTCTTCTTCCGCACCTCCTGCGACTTCTTCGTCGTCCTCGACGACTTCAACTTCGGGCACTTCTTCTTCAGTCTCAACAGTTTCACCCTGCGCGGTGCGAGAACACGCGTTGTTTCGTCAGTCGTTCGTTCGTCCTCGTCGACCGATACCCTCGTCGCCCCGCTCCCTCGTCGCTCGCCCGTCTAATCCTCGATCCCTCGCGCGCCGTCGGCCTCGCGCGTCGCCCTCGAGTCTCGCCACGCGTCGTTCTATCGCACCTCTTCTTCCCCCGCGCGCGCGATGATCTTCATCGCTCGCGCCTCGCGCGTCGCCCCCGAAGGTGTCGAACACGCTCGAAGATTCATCTTCGCGCGCATCGTCGTCGTCGTCGTCGTCGTCGCGCGGGCGCGCGCGCGCGCGGGCGCCGACGCGATCGAGATCGTGATCGCGGACATCCTCGGTGCGCCCGCGCGTCGGCCGCTCGACGGTTCGCGCGCGAACGAGTGGCGCGCGACGGGGTTTCCCTCGCCCTCGCGTCGTCGTCCACGCCGCACGCCGCGTCGCACCCGCGGTCGTCGTCCCCGAGACGACGCGACGACGACGGGGGATGCTCGATGACGGCGAACGACGCGCGATGACGCTCAGCACGCTCGCCGGACTCGCGACGACGCTCGGCGCGGTGGTGGCGGTGTGGAAGAAACCGGACGCGCGCGCGATGGCGTTCTTGCTCGGCGTCGCGATCGGAGTGATGACGTCGCTGTCGTTCGTGGAACTGTACGCGAAGAATGTCATCGAGCACGGGTTCTGGAGCGTCACCGCGGCGACGCTGGGGGGGGCGGGGACGTACGCGTGCGCGGCGCCGCTGTTGCCGAATCCAGAGACGCACCACGAGGCGAACGCGGGGACACCACCGAACGAACGAACGACGATGAACGCGACGTCGAAGAGCGACGATGAAAAGGATGCCATCGCCGCTGGAAGAGTGAGCAGGGCGCGGTTGTTGCGATTGGGGATTTTGATGGCGTTCGCGATGACGCTGCACAACTTGCCAGAGGGGTTCGCGGTGGCGTGCGCGTCGTATACGACGATTGGACCGACGATGGCGTTCGCGATCGGAATGCATAACGTCCCAGAGGGTATCATCATCGCTGCCCCGGTGTATGCAGCGACTGGAAGCCGAAGTCGAGCCATTCTTCTCGCCACCGCGAGCGGGTTGTCGGAACCAGTCGGGGCGCTCATCGCTTTGAAATTCATGAAACCGTACCTCACTCCAACGCGTTTGGAACATCTCCTCGCCGGCACTGGTGGGATTATGGTTGCTGTGTGTGCGCTTGAATTGTGGCCCGAGGCGAGAAAATGTGGAAATAGTGACAATATGTACCGTGGGGTCATCTTTGGCGCCGCTCTGATGATGCTCACGTTGTATCTCGGCGCGTAAAAAATCTGTTGTAGCTTTAGATTGCTCCAAACTCTATGTTGCTAGCGTTCTATAACAATCCTCGCAAGCTGATAACGTTACGAGTGCTTGGCGATAGCATCGACTCGCACCGCCCGTTTGTATTCCCAGTTTCTGGAATCCCGTGCGAAACAGCTCGCATCTTCTTTTCCGTGCTCGTATTCGCTCGATAGTTTTGCCATGACGTTCCATTACTGTCTAGTAGCGTGCCTCCCCACGCAGCGTCTTCCGTAGCCGTAGATAGAAGCTCAGCCACGCGTGTCTTCACTTGCGCTTTGCCGCTGCGGTGATCCAACTCTATCGGGCCTTTACTCTCGCGCTTCAGCGTGGCGATCCCCTGAAAAAAGAGAAACTTTTGCTCCGCATCAACGCTGCTGATGAGTGAGATACTATGCATCGAACCGGGGAACCCGACTCGCATATCGCGGAGATCTTCCTCAACGAGCACCCCAGCTTCGAAGAGTTGTCTGACAAACCGTTTCAGTACGACGCAGTGCTCCTTGAAGCGCTCGTATTCCATAAGTCCCGCACGGTTAGTGATGAATGTGTTAAACTTCTGCTGAAGATCGAGTTGACCAGTTTTCTTTTGCAACTTTTGGAACCTCACTGGTCCGAGGTTTCTGAGCAGCCTTCGACGCTGGGCTTCGTTTCGAGCAGCGAGCATGCGCACTCCCAAATCCTCGATGGCGAACATGATAACTCGTCGAAAGCTCAGTGGGCTACAGCCAATACTGTACTTGCCCATGCTTTTGATCATATTTACGTACACGCTACAAAGCTGCGGATTCAATAGCATCTCTTCAAATCCAGAACAGAAAATGTGAGCCAGTACGTTTTCATGGTACACGCCGTACATGACCATCTGTTTCACCAGATTTTGAAAGATGTGTTCGTCCACCTTCAAGTTTGCAAAAGTTGAACCCATCATTACCACCTGGTTCTCATTCCACTTTGACAAAGACTCTTTCATGAGTTCATCAACGTTGGTGCGGTGTTTGTTCACCGGATGACCAAATGCTCCACTTCCACATACGTACAAATTCTCGCTCCCTCGAGCAACGACAAACGTGGATGATTTGGATGCGTAAACCTGCTCAGCTTTAACTTCATACATCGGATGTCGCTCGATCTCTTCTATTTCCGACTTCTTCAAGGCGAGACGATCGGTGACTGATAACGCTGGCTGTAACTTTTTCGGCGTAGTCGCCGTGGCGATTGACCCGTCGCCGAGTTGACCAAAGTCGTTTGATCCACAGACAAAAACGTCGCCAAGCGTTGTCAACATGACGGTGTGATTATCACCAGCTCCGATTTGAACGATGAAAACGTTCACCATAGTAGACACCAGTGTCACCAAACTTCGATCTACCGTGTCGCTCAATCCCAACTGTCCATCGGAACCGCGTCCGCAGACGTATACTCGACCCTTCTCTGTTAGCATTACTGTGTGCTCCTCTCCCCCGACGACCTGTACGACCGTGTGACGAACCTTTTGCAACGCCACAC
>VMHT01112545.1_pt1 | contig 43981 bp, 61 predicted proteins | sample 4693611 | NCBI WGS metagenome assembly VMHT01 (sample SAMN12280063, study PRJNA550983) | marine metagenome | isolation source: seawater sampled from same location over 5 years 0.02-0.2 micron viral filtrate | place: USA: collected off the coast of southern California halfway between the port... ...
CCTCCCCCCCCCGCTCGCGGGCTTGCGCCCGCGCACCGGTTCAAGGATAAATTAGACCAGCAGTCCGGAGTCTTCCTTCTCGTCGTCCGGACCGGTGTACGGTAGTAAGCTGATCCCAGGACAGACCATTAAGGTTCGAAACCAACGTTGTCGAGACTTGCGTGCTCATACGACTTAGGCTAGCCCTAGTCTGACGTTGCTCTGTCCAGGGATCAGGCGCCCCGAAGGGCGCAAGATCTTTTATGAATTGCGATCCATAAATTCTTTTACTTTTTTTTCTGCCTCTGTTTCCATTTCACTTTGTGTCTTGGAATAGTATGGCTCACCTTTATCAGGACCCCACGTAATGACACCCTGAAAATATTTTGTTTCTAGGTCCTCGAGGTATTGCTCGAATAAACCTATTTCAAAGCTATCAATTTGAGGATTACTCATCTTTTAACCTCTTCACTTCCTGCTCTAGTGTAACTATTCTATTAGCTAGTAATTGCATATTGTTTGACATCTTATCCATTATTTGAATAAGGCCCTTAAACCTTTCTAGCTGTTCTATTTTTTCTTTTGTTATTATATTTTCCATATTTATCCTTTCTTAAATTATTAATAGCATAATATCCCATATCTTGTCAAATAAATAATTAATTTTTATTCAACCTATGCTTGTGGGCCGTGGGCCCACCCTCCCCTAAAATAAATAAAAATAAAGATTGACTTATATTTCTATTGTGTTATAAAATCCCATAATAAAAGAAAGGATAACAAATGAGTAAAACAATGACCAAGTATCAACTAGAGCATTTTAAAGAGAAGGTTGATAGGCAGTTTGAACCAATGATTAAAGATCAAGAATTATTGGTCAAACAATTTAAGACTGAAGCAACTGACAAAGCTGTATCAAAGCTATCTAAAAAGATTGGCGCAGATACAATTATCAGTAAGTTTGCCGAGGCAGAAAAAAAGTTAGCAGAGGCGCAAGCAACCGCACTAACTTTTTTTAATAAGAAAAAACCAAAAGACGCGGAGCTTAATTATAATTTTAGAGAATATAATAGAAGCATACGTGAAATAACTCTGTCTGATTGTCAAGATCAACTGCGAGAGTGGGCGTCTGATCTTGCACAACGTGAGATTGAGAAGAGACCTGAAGGCGCTAAACTAAAACAACTTAAAGAGCTTAAACAAAAAGCTAAAGATGTTGTTATGGAAAGTGGAACGCCTGATGCACTTGCAATCGCACTTGATAAGGTATCTCAAAAGATTGGTTTAAGGTGGAACCAAGATTTACAGGCACTTCCAAACTTTAAACAATAAAGGGTTGACAATGTATGGGATTTAATATAAAATCCCATACATAGAAAGGATAATAAATGACTTATATAGATAAACTTATAAAAGATTATAGAACTTTATGTGCTAAATCTTTTTTAGATAAACACGGGGCGTTGGCTGTTAAGATTGCAAAGAAGGCCAGTGAAAAAAGAAAGCACGAACAGTCAATCGATAACCAAACGAGGTTTAACTAATATGAATTAAACCTTGTCAATATTGTAAATATGCAACACTGACCAAAATGGGTTTGTGTGCTCGTGAACTATGGGCCCACCCACCCGAGGGGTCCCAGCCAAAACCGATATAAGCTCGCGAACAATGGGCCCACCCACCCCAAAACAGATAGGGGTCCCAACATATACACCTATACAGTTTGTTTTAGTCTTAAATCTGTGATAAATTTGAAACGAGAGGAAAACAGAATCCCAAAAAATTCTGCAAAAATTTTTTATGAACGGTTTACCGGAAGAAATCCTACGTTGTTTTAGAGCCGACTTCACGGAACATTTAACATACGAAGAGCTACAACACCTACATCTGCTTAAAAGAACATTCGAGAAAAAAGAAAAGATACATAAAATTAATAATAGTTTTATGGCATTCGTTAAAGAGATGTGGCCAGAGTTTATTGAAGGTAGACATCACAAAGAAATTGCAGATAAGTTTGATAAGATTGCAAAAGGTAAAATTAAAAGATTAATTATTAATATGCCACCGCGGCACACGAAGAGTGAATTTAGTTCCTTCTTACTTCCTGCGTGGATGGTGGGCCGTAAACCAAATTTAAAAATAATCCAAACAACACACACCACGGAGCTCGCTATACGATTCGGTCGTAAAGCTAAAACATTAATTGATAGCCCCGAATACCAAAACATCTTCGGCACAAAGTTAAGAGAAGATTCACAAGCCGCGGGTAAATGGGAAACAGAACAGGGCGGTGAATATTATGCAGCCGGTGTTGGCTCTGCAATCACGGGCCGTGGTGCGGACTTATTGATTATTGATGACCCACACTCGGAGCAAGATGCAATGAATCCCGAAGCGCTGGAACGTGCTTACGAATGGTATACATCAGGTCCACGTCAACGTTTGCAACCCGGCGGAGCAATCGTTGTGGTTATGACACGATGGAGTGTAAAAGATTTAACTTCTAAACTATTAGCATCACAAAAAAATATTAAAGCAGATAAATGGGAGATTGTAGAGTTCCCAGCGATTATGCCATCAGGTAAACCGATCTGGCCTCAGTATTGGAAGAAGTCAGAGTTAGAAGGTGTTAAAGCTTCGCTGACCGCGGGCAAATGGAATGCACAATGGATGCAGAATCCAACGGCAGAAGAAGGTAGTATTATTAAACGTGAATGGTGGAACGTTTGGGAGAAGTCATCCATACCACCTCTACAACATATTATACAAAGTTATGACACAGCCTTTAGTAAAAAGGAAACAGCGGATTATTCTGCCATTACAACCTGGGGAGTTTTTTATCCAAACGAAGACTCTGCTGCTCATTTAATATTATTAGATGCACACAAAGAACGATTAGAGTTTCCTGAATTACGTAAAGAAGCGTTAGAACAATACAAATATTGGAAACCTGATACCGTTATCATAGAAGCAAAAGCATCTGGCCAACCCTTAACTTATGAGTTGAGAAAGATTGGAATACCTGTTATAAATTTCACTCCTAGTAAAGGACAGGACAAATTTTCTAGGGTCAATAGCGTCGCTCCGATGTTCGAGTCCGGAATGATTTGGGCGCCCGACGAAGAGTTCGCGGATGAGGTTATAGAAGAATGTGCATCATTTCCGTACGGAGATCACGACGATTTGGTGGACAGTACAACACAGGCGTTAATGCGTTTTAGACAGGGAGGTTTTGTAAGCTTACCTGATGATTACAAAGAAGACCCATTACCGCGAATTGAAAAGGAATACTACTAATGGCTGACAACAGTTATGCACAACTTATAGACGATTACGAAAACGGAATTTTAGTAGAGCCGGGCGAAACGTTAACACAATACATTGATCGAATGGGTGGTGTAGATTACAAAGCGGACGGCGGATCGATTGGTATAGAAGTTTTGTTCACTGATAAAGAACCAAGAACTAAAATGGTATCCGGTGGTTTTCTAAAAGGTATAGGAAGTTTTTTTAAAGGTGGTAAAGATAAAATAGATGACATCATAGAAACTAAAGCTATGGAAAAAGTAGGCTTTAGAAGTAGAGACGATATTCCATTATCAACATACTCTGAAATGAAAGGACCAATAAAAATTTCAGAGATGGAAAATATTCCTGAAGATCAATTAAAAAAAATTTTAAGAACACAAGAATTAGGTTTGTATGAAGAAACACCAGAGATTTTAAAAGCTGCAAATTTATTAGAAAGATTTACTAAAAAAGTTGGTGGTAAAAGAGTTATTGATTATGAAAGAGCAGAAGATATTTTAAATGTTAAATTAAAAGGTAACGAAACTCTTGATGAGTTATTTAAAATAGAATTTCAAACAAGACCTGAAAATAGATTAGCAGACGGCGGTCGAGTCGGATTGTTTATGGGTGGTGATCCATTAACAGGCCAAGCATTATCGGTTTACAATTCTATGAGCGCGTATGGCTTTAGTGATCAAGAAATTGCAAATGCATTAGCGGAGCGTGGATTGTATACACCTGGTGGTACAAAACCTGATACACCTGATCAAGGAATTATTAATCAAAAACTACAAACAGGTGGTGATGGCGGTGATGGCCCACCTCCAGGACCAACATTTAATAGAAATGATTTATTAGGTACATCAGATTATCAAGGAACAGGACCAGGAATAATTGGGGGTTTAAAAGATGCAGCTACTGGTTTATTTGACTTGTATAAACAATTTTCACCCATTGGAATGGTTTCCAATTTTATAAAACAAAGATCTGCAAAACAACAAGAGATACAAAACAATGCGATTGAAAAAGCTAGATTAGAAAGAGAAATGAAAGAAAAAATTAGACGAGAACAAGAAAGAGCAGCACAATACGGAGCAACGAATTATGGAAGAGGTGCTGATGGTCAACAATCTTATGATTTTGGCACAGGGTTTGGTACCTCTGCAACAACCGGCGGTCCCGTAAGTAATAGAACTGGTAGAGGAAGAACGGATTATAGAGACGGTGGCCTCGCTACAAGGTTCAAGCCTAGGAGGCGATAGTGGCTCTCATTAGACCGGTTACATCGGAAGAACAAAAAATATCAAATCTTTTCTATGGTAAAGATATGGAGGATTTGACTATTGATCAAAGAACAAGATTAAGAAAAAGAATTTCTTCAGGAAAAATTGATACAATAACTTTTGAACAATATCTTGAAGATTATAAAGGTATGGCTAATGATCCTGATTACATACCTAAATATGTAAAACCAAACGTTGGGACTGGGATGTCCCCACAACAATTAAGAGCAAAAGCTGAAGCTAAAAAAACCATCGAGGGTTTTGATTCTAAGTTTAATAAAAATATATCTAGAAGAAAAAGAATTAAAATGAAAGCTGCTATAGAAGCAGATCCAGAAAGAAAACAAAGAGAGATGGCTAAAAAAGCAGAACGTAGAAGAGGGCGAAGAGTAGCTAAACTTTCTGACAAAGCTAAACTATCTGCTAATGAAAGATTATTAAACTTTGAACAATCATTAATTACTAGACAACTTAATGATAAGATTAAAGCTAATCCTAATCTTGTTTTAAATAATAAAAAATTAATTGATAAATTATCAGTAACAGTTGATGGTGACGGAAATATTATTAAATCTAAACCTACTATTTATGAATTAGATAAAAGAGGATTGTTTGAAATAGAACATCAAAGAGATGTTCGTAAAGCGGGAGCTATGAAAGATTTTCCTTACAATAGAAATCCTATTTTAGGACCTTATAATAGATCGGGTGGATTTAAAGATATGGCTGAAAAATTTATAGAAAAAAATCCTGACCCTAATAATTCAAAAGTAAAAAAAATAATTGAAAAAGCAAAAGAATTAAAAATTACATTACAACCAGAAGTTCCAACCGGAACTTTCAAAACAAAAGGTATAGGATATAAACAACCTGCTAGTGCTACAGGTAAATTTATAGAATACGCTAAATCTACTTTACCAGATTTGGTAGATGATAAAATAGGATTAAGCGGATTTACCGGAGACACTAAAATGTTAGAAACTGGATTAGGTTTAAAACGAGGAACAGTCGTAGATTCATTTGTTGAAAAAGTAAAATCAATTCCAGGTGGTTGTAGAACTATAGTATCAAAAGCCTTGGGTGGACCTATTGGTAAATGCGAAGCAATAATAAAAGCAGATCCTGAAAGAGCTGCACTTAAGTTAAACAATGCAATTACCGCAACCAAAGGACCATTAAAAGATTTAAAAGAAGACTCACAAAAACTTATTCGTTTATATCGAGGTGAAGAGCCTGCCAGAAAAACTGAATTATACAAATCTTTTAAAGGTGAGCCTGGTATGTATGATGAGTCTTTAAAAGGCAGATTCTTTTTTGATAATCCTGCAGATGCAAGATACTACGCGCAACGTCAGGGAACTTTAACCGGTAATGTTAAATCAGTAGACGTTCCAGAAAAAATGGTTAATATAGGTAGAAAAGTGGCAGAAAGAAGAAGAGGGCCAAATCTTGGTGGTGAAGTTATTTTGCCTAAAAAGTTTGTAGGAAAAGAAAAAATAAATATACCACAAACAGCTATGGCAAGAGCAGGAGCAGTAGTGGAAAAATTAAAATATGATAACATTAAAGGTGCTTTTGTAAATGTAAACAAAGGTGATAGCGTTGCACCGCAAGCCGAGATTAAACAATACGCGGTCGACAATCCAATGGAAGTTAAAGTTGGAGAGCCAGCAAAATTACCAAAACCAAATAAGAGCGTTTTAAAAACTGTAGGTAAAACTTTAGCTGCAGTCGGAGCTCCATTACCGACAGCTTTACTCGATACGTATTTTATTAACGAACAAATTAAACAAGATAAAACCACAAGTGAGATTGTTAGTAATCCATTAAACTGGTTGGGATTAGCTACAATGTCTCCACTCTCAAGAGCAGCAGGTATTGATAAAGCAGGGAAGGTGAATACAGCATTGAGATTAGGATTGAATCCTGGTACAATTAGGGGTATAAGTAGGTTTGTGGGTTTACCGGGACTTGCATTGAGTACGGCTATGACTGCATATGATCAATATACGAAATACAAGAATCAAGAGGGATTCATATATAAAATGTTCAACAAAGAGGAAAGCTAATCAATGGCAATAGATAAACCAGTTCCAAACGTTTCAGAAACAGTAGTTGAAGTTCCAAAGCAAGAAGAATTAATTCAAGAACGAGACGAGATTATTGAAAAGAAAAATCAACAAGGTAATGTAGAAGTTACTATGGATGAAGAGGGTGGTGCAGAGATTGCATTTGACCCAAGAGCTATAATACCAGAAAGTGGTGAAGATCATTTTGAAAACTTAGCAGATTTTTTAGGAGAACAAGTTTTAGAACCTTTAGGTTCTAAAATGGTAGACCAGTACAACGAATACAAAGAGTCCCGTGGTGACTGGGAAGATACCTATCGAAATGGACTCGAACTATTAGGATTTAAATATGAAAGACGAACTGAACCCTTTAGAGGCGCGAGTGGTGTCAATCACCCGGTCCTTGCTGAAGCTGTTACGCAATTTCAAGCGCAAGCTTATAAAGAGTTATTACCGGCAGACGGACCAGTAAGAACTCAAATTATGGGCACGGCCGATGTAAAAAAAGAAGAACAGGCTAAACGTGTCAAAGATTTTATGAATTATCAAATTATGGATCAAATGAAAGAGTATGAACCAGAGTTTGATCAAATGCTTTTCTACCTCCCTCTATCCGGATCTACCTTTAAGAAAGTTTATTATGACTCTCTTTTAGGTAGGGCGGTTTCTAAATTTGTACCGGCGGATGATTTAATTGTTCCGTACTCTGCAAATAGTTTAGAAGATGCGGAGTCAGTCATACACGTTGTAAAAATTTCTGAAAACGAATTAAAGAAACAACAAGTTAATGGTTTTTATAGAGACATAGAATTAGGTGCACCACCTATTATAGAAAACCAATTACAAGATAAAAAATTAGAGCTAGAAGGAATTTCTAAAGATGGCCAAGAAGATCAATATACTTTGTATGAAGTGCATACTAATTTAGATTTAGAAGGTTACGAAGATATGGGTGGTGATGGTGAACCTACTGGAATTAAATTACCTTACGTTGTAACTGTTGCACAAGCAGGTCAAAAGGTTTTATCTATTAGAAGAAACTACAATCCTCAAGATCCACTTAAGAGAAAAATAAATTACTTTGTGCAATTTAAATTTTTACCTGGCACAGGTTTCTATGGTTTTGGACTAATCCATATGATTGGTGGTTTAACTAGAACTGCAACCGCAGCGTTGAGACAATTACTTGATGCCGGTACTTTAGCAAACCTACCAGCTGGTTTCAAATCTAGAGGTATAAGAGTTAGAGATGATGCACAACCATTACAACCTGGTGAGTTTAGAGATGTAGATGCACCTGGTGGTAATATTAAAGATCAGTTTATGACTTTACCTTTCAAAGGTCCAGATGCAACTCTATTACAATTGATGGGTATTGTGGTTCAAGCAGGACAAAGATTTGCAGCAATTGCTGATATGCAAGTTGGTGATATGAACCAACAAGCAGCCGTTGGAACTACAGTCGCATTATTAGAGCGTGGTTCACGTGTAATGTCTGCAATACACAAAAGATTATATGTGGGATTAAAACAAGAATTTAAATTATTAGCAGAAGTATTTAAGACATACTTACCACCTGTTTATCCTTACGATGTACCTGGTGCAACTAAAGAAGTTAAGGTTCAAGACTTTGACGATAGAGTTGATATCTTACCTGTGGCAGATCCAAACATCTTTTCACAGACGCAGAGAATATCTTTAGCTCAATCTCAATTACAACTGGCGCAATCAAACCCTCGAATACATAATTTATACCAAGCGTATAGATCTATGTATGATGCGCTGGGAGTAAAAAATATAAATTCTATTTTACCACCACCGGCTCCACCACAACCAATGGACCCTGCATTAGAAAATATTATGGCAATTAACGGAAAACCTTTCCAAGCTTTTCCAGGACAAGATCACAAAGCACATATTGATGCGCATTTAAGTTTTATGTCTATATCTATGGTGCAAAATAATCCCGCAGCTATGATGGCATTACAAAAAAACATACTTGAACACATTTCATTTATGGCACAGGAGCAAATTCAGTTAGAATTTGTAGAAGAAATGCAAGAAATTAAAATGATACAACAACAACTAGGACCAATGATGCAAAATCCTATAATGATGCAACAAAATCCACAAGCAATGCAAGGTATGCAACGTGTTCAACAGATAACTTCACAAATAGAATCTAGAAAAGCGAAGTTAATTGCTGAAATGATGATTGATTACGCTAAAGAAGAGGACAAAATTAGTTCTGAAGTAGGTGGTGATCCATTATTAAAACTAAAATCACGTGAATTAGACTTAAAAGCTAAAGCAGACCAAGAAAAATCTGAAAATCAAGAAGCAAGATTAGATTTAGACACTATGAAAGCAATGATGAACCAAGAAAACCAAGAAGATAAGCTTCAACAGAACGAAGAGTTGGCTGGTTTACGTGCAGGAGTGTCATTAGCTAAACAACAAATGTCTGACGCTAGCAAAATTCACGATTTCGGTAGAAACTTTAAGAAAAAATAGGTATAAACCAACTCAAGGAGTAAACTATGGATAAAAAAGTTAAAGAACCTAAAATTACAAAAGAGTTAGGGCTTAATAAGGACGGATACCAAAATGGTGGCGTTGAAATTAAAGCTACTGACCCTATGGAATCACAGGTTGTTGATGTTAGAGGCACAAAAAGAATGCGTCCTGACAAAAAACCTGTAAAAGCAACCTGGTACTAGTATGGCTTGGTTCAGTTTAGCAAAGATGGCTTTGCAAGCTGGCGGTAAAATTTATGCTAACCGCCAAAAGGCAAAAGTCGCAATGTCTGATGCACAATTATTGCACGCAGAGCGTCAAGCCCGAGGTGAAGAAGCTTACCAGGGAAAACTTTTAGAAGCTCGTCAGAATGACTACAAGGACGAATTCGTTCTTGTGATTATTTCGGCGCCCATCATTGTTTTAATGTGGGCGGTGATGAGTGACGATCCGGCAGCTATGGAAAAAGTAAAACTCTTCTTTGAGTATTTCCAGTCGCTTCCGAGCTGGTTCACGAATTTATGGATCCTTGTCGTGGCGAGCATTTTTGGAATAAAGGGTACACAAATCTTTAGGAACGGAGGAAAAAAATAATGCCTAATAGAAGATACAACAAACAAGTAGCTAATCAGATGAAATCTGGTGGCAGAGTAAAAAAAATGGGTGGCGGAATGTCTACAAGAAGAAGAGATATGAAGTCAGGTTATTATCCAGATGATATGGGTATGAAGGGTGGACCTATGATGAAAAAAGGTGGCCGTGTTAAGAAAAAGAAACAAGGTTACAAAGATAGAAAAGATGAGTCAATCGCTATGAGAATTAAAAAGAAAAGAACTAAGAAGCAATTAAAAGCTTCTAGAGATGAGTCTTATGGTAAGTTTGGTTCTAAAGCTAAAAAATCTGGCAAAATAAACAAGTAGTTTATGGCGAAAGATTTTATACAGAAGGCAATTAAAAAGCCGGGGGCTTTACGTAAATCTTTAGGAATAAAGAAAGGCGAAAAAATCCCAGCTTCAAAATTAAAAGCCGCTGCGAAGAAAAAAGGTAAGCTAGGACAACGTGCTAGACTTGCTATGACTTTAAAAAAACTTAATAGGAAAAAATAATGAAACCAGTACCATCAGGAAAAAAAGGGAAAGGTCTACGTAAACTTCCTAAAGCCGTTAGAAATAAAATGGGCTTTATGAAAAAAGGTGGACGAGTAAAGAAGAAAAAGTAATGGCGGGAAAAGGTTTATATGCCAACATTCACGCTAAACGTAAACGTGGCGGTAAGATGCGAAAGAAAGGTGCCAAAGGTGCACCTAAATCATCGGACTTTAAACGTGCAAAACAAACAGCGAGAAAAAGATAATGACTAAACTATGCCCTCGAGGAAAGGCTGCTGCGAAGAGAAAATTTAAGGTGTACCCAAGCGCATATGCAAATGCCTACGCATCTAAAATTTGTGCAGGTAAAATTAAAGATCCTTCTGGAGTAAAGAGAAAAGACTTTAGAGGTAAAAAAGCTGAAGGTGGTTTGATGGGTGAACTCAACAGACCAGACAGAGGTTATAAGAGTGGTGGGTTTATTGCTAGAGGGTGTGGTAAAGTTATGAGTAATAGACGTAAAAAAACAAAAATGAGATAATGTCAAAAAACGGTCTTGATAAATGGTTCAAACAGAAATGGGTAGATATTGGGAGCAAGCGAAAGGATGGTTCTTTCGCAAAGTGTGGTCGTTCCAAACAAAAGAAGGACGCCAAACGAAAGTATCCAAAATGCGTCCCACTTGCCAAAGCCACACGGATGACAAAAGGCGAAAGGGCGAGTGCTGTCAAACGAAAAAGAGCAGCCGGTAATACAGGACCAAAACCAACAAACGTTAAAACATTTACAAAAAGAAAAAATATGAGTATGGGAGGTATAGTGTGAGAAAAAGAGATAATATGCCTGCCAGAAATAAAAAAAACTTTAGACCTACAAAGTCTGGAGCAGGTATGACACGAGCCGGTGTCGCTGCCTATAGAAGAAAAAATCCCGGTTCAAAACTAAAAACAGCCGTGACCGGTAAAGTTAAGAAGGGGTCCGCTGCCGCTAAAAGGCGAAAATCGTACTGCGCAAGAAGTGCAGGCCAAATGAAAAAATTTCCTAAAGCAGCAAAAGATCCTAATTCTAGACTACGACAGGCTAGAAGAAGATGGAAGTGCTAGATAAATTCTTTGAAAAATTAGATAATATTCTTTCTTGGATAGAACGTTATGCTGTCCAGTTGACTTCTTGGTTGTGGCAGACTAGAGTAAAAATTCTAAGGAGAAGAAGAAAAAGATGAGACAAGCAATACTACAAGCATTAGAAGATAAATATCACGCACAGATTTCTGAAGCAGATGCAACTATAAAAATTTATCTAGATCATAGTGTTGGGATTGGTGAACACCCACAACATATAGAGGAGATCGATAAACAACTACAAAAGATTGTAGATGCTCAAGAAAAAATAAAAGAACTACAGGCATTCAAGTTATGAGTGACCCCAAAAAAGGAACAGGTAAAAAACCAAAAGGATCAGGAAGGAGATTATACACAGATGAAAATCCAAGAGATACTGTTGGCATTAAGTTTGCGACTCCAACAGATGCAAGAAAAACTGTTGCAAAAGTTAAAAAAGTTAAAAAACCTTTTGCAAGAAAAATTCAAATTTTAACCGTTGGAGAACAGCGTGCCAAGGTTATGGGTAAAAACAAAGTCGCTGCAATTTTTAGGAAAGGTAAAGATGCTATCAGAAGAAGAAATAATAGAAAAGCTTAAGAAAAGAATTAACGCCACGTTACAACAAATCGGAGACAGTATGATTACTGGTGGGGTTGACAGTATGGAAAAATACAAGTATATGCTAGGACAAGCACACGCTTATCAAATCGTAACACAGGAAATCTCTAACCTGCTAAAACAAGATGAAAAGGAGCAAAATGACGGAAACGTTATCGACATCAAAGGAAATACCAAAAACTAGACTAGCTCTAGAAGAAAAATATAAAAACGAACCAAAAGAACCACACGCAAAAAGATTAGATCCTGACAATATCAAAGATGTAGTAGATCAATTACCTACACCTGTCGGATATAGACTTTTAGTTTTACCTTTTACACCAAAAGAAAAAACTAAAGGTGGAATTTTATTTTCTCAAGAACAATTAGACAAAGCTAGAATCGCAACTACTTGTGGCTATGTTTTAAAAATGGGAGATCTTGCATATAAGGACAAAGATAAATTTAATGAGCCTTGGTGCAAAATAGGAGATTGGGTAATGTTCGCCAGATATGCTGGTGCACGTTTACCAATAGAAGGTGGAGAAGTGCGAATACTAAACGATGATGAAGTGTTAGGGACCATAGGTGATCCTGAATCAGTTCTTCATTACATTTAACAACATAGGAAGGAAACTATGCCAACGGAAAACGTTAACAAAGCAGATAATCTGATTGACGTCGGTGAAGCAGATCAACAATCCACTGAAATTAATTTAGATAATAAGGGTGAACCAGAAAAAGTTGAAGCACCCAAGGAAGAGAAGATTGAGGTCGAACAAGTTGAGGAAGTTGTTGAACAACCAGAAACTAAAGTAGACTCTAAAAAAGAAAAAGACGAGGTTCAAGAATATAGCGAAGGCGTTCAAAAACGTATCGCTAAACTTACTCGTAAAATGCGAGAAGCAGAAAGGCAAAAAGAAGAAGCCGTTGCTTTCGCTGATGCAGTAAACAAACAAAAGAGTGAGTTAGAAGGAAGATTATCTAAACTAGATAAATCTTACACTTCAGAGTTTGAGAGCAGAGTTAAAAATAGTATGGTTGCTGCAAAGCAAGCATTAAAAACAGCTATTGAATCTCAAGACGTTGAAGGTCAAATTGCAGCTCAAGAGCAAATTGCTAACTTAACAATGGATGCTGCAAGACTAAACGCAATGAAAGTTGCAGAAGAGTCTAAACCAAAAGAGGTTAATGTAACACCTCAACAAACAAGAAAAGCAGCTCAAACAGACCCTATGGCAGAAGCCTGGGCGAGTGAAAACTCTTGGTTTGGTAATGATTCAGCTATGACTTACACAGCGTTTGATATACACAAACAACTAGTGGAAAAAGAAGGTTTTGATCCAAAATCTAAAGAATATTATGAGGAAGTTGACAAAAGAATAAGGGTTGAATTTCCCCACAAATTTGATAAGATAGCGGACACTACTACAGAAAGAGCCAGACCGGTTCAAAATGTAGCTTCGGCTAAACGTTCAGCCTCAACTAAAGGACGCAAAACTGTCAAGCTCACACCTTCACAGGTAGCAATCGCTAAAAGATTAGGTGTGCCACTGGAAGAATATGCGAAACAATTAAATATCACGGAAGGAGTATAGGCATATGGAAAACGAAAAAGTAAAAACTTCACGTGCGAGTCAGACTAGAGCGAAAGCTGAAAGTAAAAAAGTTTGGACTCCACCCAACTCACTTGATGCACCACCAGCGCCAACTGGATACAGACATCAATGGATTAGAGCCGAGGTTTTAGGTCAACAAGATACTAAAAACGTAGCGGCATCATTAAGAGAAGGATGGGAATTGGTGAGAGCCGATGAATATCCTGATGAAAATTTTCCAACGATGGATGAAGGCAGATACGCTGGAGTCATAGGAGTGGGAGGCCTTTTGCTGGCAAGGATACCAGAAGAGATCGCGCTTCAAATAGACGAGTACTATAAAAAACAGAACGAAGCTAAAGAAGAAGCAGTTGATAACGATCTTTTGAAGGAACAGCACCCAAGTATGAAATTCCAAAAGGAATCGAATACTCGTGTAACCTTCGGTGGTACAAAGAAACGTTAGTCTTCTAACGATTCCTACCCAACGATTTAACTTAATAGTAAAAAAGGAAAAAAAACTATGGCAAACACAAACACAGGCGGATTTGGTTTAAGAGCTGTAATGACTGTTGGAAATACTCCAGCAACGTCAGGACAATCTGAATACCCAGTCCAAACAGCGCCAGGTGTTGCGTTATTTAAAGGTAATCCAGGTTCTCTGCAAGATGCAGGTAACGTTGGATTCTTGCAAGATGCAAGCTTTCTATTAACGGACGATGGCGGAGCCGGCGGTACAAACTTTGCAGGCGGTACTGATGCTAACTTAGTAGGTGTTATTAATGGTTTCTTCTATATAGATGGAAACGGTAACCCAACTTTTGCTAACTCAGTAGCGGCTGGTCAAACAACTAGCGTCGACTATAACACAGGTTCAGATAATATTACTGGATTTGTAATCGATAACCCACAACAAGAATATGTTGTAAGAACAGACGCAGCAATCGGTGGTAGCGCAGCAGCGGTACAAGCGGCTATGGGTCTTGACTACAACATTAAAAGCTTTACAGCAGGAAATGCTAAAAGTGGAATGTCAACTGCATTACTAGAAGTAGGTGCTGCAGGCGCAAATGATATGTTCACAATGGTAAGAATTGCTGGAACACCTGAGCAAAAAGATGGTCAGGCAGCTGGTTGTGATGTTGTTGTAACAATTAACCCTGCGGCAGCGCAGTACAACTAATCAGAATAGGAGTATATAACTATGGCAATATCAAGAGCACAGCTAGTTAAAGAACTAGAGCCTGGTCTGAATGCACTATTCGGACTAGAGTACAAAAACTACGCAGATGAGTGGTCAGAAATATTTGAGACAGAAACTTCAGACAGAGCTTTCGAAGAGGAAGTAATGTTAGCAGGTTTCTCAAACGCGGCAGTTAAACCTGAAGGACAAGGTGTAACTTTCGACGATGCTCAAGAAACTTTCACTGCTCGTTACACTAACGAAACGATTGCATTAGCATTCGCTATTACAGAAGAAGCTATCGAAGATAACTTGTATGACAGACTTGCGTCTAGATATACAAAAGCGTTAGCAAGATCTATGGCGTCTACTAAGAACATCAAAGGCGCGGCAGTATTAAACAACGCGTTTGATTCTACTTTTGCTGGTGGAGATGGTAAGGAGCTTTGCGCTACTGACCACCCTACATTAGCTGGTACATTTTCAAACGAATTGTCAACAGCTGCTGAGTTGAACGAAACATCATTAGAGCAGTCTTTAATTGACATCGCTGCTTTCACTGATGAAAGAGGCCTAAAAATTGCAGCACAAGGAACGAAATTAGTAATTCCTTCTGCTTTACAATTTACTGCTGACAGACTTATGAATTCTGCTGGTAGAGTGGGCACTGCTGATAACGATATCAACGCAATCAGAAATATGGGAATGATTCCGCAAGGATACACAGTCAACCATTATCTGACAAATGCGAAGAAATTCTTTATTATGACAGATGTTCCAAATGGTCTAAAACATTTCAACAGATCACCTATCAAAACTTCAATGGAAGGTGACTTTGACACTGGTAATGTAAGATACAAAGCTAGAGAGAGATACGTATTCGGATTCTCAGACCCTAGAGGTATCTTCGGATCAGACGCAACGTAATAAATTATTTAAAGGGGCCGCTTTTAAACGGCCCCTTTTTTATATATAAGGTGTGATTATGAAAGATTTCCTCGTAAAAATATACGCATATAAATACAAAATGGAGTTACAAATTACTTGTAACGAAGGCCCATTAGATATCGAAAATGCCATTATTGACAAATTGGGAAAAGGTGATATAAAATGGGAATATCTTGGAGAAATGAATGATCCAAGAAGAAAACGAATAACCTACGAGGAGGTTATAGATGGAGACACTGATGCAACATCTGAACGACCTTTATCACAAGAAGAAGGGTCTAGATCTGGAGTGGGAGCAGGAGCATCTTAAAGAGGGTAAATATACTCTCAATATGGTTAAGATTGACAGAAAAGTCAGAGAAGTAATTAGCCATATAAAAATAGCAGAAGCTCAAAAAGAGCATATGCTAAATAAGATAGAAAGCTCTGAACCACAAGTTTCTGTAGCTACTTAATAAAAAGCTACATCGTAAAAATCTCATTTACATTATAGGCTCTCTTGCGCTCTATTCAAATGTGTTGTATAAAAGACACACTATACAATTAATTAGAACATAGACGCGTATAGTCGACGGCCTAGAGACTATGTTCGGAAAACTAGGAGGATATAATTATGGCATCAACTACATTTTCGGGACCGATTAAAGCGGGAACGATTTCACACACAACTGGTACAACTGTTGGAGATAATGTAAAAAACATTGGTCACGTTGTAATGTCTCAATCTGCAGAGGTTAAGAACACTGACACAACTGATTTAGCAACTAACATTGTTTTACCTGCAAAATCACACATCATAGCTATCGACGTTAACGTTGAAGTAGCATTTAATGGTGGTGGTGCTGACACTTTAGATGTTGGTATTGTAGGTAACTCAGACTTATATGTTGACAACGCAGACGTTTCAGCAATAGGTCCAGTAGCATTAGGAGTAACGGGTCTTTGTACAAATTGGAAAAACATTGGAACATCCGATGTTAGAGTAGCAATGAAATACATCGACGCTGGTGGAAACAGTTCTGCTGGGAAAGCAAGAGTAACAATTACATATACTCAAGCTAACAACCACAGTTAATAAATAATTTAGTGTGGGCTTCGGCCCACACATAATTTAATAGGAGAATAATTAATGAGTACATATCCAGTAGATGTAAAAGCGGTCCAAAAACATACTGTTGCAACACACACTATATTTGCAGGACCAGGTAGAATTGTAGGTCTTTATCTTAATAAAGAACCTAACCTTGCACAAAGCACTGTTACTTTACAAGATGACAGCACAGATGTAGCAACATTTAAAGTTAGAGCTACTAATAATACTAATGGAGCCGGTATGAATGAATACATTCAGTTTCCAGGAACAGGTATTAGATGTGCAACAAGTATTAAGGTTACAATTGCAGATGCAGTTACATTTTGTACAGTAATATTTGGTTAGGAGTTTAAATGGCTACTATAACTTACACAGTAACCGTAGCAACGGGAACAACCCAATATGGAACCGGTAATAGATATTATATTAACGGCGAGTTAGCTCCTGTCTTGTATTTACAAGAAGGCAACACTTATATATTTGACACTTCTGATAGCACTAATGGCACTCACGTTTTTGCATTTTCTACAAATCCTAATAATAGTCCGGCAGCTACTTACACAACAGGCGTAACTACTACAGGAGTATCTGGACAAGCCGGATCAAATACGACAATTGTTGTAGCACCTGTTAAAAGAACAGGAGCTCCTGTATTATTTTATTACTGCACTGTTCACTCAGGAATGGGTAATGCTGCTCAAACTATTGCGCCTACTTCAGAACAATCAGAATTTAATCCACAGATAGATGAGATTATTGAAGAGGCTTTTGAAAGAACAGGAGTTCAAGGAACTAGAACTGGTTATCAATTAAGATCAGCTAGAAGATCTTTAAACATAATGTTTCAAGAATGGGGTAATCGAGGTGTTCATTTATGGAAAGTTAAACTTGCTAAGATTCCATTAGTAGAGGGTCAAGCAGAATATAATTTTGCATCTGATTCTACAAACTTTCCACAAGATATAGATTCAGTATTAGAAGCTTATTACAGAAATAATTCCGATGCAACTGCACCAGCAGATATTGCATTAACTAAAATAGACAGATCAGCTTATTCAGCTACACCAAATAAATTAGCTAAAGGTACACCATCACAATATTATGTAGAACGAAAATTAAACCCAAGTATATTTTTATATACAACTCCAAGTTCAAGTGTATCTAGCACAACTTCGCCAAATAATTTTCAATTTTGTTTTTATTATTTAGCAAAAATTCAAGACGCGGGATCTTATAATTACACATCAGATGTAGTTAACAGATTTTATCCTTGTATGATGTCTGGTCTTGCATATTACTTAAGTCAAAAATATTCACCAGCTATGAGTCAAGAGTTGGAAAGAAGATATGAAAGTGAATTGTTAAGAGCATTAGATGCGGATAATCAAGGCACATCTACATTCATATCACCACAAACATTTTATGGAGATGGAGTATAATGGGTAAGTATGCATCAGGTAAATACGCTTTAGCAATTTCTGATAGATCAGGAATGGCATTTCCATATTCTGAAATGGTAAGAGAATGGAATGGTTCTTTAGTTCACATATCAGAGTTTGAAGCAAAGCAACCACAATTACAACCAAAGCCAGTTGGCTCTGATCCACAAGCTTTATATAATCCAAGACCACAACCAGAATCAAAAACAAGTTTAATTCTTTTAAATAACAATCCTTTTACATCTGTTAAATATGGTGGAGCAACTTATGTAAATGTTTTTTCCGAAGATCATCAAAGAGCAGCAGGTTCTGTTGTAAGATTTAGAGGCGCACCTGTTGTAACTGCTGCTGGACCAGCTGGAGCTGATCAAGTTGCACAAGCTGAATTAAAAAATTTACAACAATTTGCAACTATACCAACATTTGATAATGTTAGTGATTTAAATAATTCAAATGGATTTACAATTGCTTTAGGACAAATAGATTCTTTAGGAAATGTAACAGGAGCAACAACATCAGATCCTTTAACAGATCCAATAAATTATTTTTATATAACAAGCGCTAGTACTGCTACATCAGGTGGTATATCAGGAGGTGGAGCAAATACATCTGCTGGGCCAGTAACATTAGGAGTCGTAAACGGATAATGGCATACACTTTAGATAATTTAAGAACTGATATTAGAAACTACACTGAAGTTGGTAGTAACGTTTTATCTGATTCTGTTTTAGAAAGAGTTATTAAAAATGCAGAATTAAAAATACATAGAGCTATTGATACTGATCAAAGTGTATTCTATGCAACATCAAACTTAATTATTAACAATAGATATGTAACAATACCAGCTGATTTAAGATTTATTAGATATGTTCAACTTACAAATTCTGATGGTGAGCAGTTCTATTTAGAACAACGAGATACTAGTTTTATGGCGGAATATTATTCTACGCCTGGAACAAACTCTGTAGATATCCCAAAATACTATGCAAACTGGGATGAAGAATTTTGGGTGGTAGCTCCAACACCTGACAGAACTTACGAAATTACACTAGCTTATGACAAAGAGCCAGCAACACTTACGACTGATACTTCTGGCACATACTTGTCAAACAAATACTCAGATCTTCTTTTATATGCCTGCTTGGTAAATACATTTGGGTACTTGAAAGGACCGCAGGATATGTTACAATACTATCAAGCTGCTTATAATGAAGCTTTAGAAACGTACGCTCTCGAGCAAATCGGGAACAGACGCAGAGACGAATATCAAGATGGTGAAGTTCGGGCTCAACTTAACGTCAAACCACCATCAAGTTATGGAAAATAAATAGGAGAAAACAAAAATGGCAAACGTAGTACCTTACTCATTCGCACAAGAATTGTTAAAAGGCTCGCACGATTTCATAAATGACACTATCAAAATAGCGCTGTACAGTGCAGGGTCAGGAGCACCTTATGCCGTATCAAGCACAATTTATGAAAGTAGTGTATCTAACCAAGTTAGTGGAACTGGATATACAACTGGTGGTAATACATTAGGAAGTCCTGTTGTTGCTAACCAAACTAATGTTGCAACTTTGACTTTTGCACAAACGCAATGGACATCAGCAACTTTTGGTGCAGCTTATGGAGTTATATACAATGATACGGATGGAGATAAGTTAGTCGTTGTTTTAGATTTTGGTGGAACAAAATCTTGTTCAAACGGAACATTTACAATAACGTTCCCAAGTACAAGTTCAGGTTCACCTGCTGGAACAGATTCGCTTATTAGTATAACATCGTAATAGGAGAATAAATGGCTTTGGTTATAAATGATAGAGTAAAAGAAAACAGTACAACTTCTGGCACAGGTAATATTACACTTGCGGGTATAGCAGCTGGACAAGGTAATGTAACTTTTAATAGTGGTATTGGAACTTCTAATACGACTTACTATTGTATTTTTGAACAAGGCACAAATACGTTTGAAATAGGTTTAGGAACTTTATCAGGTTCAACAACTTTGGAGAGAACAACAGTTATTAATAACTCTTCAGGTAACACATCTAAAATAAGTTTTACAGGCGGAACATTAGATGTATTTTGTACAATGCCTGCAGCAAAAACGGTTTACTTAGATTCTTCAGGTAACCCAGTAGGAGCAGCAAGCAACGGTTTTGCATTAGCAATGGCGGTTGCATTATAAGGAAAAAATATGGCACAAGATTTTAGAAACGTATTAGTTAGAACAATTGGAACATCAGATACTACGTTGTTAGCAGGTGGAGACTACGATGCAGTAATTGGTATTAGATGTTGTAATATTTTAACATCAACAATTGCAATTGATGTTAAGATTGCTAAAGGCGGAGCTGACTACTTCCTTGCAAAAGGAGTTGTTATACCACCCAATTCTGCTATTGAATTAATTCAAGGCGGAGCAAAAATTGTTTTAGCGAATGGTGATACATTAGAAGCAGTCTCTGATACAGCTAGTAGTTTAGACGTGGTTCTTTCGTACATCGATACAATTAGTTCGTAGGAGGAATAATGACGGCAATAATAAATGGCATTCAATATATTGGAGGTCAGACAGCACCGAATGAATTTATACCAAATCAAGCGGCAACGATTGATGGAACTCAAACTGTAGAAAATGCAGTTCTTGCAGGACCGATTACTATTCCTGCTACAATAACAGTAACAGGAACGTTGGTAATAGTTTAATGAGTAAAATAGAAGTAAATGAAGTAGTCAAACAAAGTGGTTCCACTCTTACATTAGGAGGTCCAGGAACTGCTGTAACTTTAGGATCGGGTGCAACTCAAACAGGTTTTGGTAGAACAGGAACTGTAGATTGGTGTACGACTGCTAAAACAAGTCCTTTCACAGCAGTGAATGGCGATGGATTTTTTGTTAATACTAGTGGCGGAGCTATAACAGTTACATTACCTAGCTCACCATCTGCTGGTGATATAGTTGCATTTGCTGATTATGCTAACACTTGGAATACAAATGCAGTAACTATTTGTAGAGGCGGATCTAAAATTAATGGAGTTTGCGCTAATACACTTTTAGAAACATCCGGTCAATCAGTAACTTTAATTTATGTAGACGGCACTAGAGGTTGGAAAAATACTATGGATTCCACTTCTAATGTGTCAGGTAATCCAGGTTTTATAGTAGCAACAGGAGGAACTATTACAACTTCTGGAGATTACAAAATTCACACATTTACTGGTAATGCAACTTTTGCTGTTTGTAGTGTAGGACCATCAGGTGTTGGTGATCAAGCTTCTTATGTCGTTGTTGCTGGTGGAGCTTCAGGTGGATTTTCAACATCAAATTCTGCTGGTGGAGGTGGAGCAGGAGGTTTTAGAGAAGGCAAAGTATCTTCTGACCCATATACAGATAGCCCTTTAGATGCAGGTTCAGGATTAACTGTTACAGCACAAGATTATCCTGTATCAGTAGGCGCTGGAGGTGCAGCACCAGCGTGTAGTTGTAATGATGGTAATAATGGTTCTAATTCAGTTTTTAGTACAATAACTTCTGCAGGTGGTGGAGGTGGTGGAAGACACGTTCAACCCGGTAATTCTGGAGGTTCAGGTGGTGGTGGAGGAGGTGGAGCCGCAGCAGGTAAAGCAGGTGGAAATGGAAACACACCACCAGTTAGTCCCCCACAAGGAAGTAATGGTGGAACAGGTGGAAGTCCATCACCAGATCAAGCGTCTGCTGGAGGTGGTGGAGCAACAGCAGTCGGAGCAAATGGTTCTAATCCAGCTTCAGGTGCAGGAGGTGCAGGAGCAACAACTTCTATAACAGCATCACCAGTAGCTTACGCAGGTGGCGGCGGAGGTGGATATGTTCCTGGTTCAATTAATCAGGGTGCAGGTGGAACAGGTGGCGGAGGTGCTGGAAATTCAGGTTCAGGAGCCGTAGCAGGAACTGCTAACACAGGCGGTGGCGGTGGTGGCGGTGGTAATTCTAGCGCAGGTGGAGTAGGAGGTTCAGGAGTAGTAATAATAAGATACAAATTTCAATAATTATGACAAGTAAAATTAAAGTAGATAATATAAATAAAGTTTCAGATGATTCTAACATCATCAAAAAATGTGGAACAACAACGACAGTTGGATCAGGTTCTGGTCAAACGATTGTAGTTGATGGTGCAACAGTAACATTAGGTAGATGTGGTGGTGCTGTTAATCTTGCATCAGGTGCAACACAGACAGGTTTTGGAAGAACTGGTACAGTTGACTGGTGTACGACTGCCAAGACTTCACCTTTCACAGCAGTATCAGGTGACGGATTTTTTGTTAATACGACTGGCGGTACAATTACTGTAACTTTACCGTCGTCACCAAGTGCAGGTGATATTGTGGCATTGAAAGATTATGCTAGAACTTTTGCTTGCAATGCGGTTACAATTTGTAGAAACGGTTCAAAACTGTGTGGTACGTGTACTAACACAACTTTTAATACTGACGGCCTTTCTGCAACTTTAATTTATGTAGATGGAACTAAAGGGTGGCAACTTATAAATGATGATGCAACATCACAAATGGGAGCATCTTATATACAAGCAACAGGAGGAACGGTAACAACATCAGGAGATTTTAAAATTCATACATTTAATTCAACTGCTACTTTTTGTGTTTCTGCGGTTGGTAATCCTGCAGGATCTACTACGGTTGATTATTTAGTAATAGCTGGTGGGGGTTCAGGTGGTGCTGATGCTGGAGGTGGAGGTGGTGCTGGAGGTTACAGATTTTCAAACGGAACAGCTTCAGGATCTTATTGTGCTGGTCCTGCTCCATTAGGAGCTTCAGCTTTGCCTGTAAGTGCTCAAGCATATCCAATTACCATAGGTGCTGGTGCTGCTGGTGTAACAGGTGGTGGTGGTAATGTTGGAAATCCTTCCGTTTTTTCTACAATAACGTCTACTGCTGGTGGCGGTGGTGCAACTGGTTCAGCAGCTGCTGACACAGGTGGATCAGGTGGTGGAGGAAAAGCAAATAACCCTTCTGGTGCTGCTGGTAATACTCCTCCTGTAAGTCCACCTCAAGGTAATCCAGGAGGAGATGGTCCAGCTTCAGGTGCTGGTGGAGGAGGTGCTGGAGCTGCTGGCTCTGATGGATCACCTGCCCCAGGAGCAGGTGGACCGGGTGGTAATGGTTTAACTTCTTCTATCAATGGAAGTCCAACAGCTAGAGGTGGTGGCGGAGGAGGAGGAAATGACTATCCAAGTTTCCCAGCTCCAAGTGGAGGATCTGGTGGTGGTGGTGCTGGTCAGACAAGACCATACTCAGCAGCAGGTGGATCTGGAACAGCAAACACAGGTGGTGGTGGAGGTGGATCTGGTGTACCTAGTTGTGCTGGTTCTGGAGCTGGAGGTTCAGGAGTAGTAATAATAAGATACAAATTTCAATAGGTAAATTATGAGTAAAATAAAAGTAAACACAGTAGAAAACAGAACAGGCAGCACACTTACATTAGGTAAGTCAGGCACAACAATACAAATGGCTTGTGGTGCTACACAAACAGGATTTGGTAGAACAGGAACAGTGGACTGGTGTACAACTGCTAAAACATCACCATTTACATCTGTTTCAGGTAAAGGCTACTTCGTTAATACTACAAGTGGAGTGGTAACTGTTACATTACCATCTTCTCCATCTGCTGGAGACATAGTGTCAATAAAAGATTACGCAAGCACATTTTCTTCAAACAATGTAACTGTTGGAAGAAATGGATCAAAAATAGCTTCAGAATGTTTGGATGCCACTTTAAATACAAACGGAGATTCAATTACTTTAGTTTATGTTGATGGCACACAAGGTTGGTTAAATATACAAACAGATGATACTGTTGTAGGACAATCATTTGTTGCAGCAACAGGTGGAACAATTACTACCTGTGGAGATTTTAAAATTCATACATTTACTGCAAGTAGTTGTTTTGCAGTTTCAAATGCAGGCACTTCTTCAGGATCAAACACAGTAGATTATTTAGTTGTAGCAGGTGGTGGTGCAGGAGCAGTTGGTGAATGGGGTGGAGGCGGAGGTGGTGCTGGTGGTTATAGAGAATCATCAGGCGCTGCATCAGGATCTTATTCCGCTTCACCTTTAGGAGCTTGTGTATCAGCTTTACCAGTAGCTGTACAAACTTATCCAATTACAGTTGGAGCAGGAGGAGCAGGAGGAACTGCTAATCCTTATGCAACAAATGGTGATGGAGATAGTGGTTCAGCTTCAGTTTTTTCAACAATATCATCAGCTGGTGGTGGCGGAGCAGGTGGTGGTAATCAAGCCCCAGGTCCAGTAGGATCAGGTAAAGCAGGTGGTTCAGGTGGAGGTGGAGCAGGACCAGGAGGCGGTCCACAATCTGGTGCAAATTTTGGTGCAGGTAATACTCCTCCAGTATCACCCGCTCAAGGAAATCCAGGTGGACATTCTTCAAGCAAAAATGGATCAGCCGAAGGTGGTGGAGCCGGTGGTGGAGCAGGTGCAGCAGGCAATGATTCCCCAGGAACAGGTTATGGTGGAGATGGAGGTAACGGAGTTGCTAGTTCAATAACAGGTTCACCAGTATCAAGAGGTGGTGGAGGAGGAGGATCAGGTGATCCAGCTCCTAGTTATCCCGGTTCAGCAGGAACAGGAGGTACTGGTGGTGGTGCTTCAGCAGTTGACCCTTATCCAGGCACAGGTGCTGCAGGGACAGCTAATACAGGAGGTGGTGGAGCAGGTCAAAATTCAGGTGGAGCAAGTTCTCCATCAGTTGGAGGAGCAGGCGGTTCAGGAATAGTAATAATAAGATATAAATTTCAATAGTTGAATGATAATTAAAAATAATATATAAGGAGAACATTATGGCACATTACGCAAAACTAGGAGCAAACAATAAAGTTATAGCGGTTCACGTTGTAGCTGATGCTGATTGTCAAAACGCTGATGGCATTGAAGATGAAGAAGTAGGTAGACAGTTTTTAGAAAGAATCCATAGCTGGCCTCTTTGGAAAAAAACATCTTACAATACACAAGGCGGACAACACAAAAATGGCGGAACACCTTTAAGAGGTAACTACGCAGGCATAGGTTATACTTATGATGAGGACAATGATTTGTTCTTACCTAAAAAACCTTTTGCTAGTTGGACTTTAAATGTATCAGAAGCTAGATGGCAATCCCCTATTGGTGATGCACCAGCGTTATCTGAAGAAGAACAAACTACTCATAAATATGAGTGGAATGAATCTACAGGTGCTTGGGATAAAGTAGCTAAATAATCCACTTGACATTATTATTGGAGTTAATTACATACTAGATAGGTATGCAAAAGAAAGTATTAACAGAAGTTGATCTTTATACAGGTGAAATTCAAATGCCAAAAGGCTTTGAGATTGATCGTGATAAAATAAGAAACGACATCATAGAATCTTACGTAAAGAAAAATAGAATTAACAACAATCCTCAAGCTTATGCTTTTGATGATTATGTTTTACCTTTTTCTCAACCTTTACAATGGATGCAAGATTACATTAGAGATCATTGGAGATTGGACTACAATAGAACTTTAGTACAAAAAAATATGCACGGTAATGTTATGCATCCCAAAGAAAAGTCTTGGACAAGAAATCAAATTGAGCCTGTTGATCTACGTAACTCACCAGATTATACATTTATTTATGGTGTTGATGTTAAAGAAGGATCTTCAGAATGTATTATTGAATATGATGATAACAGAAGAAAAAATAGAACGTGGCATTTACCTATACAAGATAATCACTTTATAATGTTTCCAGCTACTAATAAGTATTCTTTTTCACCCAATACTTCTAATGGCTTAAATATAATTTTAACAATTAACTATGAATATATCTAATTACTATTGGTATTTTGAATCTGCAATACCACCAAGAATATGTGATCTTATTGTTAAGTATGGTAAGTCAGAAAAAGAAAGAGAGATTATGGCTATTACAGGCGGCTTTGGTAGAGATAGAAATTTAGATAAACAACCTCTTACTAAAGATGAAATAAAAAATTTACAAAAAAAAAGAGATTCAAATATTGTTTGGATGAACGATAGATGGATTTATAAAGAGATACAGCCTTATGTACATAAAGCAAATGCGAGCGCAGGTTGGAATTTTAATTGGGATTATTCTGAATCTTGTCAATTTACTATATATAAAAAAGGTCAGTATTATGATTGGCATTGTGATAGTTGGGATAAACCTTATATGGAAGAAGGTCCAACAAAAGGAAAGATTAGAAAATTATCTGTAACCGTAACGTTAACAGATCCAAAAGAATACAAAGGTGGAGAGTTAGAGTTTGACTTTAGGAATGAAGACCCTGATAAAAAACCTAATATGAGAACCTGTACAGAAATATTACCAAAAGGCTCTTTGGTTGTATTCCCTTCATTTGTATGGCATAGAGTTAAACCCGTAACTAAAGGAGAGAGGAATAGTCTAGTGATATGGAATCTAGGTTATCCATTTAAATAATATGAATGATATAAAACAAGGTGGCAGTGGTACATCACAAAAACCAAAAGGACACGTAGATTTTAAATCTGCGTTTTATTTTCAGACACCGGTGTGGACTGCAGAAGCACCAATGTTTTTAAAAAATGCAATTAAGGTAACAGATAAATATATTAAAAAAGCTGACAAGCTTCTTAAAGACAATTTAAAAAAAGAACCACAATGGAAAAAAAATATAGGAACATTTGGTTTATCTAAACATAGCGAAAGTTTTTCAAATGATCCTAAAGTAAAAGATTTAGTTCAATTTATAGGACAACGATCTTATGAATTTTTAGATTGGTCGGGTTTTAATTTACAAAATCATAGTTTACACTTTACAGAATTTTGGGTTCAAGAGTTTAGTGAAAAAGGTGGAGGACACCATTCAACCCACGCACATTGGAATCAACACGTGTCAGGATTTTACTTTTTAAAGTGTAGCGAAAAAACATCTTATCCTATTTTTCACGATCCAAGACCTGGGTCTATAATGACAAAGCTACCATTAAAAGATCAAGCACAAATATCAATGGGTACAAGTATGGTAAATTACAAACCTAAACCAGGAACAATGATTATTTTTCCAGGCTATGTTCCACACGAATACGCAGTTGATCCAGGATTAGAACCTTTTAGATTTATACATTGGAATATAAAAGTTGTTGAAACAGCAATATCAAAAGAAAGGAGTCAAAAAGATGAGCTTCAAAAAAAATAAATATATAGTTATTAAAGAAGCTGTACCTAAAGATATAGCAGAATTTTGTTATAATTATTTTTTACTTAAAAGAACTGTTGCTAGAACTTTATTCGATCAAAGATATATATCTCAATTTACAGAAGAGTTTGGTGTATGGAATGATTCACAAGTTCCAAATACATATTCTCACTATGCAGATATAGCTATGGAAACTTTGCTTATAAGAACTTTACCTATTATGGAAAAGAAAACAGGACTAAAATTATATCCTACATATTCTTATGCAAGAATATATAAACCAGGTGATATATTACATAGACACAAAGATAGATTTAGTTGTGAAATATCTACTACATTAAATCTAGGTGGTGATCCTTGGCCAATACATTTAGAGCCAAAGAAAAATGTAGGTATACCGGATGGTAAAAAGATTACTGTAAAAAGTAATAACAAAGGTATTTTAGTTAATCTAAAACCTGGAGATATGTTAGTTTATAGAGGTATGGAATTAGAGCATTGGAGAGAAGAGTTTCAAGGCGATAACTGTGCCCAAGTATTTCTACACTATAACGACCAAAAATCTAAAGATGCGGATAAAAATGTAAATGATAGAAGACCGCATTTAGGACTTCCAGCCTGGTTTAAAAAGTGATATAATTCTTAGATGGGGGCAGTACACCACCACATACCTACTGCCTCCTTTTAAGGATTATTTATGAATTTAGGTTTTGATGCAATATCACAATTTCCCATATCGCAGGTAGCTGCAGACAATCAAGTAACCATTGCTATCAATGGTAACAACTTAACTTTAAGTATAGGACCAGTATCTGTTGCAGCAGATGCAGTTACAGAAGTTCCTGATGGCAATCAATTAACACTTGGTATTGGAACAGTAACAATAGTTGGTACAGCAAATCTTGAAGCACCTAAAACACCACTAGTTTTAGGAACAGGGAACGTTACAGTTACTGCAGATGCAAATATTACGGCATCTGGAAACAACTTGATTATACGTAGTGGATCTGTTACAATTGTTGGAACTGCGAGTATATCAGCACCAGCGACTCCATTAACATTAAGAACAGGAGAACCTGGTATTATTACTTGGAACGAAATTGTACCAGGAGCAACAATGGTTTGGACACCAATTAAACCTTACGGATAATATATGGCATCAACATTTTCAACAGATTTAGCATTAGAACTTGTAGCAACCGGTGAAAAAGCTGGTCTATGGGGAAGCATTACAAATACTAATTTACAAATATTACAACAATCAGCAACAGGTGTAGTTGATGTACCAATGACATCTGGATCAGATGTTACTTTACTTTTATCAGATGGAGCTACATCAAATGGTAAAAATTTATATTTAAAACTTACTGGTACAATGGCCGGTAATAATAGTTTAATCATTCCTGCATCAACAACTGGTGGTACTGCTACTAGAGTCTATATAATACAAGATGCAACAGATAGAACTACATCTAACAAATATACATTAAGTATTAAAACAGCTGGATCCTCAAGTCCAATAGCTGTCCCTGTAGGATCAACAATGTTAATTCATTCTAATGGTACAGATGCACGATTAGATATTTTACAAAAAGGTAACTTTGCAATCACATCTAGTTCTATTACTGCATATACTGCAGTGGCGGGTGATAACTTATTAATTGATACACAAGCAGCTCAGGTTACAATCACACTACCAGCATCACCAACTATGGGTGATGAGGTTAGTATTATGGATGTATCGGCATCAGGAGGTTTTGGAACTAATAAAGTAATAGTGGCTCCTGGAACTAAAAATATTAGAGGTGCTAATTCAAATTTAGATTTAGCTACAAATAATCAATCGATTAAATTAAGATACACAAACGCTGATAAAGGTTGGCAATACGTATACAACCAAACATCATAGGAGTAATAGATGCTTACTAAAATTAAGTTTGCTCCTGGAATCGATAAACAAGATACTTCAGTTGGAGCAGAAGGCCGTTGGGTAGATTCAGATAATGTAAGATTTAGATATGGCCTGCCAGAAAAAGTGGGTGGTTGGCAATCTCTTTTAACAGATACAATCGTAGGTGTAGCTAGAAAACAACACGCCTTTGTTGATACAGATGGCAACAGATATGTTGCTATTGGTACAGATAAATTTTTACTTTTATATTTTGAAGGTCAACTATTTGACATAACACCTCTTGCAACTGCTATTACAGGTGCAACTTTTACTTTTAATGGAACAACGACTGTAACGCTCACAACATCTTCAGATCACGGAATCGCTGTTGGAGATATAATTAGATTAAGTGCAACAACTTTACCAGGTGGTACAACAGGCGTAACCACAGCAACTTTTAATGATATAAACTTTCAAGTTTTATCAGTGCCATCTTCTACAACTTTAACTATACAAGCAGCCACTGCAGGTTCTGCATCTAGTGGTGGATCAGTTACAATTACTCCTTATGAAGTAGTAGGTCCGGCTGCACAATCCTATGGTTATGGTTTTGGTATTGGAAACTATGGAGGAACAATTACCGGTGTTGCACAAACAGAGTTAGATGGATCGTTGAACGCTGACACCGCTGGTACAGGTGGATCGGGGACCGCGGTTACGGTAGACTCAACTACTGGTTTTGACACTGCAGGCACAATTTTAGTAGGTAGCGAATTAATTACATATACATCAAAAAGTTCTACACAATTTTTAGGAATCACTAGAGGTACAAACGGAACAGCAACTTTTGGTACATCTAATGGACAAGCACATTCAACAAATTCAACAGTTCAAAATGCAACTTTATTTTCAGGTTTTGGTAGCGCAGTTCAGGCATCAACTGTAACTCTTGAACCAGGTCTTTGGTCTTTAAGTAATTTCGGTGAAGTATTAGTTGCAACAATTGCAAACGGTAAAACATTTACTTGGAATGCAGGAGCTGCTAATCCAACAGGAGTTAGAGCTTCAACATCAACATCTGGATTTGCAACAACAAACAATCCAACTGCAACTCGAGTTACTTTGATATCACCAACAACACGTCACTTAATTCATTTTGGAACAGAAGTAACAATAGGCACACCTACAACACAAGATGATATGCTTATAAGATTTTCTGTTGATGAAGATATAAATAACTATACACCTGAAGCAACTAACACTGCAGGTACACAAAGACTCCAAGATGGCACAAAAATTATGGGTGCACTCGTTGCAAAAGAAAACATTCTAGTGTGGACTGACAATGCATTGTATGCAATGAAATTTGTTGGTGCACCATTTACATTTGGTTTTGAACAAGTTGGTACAAACTGTGGACTCATTGGTAAGAACTCAGCAATTGAAATTGATGGTGTTGCATATTGGATGGGTAATAATGGTTTCTTCTCATTTGATGGTACGGTTAATACTTTACCTTGTTCTGTTGAAGATTTTGTTTATGATGATATTGATACAACAAAAGGACAACAAGTTTGTGCAGGTATTAATAACCTATTTACAGAAGTGGTTTGGTGGTATCCTAGAGCTAACTCTACTTTTAATGACAGATATGTAGTTTACAATTATGGACAAGATAATGCAGGTTTACCAATGGGTAATTGGTATACAGGCACAAATACAAATTCAATTAGAACAACCTGGATAGACTCATTAGTATACCCAAAACCATACGCTACAGCATTTAATAGTTCTAATACAGGAACATTTCCTGTTATTCAGGGTGAAACTGGTTTAGGACAAACTGTTTTATTCGAACACGAAATAGGAACAGATCAAATTAATCCTAATGGAAGTACAACAACTTTAACTTCTTTTATAGAGTCTTTTAGTTTTTCTTTACAAAAAGATCAAAGTGAAGTGTTTTTAGCTATGCGTAGATTTTTACCCAATTTTAAAGTGTTAACTGGTAATAATCAAATAACTATATCTGTTAAAGATTTTCCTGCAGATCCAAGTTCTGCAACCACATTAAGTCCTTTTACAATTACATCTAGCACAACTAAAGTTGACACTAGAGCAAGAGGTCGTTATGCAAATATTAAAATAGAAAATACAGGGGCCGGTGAATCGTGGAGATTTGGTACGTTTCAAGTAGACCTACAACCAGATGGAAGGAGAGGCTAATGGCAAAGATAGTTGTAAGATTACCAGAACCTAAAAAAGAATATAGTGAAGATAATCAAAGACAAATTAACAGAGCATTGTCTATATTAATAGAACAATTAAACTCTACATACTTAACACAGCAAAAAGAAGACCAAGAACGATTTACTTGGTTAGGATTAGGTTAATGGCAAATATATATAAAAACGAAAAAACAAGTTTAACAACTACAGATTTAACAACACTATACACAGTGCCATCAAACTCTAGAGCTATCGTAAAATCTTTAAATGTAGCAGAGGACGCTGGCAGCACAGCGGTTGTTAAAGTAACTTTAGTAGATGCAGCTGCAGCTAGTTTTGTCGTAGATAATGACGTTAATTTAACGGCTAATCAAAAAGAACAAGTATTGAGTGAGCCTTTAATTATGAAAGAAAGTGAGATATTAAAGGTGCAAGCTAGTAGTGGTAATGTAGATGTTATTGCATCAGTATTAGAAATAAACAGGGAGGATAGATAATGCCATTTGTAGAACAAGAAGAAAAATTTGAAGATCAAATAATAGACGGAAAAACAGTAAAAGTGTATAAACCAAGGGTAGAGGTAACACTTAAAAACCTTAAAACTAATAAAGAATACCTATCAGATGAAGAGGCTCAACAGGACGTAAATAGCCCAATAACTGATACTACTCAGGATGATATATCTAGAAGCGTACACGTTAAGATTCAGGGTCTACCTTTAGGTAGTAAAACTAACTTATAGATCGTTGACGAATGTGGAAAAACCTAGTAAATTGTTATACACTCGCCTTTTTACAAGCTTTGCGAACTTGCTTCAATATTGACAACATAAAGAGAAACTATGGGATTTTTTAAAAAAATATTCAAACCAGTATCGAAAGTATTAGATAAAGTAATACCTAATGAAATCAAACCAGCATTACCATATCTAGCTGCGTTCGCTCCAGTATTTGGACCAGCGGGTATGCAAAGTTTTATTGGAAGTACAATGGGTCGAAGAGCTTTAACTTCTGGTCTTATGAATATTGGTGCACAACTTTCACAAGAGGGTAACGAAGGTGATATTAATTTATTATCAGCGGGACTCGGAGCGTTGTCAGGTGCTATGACTGTACCTGGTGGTTCTGACACTATTGCTGGATCGCGAATTGTGGGAACTGGTGCAGATGGTAAAGCTATCACAGCTAGTGAGTATGCAAAATTAAGTGAAGGTGCAAATTTAGGAAGTGGTATGATTCCGTCAGGTGGTCTTACAGCTGATTTAACTCCAGCTGTAACAAGCGCACCTTTTAAAGGACCGGTGTCTTTTAGCCAAGTAGTGCCTGGTGGTGAGGCAGGAGTAACTGGTTTAGCAAAAGCTAAAAATATTGGATTAGACTTTTTAGGTAAAGGATCAGATTTTTTAAAAGTTGGAGAAGGTGGTGGAACAACTGCAAAATTATTAAGTAAAGAAGGATTAAAAATAGCAGCAGCTCCAGCAGCACAAGCTACTGGTGATTTAATGCAAGCAGAAGCAAGACAATTAGAAAAACAAGCAGCCATAGATGCTGCGTTAGCAGAGGCAGAAGGATTAGCAGACGCTGGACTTAGAGGTGATGCAATTAGAAACGCAATGAGAGCTTACGGATACTTTAGTGATGAGGAAATAGAAAGTACAGTTTCATCAGCAGGGTACAGAGCTGGTGGTAGAGTAGGATTTAATGTAGGTGGACCTACAGCAGAAGGATTAAGTGCATTATTAGGAAGTGAAATGCTAGGGCGTGCGGGTATGGAAGACGCAGAAGACAGACCTTTTAAATTTGATGCTCAAGAATTTATGATAGATCAATATAATGAAGATGGAACACAACCAAAAATACTGGGATCAGGCTTTCAAGGTGACGATGACATATTTGTAATTGAAACACCTAATGGTGGAACAATGATGATAACACAAGAGCAATATACAGAAAACTTTGGCGAAAGAAGAGCTAAAGGTGGTAGAGTAGGGTTTAAATTTGGTGGTATAGATGAAGCTATCGAAGGTGTTAGTGAAGACATACAAGAAGAAGGTAAAGAAGGAATTATGATGGCTGCTAAAGAAGATCCTATGTTATTAGAAGAATATAATAAATATGTATTTGATTTAATGGAACAAAGACCAGATGCAAAACCAATGTCTTTTCAAGATTTTAAAAGAATGATTAAAGCAGGTATGAAAATGGGTGGTAGAGTAAAAGCTGAAGAAGGTGGATTAATGAATCTTGGTGGTAAAGAAATGGATTTAAGAGGTGGAGGATTTGTACCAATAGGTAAAAAAGAAAAAGCAGATGATGTACCTGCAAGACTTTCTAAAAACGAATTTGTAATGACTGCTGATGCAGTTAGAGCAGCAGGTGGTGGCAGTGTTAATGAAGGTGCTAAGAGAATGTATAAAGTAATGAACGATTTGGAGGCTAGAGCATAATGGCAGAAACAACTACAATAACAAAACCAGCGCCGATACTAGAAGGTTCGCTTACAGCCTTTTTAAAATCTATAGATAAATTAGGTGGGGGTGCAATACCTGCATCAAGAATGCAAACCATTACTAAACCTGATGGTACAACAGAACAAGTATTTAAAGGTATTGATACATCTTTATTTAAACCTACAGTAGAGGGTCAAACACAATTACAAAAAGATGTTGTAGATAGAGCTGCAGGTTTAACAAGTTTACTTGGAACAGGCTTAGATGCTAGTGGTCAAGTAGGACCTCCTACGGCAGGATCAATTGCATCTTATATGTCGCCATATCAACAAGAAGTAATTGATGCAACATTATCAGAATTTGACAGACAAAGAGGAATAGCACAAACAGCTGAAAGAGATAGAGCTATACAAGCTGGAGCTTATGGTGGTGGACGAGAAGGTGTTCTTGCAGCAGAAGCAGCAAGAGCAGCAACAGATCAAAGAACACAATTACAAGCACAACTTTTAAATCAAGCATTCCAACAAGCACAAGCAGCAAGAGCAGCTGACTTGCAAGCTGAAATGGGATTAGGACAATATCAATCAGCGCTGGGTCAACAACAACAAGCTGTAGCACAAGCTCAAAGAGATGCAGATCAAATTGCAGCGAGAGAACAACAATTTGCACCATTCACACAATTAGGTTTAGTTGGTCAACAACTAGCACAAATTCAACCAGGAGCATTTCCTACACAAACTGTAGGTATAGGAGCAACAGCACCAACACCTAGTCCAATGACACAATTTTTAACAGGTGCAGCGGGTATTGGTGGTATCGCTGGTAAATTAGGATTATTTGGATAATGAGCAAAATATTAAGACGACCTATGTTTAGAGGCGGACAAGTAATAGATAGCCGTGGCACGGGTATTACGTCTGGATTGTTTGATGCCCCAAGTTATAATACTGGAGGTAGAGTAGGATTTGATAATGGCGGTGATTTAGTTTTAGGTAAAGATATAAATACTTCTTTAAAACCTTTAAATATTACACCTATGAGCACCAATACTCCTAAATTTAAAGGTCAAGACTATTTTGAACAAAAAGAAGAAGCAGACGCATATGTTCCTGAATTCCAATCAATGCAAGATTTTGATAAAGCATATGAGGAAGATTTAAAAAAAGAACGAGATAATCTTGAAAGTATACAAGGCACAGAATTTGGTACTGGAACATTTGAAGATTCAGAAATTAAACGTGTTGAAGGATACAAGGCAAGTGAACAAGGTAAAGCTGATTTTATAGCTAAAAAACAAGCTGAGCAAGATAGAAAAATTAAGGAATTTAATAAATTTAGAGATCCTGAAAATAAATTAAAAACATCTAAAGAAATGTTTCAAGATCCCGATGAAGTACCTGATATACCACCACCAACAGAAGAACCAACAGTAGATCCAAAAGATTTAATAAACGAAAACAAAGAATTGTTTAGAGAACTATTAGGTGGTGACAAAGCAAGAAGTCAAGACATTGGTGATATGTTATTAAGATTTGCAGCAGCACCTGGCTCTACTACACAAGAAAAATTCCAAACATATCTAGGTGCAGAATCACAAGCTGGTAAAGGCAGACTAGAAAAAATTAACGAAACAGCTGCAGCTCTCGCAATTAACGATTACGTTGCAGGTAAGAGATCTAAAGAACAAATAGAAAATTTAAAAGAAGTTGCAAAATATAAAGGCAGCATAGCTAAAGGTTCTATCGGTGCACAGATATTAGAACAAGCTAAAGGTGGCACCGTAACAAGTGGTATGATTGAACAAGTTATTAAAGGTAATTATCCTGGATCTAATGTACAAAAATTTCCAAAAGGTTCTATTGCTGAAGGTGAAATACAAATTGGAAAAGATGACGAAGGTACATTTATAATAGAAGAAGAAACTAAAAAAGCATTCTTTATAAGAGGCGGAAAACCAGTTCCAATATATTAATAGGAGGTTCTTGTGGCAACATATGTAGGCGATGAAAACCAACCAAAAGATTACGGACTAGCTACTTCAATAGCAGCTGGTGTTGGTTCAGGTATATTTAAAATATTTGAAGGTGCAGCAACTTTGGGTGCAACGCTTTTAGATTTAGGTATAGACAAAGACAGAGCAGAATCTGTCGAAGCATTCTTTGATAAAATTAATCCATTTGATGAAGCAGCAGCCGCAACCGGAGCTGGTAAGATTGCAGAACTAATTGTTAACATTGGTGTGCCTGGAGGTATAGCATTTAAGATAGGATCAGGTTTAACCAAAGCAACATTAAGAGCAAAAGAAGCTGGTAAATATTTAACAGGTAAAGAAAAGTTAAGAAGATTTGGCCAAGGAGCTGTAGCAGGTGGTGCAGCAGAAGGTGTATTTGTAGCTGACGTAGATGAGGTTGGTACATTCGGAGATTTTTTAGGTGGACCTACAGAGATTGATAGAGAAGACGAAGGACCAGGAGCAGAACTATTAAACAGATTAAAGTTTGGTATTGAAGGTGTTGCGTTCACAGGTGCGATTGGTGGCGCAGGTGTAACACTTAAAAAAATGAGACAGGTGCGTGGATCGAATAAAGCTAAAGCTGGTTTTGATAAAGGGATAGATAAACTAGATAGTTGGTTTAGAAAGAATGGAATTAAATCACCAGAGGCTTTTGATGTTGAACAAGCTAAAATAGGAGCGGTATCTAAAGATACAAGTTTTGCAGAAACTAAAATGAGAGATTTAGATAATGCTGCAAACAAAATCGTAAAAGGTTATCAAAAAACTGCCGTTAATAAAATTGCTGATCAAACAGTAAAAGATAGATTATTAAGACAACTTAATACTGTGTTATTGTCTGGTTCTGCAAAGAATGGTAAACTTAAACCTATCTTTGGTTCTGTAGATGAGATTGCAGAAGATACTACAACAGGTAGACCCTTTGAATCTGGTAGAGGTGTATTAAAAGATTTAGAATATGGTAGTCCATTACCAAAAACCGCGGAACTTCCAAATAAACTAGATCCTACGAAACTAGATACTGTTAACACTAAAACAGGTAAACAACTTTATGATGTCCAAATAGATAGAATGGACGAAGCTAAAGTTAATAAATTAAGAGGAATTTTAAAAGATACATACAAAGCAGATGAAGAAGATATTAAAGATTTACTTGGATCGTTTGTAAGTTTTAGAGGCAAACTTGGAGAACTCTTTACCTCTATGGGTAGAAGATTTACTCCAGAGTCATTAGAAACATTTGAAGAAATGTTACCTAAATATATCAACGATGTAGTTGATAGAGGTTATGATGTATTTAAAAATAATAAAACACAATGGTCCACAGCTTTAAATTATGCACCAACAAAAGCTATAATTAATCAAGCTATAGATGATTTTAAATTTATAGCTAAACAAAAAGGTATAAATTTATCTGATGAAGCTGCTGAAACTTTAGTAAATAAAACTTGGACTGGTGCAAGTATTGATAAAGGTTTTAAACTTGGTGTAGGTGCACCAGGAGTTGTAAGATTACGAGCTCCAGATTTTATGAGAAAGTCTGTACAAGATGTTATAGATCCAGCTACTTACAAAGAAGGCGCAACAGAATCAACTAATCTTGCAGAACTTACAGGTATGTCTCAACAAGTTGTTAAAAGATTACTTGGTAAATCAAGAAGTCCGATGAATAGTATTGTTGAAGGTGTAGAAAATTTATCTGCACAAGTTAGAGAAAATGAATTTTACGATAATCTTATTGCTAAAAATAATAGTATGTTCCGTACTTGGGATGAGTGGGACCGAGGTGGTAGAGTAGGAGCAGAACCACCTGTACCTTTCTTATTTAAAGATACAGGCCAAGCTATAAGAATAGCTGGAGGAACAGATGCTGATTGGGGTTTAATAGGTGCTCTTGATGAAACAGGCGCTCCTAAAAAAGAAGCAGCTTTTAATATTAAAAAAGATAAATGGACTGATAGTAAAGGTTTTGTAAAAGACAAAGATATTACTAAAGATATAATGAATAAAGCTGACTATGAAGCTCAACAAATTATAAATCCTATCAATGGTAAAGTAGCTTTAAAACCTTACGCTGATTCTTTTATGGAAACAGTTAATGCTAACAAAAGCATACCAAGACAACTTTATAATAATTTAATTCTATATCCTAAAGGTATGTCACAAATGGCTAAAACAATTCTTGCGCCATTTACTCACGCTAGAAACTTTTTATCAGCGACAGCGTTTGCTGCTGCTAATGGTATTCTACCTTTTGGTAATACCAAAGATGTTAAAGCAGCGTGGAACGCATTACAGGTTACAGTGCCTGGTGCTAGAAAATCAAACGAATTTTATCAAGAGTTATTAGATCTTGGAGTTGTAAACTCACAGGTGCAATTAGGAGACTTAAGAAAATTATTAGAAGACGTAGATTTTGGTGGCACACTTAATAAATTAAATAGTGACTGGGGTCTTAAAAGATTATTAAACAGATTAAATAAAATTAAAAAAGGTGCACAGGATGCATATACGGCAGAGGATGACTTCTGGAAAATATTTACATATCTTGGTGAAAAATCTAGATTAAAAACTGCATACGAAGATGCAGGTTTAAGTTTAGGTCAAGAGTTTATAGATCCTAATGGTGTTAAAACAATATTTAATGATCAATATTTAAAAAGAACAGCTGCCGATTTAGTTAAGAATAATGTACCTAACTATGCATATGTATCAGACTCAATTAAATTAATTAGACAACTACCTGTTGGTAACTTTGTAGCGTTTCCAGCCGAGATTATTAGAACAAGTGCAAACATTGTAGACACAGCTCTAAAAGAAATAAATTATAAAACTTTAATTAATGGAGTAGAAGTTAAACCTTTAGCAGGTAGAGGATACAAAAGATTATTAGGTATGGCGTCAGTTACATCTGCGTTGCCATTAGGATTGATTGCATCTATGCAAGCAATCTACAACATAGCTGACGATGAGATACAAGCGATGAGAAGATTTGTACCTAGTTGGTCTAAAAACTCTACGTTAATTCCATTTAAAGACAAAGACGGAAAAATGTCTTACGTAGATTTTTCACACTTAAATGCATATGACACAGTCACAAGACCTATTACAACTGTGTTAAATAAAGTTAACCAAGGACGAGCTGATGAAGATGGTATAATTGATGACTTTGTTTTAGGTATAATAGAATCTACAAAAGAATTAGGAGCACCATTTATATCTGAATCTATTTGGACAGAAGCACTACAAGATGTGGCACCTATACTTGGTAGAGGTGGAACAACTGCGGATGGTAAACAAATATACAATCCTGATAGAAGAATAGACCCACTTGGAACTCAATTAAAAAAATCTATATTTCATTTAGCAGAAGCACAAGCTCCTCTTAACTGGAAACAATTACAAAGATTAGGTATATCTATGTTTCCTATTGATAGTAAAGGAAGTTTTGATAGTAGAGGAAATCAATATGAATTTGGTAATGAAGCATTAGGTATTCTTGGATTAAGAAGAGTTAAAGTAGATCCTGAAAAATCTTTTAGATATAAAATTACAGATTACAAAGATGGTATTAGAGATGCTAGAGGTTTATTTATTAGACAAAGTTTAAAAGGTGGACCTAGTGATGCAGCAGATGTAGTAGATGCATACTTAAATGCTAACAGAGCTTTGTATTTAATTAACAGAGAATTATACAAAGACATAGATGCAGCTAAAGTATTAGGAACAAGTGAAGATTCTTTATCTAAGATAATGGTAGATAGAGGAGAAAGAAAAGCATTTAATTTTTTAAACGAAGGTATCTTTAGACCTTTAACTATTTCTAGAGACACACAAGAATTATTTGCAATTAACGCAGAAAGATTAGGAATGGCTAACCCTTATGAACAAGCTGCTGATGTAATTGGTAGAATACAAGAAGTTTTATCTGCTGTGCCTTTAGATGCAGATCTATTTCCTAATATAGATAACCCATTTAAAACAAATATAATACCTAATTTAGTAGATCAGGTAAGCGAAACAGTAACACAAACTGCTCCAATTGGTGCACCAGTGGCAGCCACAACAGGATTTATTGGACAGGGCAACCTAAATATAGATCCCGTGACTAGACTGACAATGTCAGAAGAAATATATTTAGATCCCACTGAAAAAGTGGTAAGAAGAAATCAAAGAAACAGAAACAACACGAGATTAACCTAATGGCATTCGAACCTAAAACAACAAGAGAACACATTTTATCTTTGTATGGACACATTTCAGGTGTCAAGAAAAACTTAAAACACGTGCACCAAGATGTAGAAAATTTGGGCGGTAAGATAGATAAAATCTATTGGGTTCTTTTGACTGTAGCGGGAACTGCAGTAATCTTTGTGTTGGAAAGGATGTTTACGTGAAATTAAGTTCTAACTTTAGTTTAAGAGAGCTCACTAAATCGCAGACAGCGGAGCGTAAAGGTATTGATAATACACCAACAGACGAACATACAGAAAATTTAAAATTACTTTGTGAAAATATTTTACAACCAACTCGTGATGAATGGGGCGTTGTAAGCGTATCCTCGGGTTATAGATCACCTGCACTATGTGTAGCAATAGGTAGTTCAGAACGATCGCAGCACGCACGTGGCCAGGCGGCAGATTTCGAATGTCACTCAGTAGATAATAAAGAATTATTTGAGTGGGTTACTAACAACCTAGATTATGATCAAGCAATTTTAGAATTTTACACTGGCACACCGGAGTCCGGATGGTTGCACGTGTCCTACAACAAAGATGGCAATCGTAAGCAAAGATTAAGAGCATTTCGTAACGACGCCGGCAAGACTCAATACGAAGAGATCTAGCAATGAAAAATAGTCTTCTGGTGCATAAGCATCTTATTATTCGCGCCGAAGCTAGTCGACCACCAACAGACGAAGAACAATTACAAAACTGGATGAAAGAGTTTATCGAGTCTATAAATATGAAAGTGTTTATGGGTCCTTATGTTAAGTATTGTAATATGCCTGGTAACAGAGGTATTACGGCTGTTGCAATTATTGAAACATCACACATAGCAATGCATATATGGGATGAACCTAAACCTGCATTAATGCAAATGGATGTGTACTCTTGTGGTGAGTTTGATCACACAGATATTTGTAAAAAATTAATGAATGATTTTGATATACACAAAATAGAATATAAATATTTAAATAGAGAAACAGGACTCGTAGATATTTAACGACAGATACATCCAAAGAAATATCCACTACCATCATTCATCACGTGATAATTAAAAGGTGCATCGTGATACGTAGCTAACTTCAATCTTAAAATATCACACAAACTAAAACAATCTACATCATTAAATAGTTTTACATCTGCAAGCAAAGCTTTTGTTACAGGTACTAAACTATACAAACCATCATTAAGAATAATTAAATCCATTCTCTTAACTCTTCACCCATTATTTCTGTTGCTATATTTATCTTTTTACGCAAAGCTTTTCTAATCTTTTCATCTACAGTTTTTGGTGCTATAAGATCTACGTATGTTACCGCCTTCTTCTGTCCTATTCTATGGGCTCTGTCTTCTGACTGCAGTCTCTTTTCTAAGTCATATCCATTAGAATAATAAATTACATTATTAGCAGCAGTTAACGTAATACCATAGCCACCGGTCTGCGGATTACCTACAAAGAATCTTGCAGGTGAATTAGGGTCCTGAAACTTTTCAATATTCTTTTGTCTTTGTTCTGCCGGTATCGCTCCGTAGTATTGTACGATTGAGTCTTCACCATATTTTTTACTAATAGCTTTTACAATTTGATTAATGTCATACACATAGTTGGCCCAGATAATCGCTTTGCCTTCTGTCTCTTCTAGTAATTCTAATAAAGAAACAATACGATTGTTTTTAATTTCTGTAATAGTATCATCGTCATTCTTTAGATGACCACACGTAATCTGATGCAAACGCATCAATTGTGTTAATACGTGAGGCGCGGTTGCCATCTTCCCTTTTAGAGAAGCGAGGGCCGCGGACTTCATAGTCTCGTATGTTTTCTTTTGTTCATCTGTTAATTCTACTTGTCTCTCTATGTATGTTTTTTCTGGTAGGTCCAGGCAGTTTTCTTTTAATACTCTGTCAGAAAAAGGTTTTAATATTTTAGATAATTCATCGAGTCTTTGATAACCTGCAATTAATTGTACTCTACGTCCACCAAAGTTTGCATTTCTCATTACCGCATATCTATTTCTAAATGTATAATAAGAACCAAAACCAAGTAATTCTTCATTTAAAAAACCACATTGTGTATACAAATCTAGTGGTGATTTAGTTACTGGTGAACCAGTTAGGATTCTCCTATACTTTGCAAGACCACCAAGCGCAAGAATAGCTTTTGTTCTTTTAGCTGTAGGAGTTTTAATAGTAGTAGACTCATCAATGGCCATAATAGTTTTATGGCAATTAAGAAACTTTGTGGCAAACTCAAGACCTTTTTTAGTCGAGAATGCTTCTACATTCATTATAAGGATGTGAAGGTCTAAATCAGATTTAAATAATTGTTGATACTCTTTATCCTTTGCTTTGGATGTAGTCGCAGTCCATAGTATCGTTTTGTGATCAATGTGACCAGCTAAATGATTTGGTATTTCTTGAGAATACCAGTTTCTATATACACCTTTTGGTGCTATAATTAGCGCCGCATTTATTTTACCTTTATCATATAGCACAGCAATATTATCTACTAATACTTTTGATTTACCTGTACCCATCTCCATAAAATATGCATACTCATCTTTGTCCCAAGATTTTTCTAATGCAGACAACTGATGCGCATATGGCTTCGTCTTAAATTTATACTTCATAATTTTTTTCTACTTTCTAGTTGACAAGTATATATACCCTATGCTAAACGATGTCAAGAACTAAGAAATGAAAAATAAAATATTTGAATTATATAAGCCAGATTCTTTAGCAAGCTTTTTAGAGTTTCATAAAAGCAATCCTAAAGAAAAATTTGTTTATGTGATTCAACAACCAGCACCTAACATAAATATATTAAGTGCATCTGATTATGGATACCTTGTAATATGTTTGCCTAATAGAGATCAGGCAATTTATTCTACAGCACCATACACGCTGAAGATGAAAAAAAATTTACAAGACTTTCGTAAAGAAGATTATTTACTTGCAGTAGGAGATCCTGTAATAATAGGTATATCAACTGCAGTTGTAAGTGATGTAACTAACGGGCAGTTTAATATGTTGAAGTGGGATAAACGTGAATATAGATACTACCCATTAGAAGTGGATATGTATCAGAAAGGATAACAATGGCGATAAAACAAAAAATAAAAATGAAAACGTTTACAGGTAGTGGTAGTTTTGATGTTAGGGAAGAAATGTTGAAAGACTCTACAGATCTTTTAGACAATGTTGAAGTTACAACTATTGCACAGGAATGTGTAAAGTTAAAAACAAAAGAGGATGAGATTGCAAAATTAGAAGAGCAGCTCAAAAATAAAAAAGCGGAGGCTGATGATATTAGCTCTCGCGTCATTCCAGAATTACTAGCAGAACAAGGACTATCAGAAATAAAACTAGCTGATGGTTCTAAAGTATCTGTTAAAAAAGAATATAGATGTACTCTTCCAAAAGATGAATCAAGAAGAGCACAATGCTATCAATGGCTTCGTGACCAAGGTTTAGGAGATATTATTAAAAACAATATCTTTGTAACATTTGGAAAGGGAGAAGATAACAAGGCGAAACAATTGTTGGACCTTGCGCAGACTAATGGCTTTGAACCACAACAGAAATCTGATGTGGCTTGGATGACATTAACTGCCTTATTCAGAGAGCGTATCGAGTCCGGGCTCGATATGCCTTCTGATGTCTTTAGTACGTGGATTAAAGACAAAACTAAAATCACCCGGAAATAACTAATGGAGAATGTATAATGGCTAATGAAATAAAAGCTAAACA
>VMHT01073986.1_pt1 | contig 43970 bp, 49 predicted proteins | sample 4693611 | NCBI WGS metagenome assembly VMHT01 (sample SAMN12280063, study PRJNA550983) | marine metagenome | isolation source: seawater sampled from same location over 5 years 0.02-0.2 micron viral filtrate | place: USA: collected off the coast of southern California halfway between the port... ...
TCAATGATGATGACTTTGTGTTTTGCAGTTGAAGAAAGCGAGACGGTCGAAGCGAAATTCTTCGCAGTATTTCTGACGGTATCGAGGAATCGTCCTTCATCGGATCCATTGATGACATAAAAATCTACTCCTAATTCATTGCAGAGTGCTTTTGCTACCGTAGTCTTTCCACACCCAGCAGGACCTGCAAGGAGCATATTTGGTATCTCACCTTTATCTAGGAAGTCTTGGAAAGTCTTCTTAATATTTGTTGGTAAAATACAATCTTCAATTGTCTTGGGTCGATACTTCTCAACCCACAAAAATTCATCACGCATTTTCTATTTTCACCAAGGTAAACGAACCATCATCATTAGGGTTCCATTCTAGCACATCACCCTCAATCCATCCAAGTTCCTCCATAAGTTCATCAGGGAAGGTTAGAATCCCATTTTCATCAACTGTCAAAGTAGTTTTCATTCTAAAGGTCTTGTAAAAGTTTCAGTCTCATGACTGGTTGCACCAAGTGCATTGTACATATAACTAGCGGCAGATTCAGGGATAGTATGATCTCCACAAGTAAAGACATCACAGACTGCCATACCTTTCTCAGGCCAAGTATGTACGCTAATATGACTCTCAGCAAGGAGAGCAACAGCAGTTACACCTTGAGGATCAAACTTATGTGATTGAATCCCAAGGAGAGTGCTTTCAGACAGTGTAGCAGCATTCACAAGGACATTGTGTATGTGTGCCTCATCATCTAGTAGTCCGTGTGGACATCCCTTAAGTGTGAAGAGGATATGTTTCATTCAGATGCTCTCCACTCTTTTCTCATTTTAACATACTCTACATCATATGCAGCTTTGTCTCGCACTTCCTTAAAAATAGTAGCACTTTTTGCTTTTGTATTTGTTCTCCAATCGTGCTCTTGGGGTCTGACTTTACCAGACATTTTATCGTACTTCCTTCCACTGGAATGATTAGCATAGCGACGTGCTCGCGTAAAACCCATCTCCAGGAATTTCCGTGCCATGTCCATACCAATGAAGTCGCGTTCAGTCTTAAATCTACAGAACATTTGGTATATCGTATCAGCAGATTTGCGAGCAGTAGGTTCATCTACAAATCTCCAATTAGCACATATATCGTTAGTGTAAGGGCGTACCAGTAGCACTCCTTGTTCTCCCCTTCCAATACGATAAAGTTTACGAGTCTCTGCATCTGTGAAGTCAAGCGACTTGTAATCGAGTTCATAATCAAATTCTTTCATTGTGCAAAATTGGGTTACTTGAATCCTTTTGTTTTGTCAATGACTTCGATGTGTGAGAGGAATGCTTTTTTATTCCACCATATAATAGCAGCATCCTGCCAGTTATCTACTACAACGTGGTCACCTGTCTTACTGAACACTTTATAGTGGTGGCGATCATAAAGTTTGTCAGAGGATACCTCAAAGTACTGAGGGTCTGTCTTTTCAATTAGGGCAGTCATTTCCAGTGAATTCGATTACGATAGTTTTTGAACTTTTTAATAAGTTCTTTATGAAGAATTCCAGGATGATCAATCTGTTCACTCCTGGATATAGTGTAACTTGAAGTTCTTTCCAAGCAAGTAATGATGTGGTCAACTTCTTGTGGGGTCAAATTCATTTACGTTTTCCTGCTTCTACTTTACTCCAGGGGGCATAGAGAGGTCCATCATAGTCTCTCTTTTTAACACCTCTATAGTTAGTGTTAATTAATATTCTAACAGGATATTCTCTGGGACACATGCCAGTATGAACATGATTACCAGGAAAAACTACTAGTTTATTTTCTTTTGGTATTACTTGTTGTTTTTCTGTGAGAACAATGTCTTTTGGAATTTCTCCACAGAACCTCTTTTCATTATAGATGATAGTAGGAGCATCACTATCAGTAATATAAAAAATTGATGTGGTGTGTTCTCTATCACAATCAATATGAGGACCAAAGGTAATTTCCTTATCCCCACGATATGTGGTCATATCCAATCTACATCGAATTACTTCTTTTAGATTGAATTGATGTTTGATTTTTTCATTTAGATACTTTACTTGAGAGATGTGCGATCCTTCATTAGAAAGATATGCTTCTGGTCCGTCTTCTTCATCAACAACACCAGAGGAGAATCCATAGTAAATTCTAGGATCTCCTTCACTCTCTACAGATATTCCTTTAGTAAATCCCCAAGAGTTGCTGTTTATAACTTCTCTTTGAAGAACCTTAAATTCAGATTCCTCTAAGAAATTATCAACTACAATTATCTCCTCTACCTTGGGTGTATTAAAAGGAAACATCAACCAAAAGTCGAATCAGGTTCCAAAGCAATGAAATACTTCAGATCATAGTCTTTACTAGTAAAGCGAGAGAGAAGTTTCTGTGAGACTACGACTTCATAAGTTCCAGGAATAACTTTGATGTTTTCGACTTTGAAGTTAAAGCAGAAAGTATTGGTAGTTTCACCAACAACTGCAGCATAGTCATTAGAAGTATCGTTCTTCTTATCACGAACAACCAGTTTGACAACACCGTTCTCACCAACGGCAGAGAAGTCTGGCAGTTGATAGACTGCTGCTGCTTTAAGAAGTTTGTCCAGTTGCTGAGTAGTAAGTTCAAAGCACACGTCTTCAGTGGGAAGAGTGATATCCTTGTCAGGCGGAGTCACAATGACATTAGGATCTGCAAAGAAATATTTGGAACGAGAACGACCTTCCTTGATAACAACATATCCGTTGTTTGCAAAGTCAAGGTCAGGTTTCTGGTGCAAAGACAAACCGTTAAGAAACTGGTTTAGATCATAGATACCAAAGTCCTGGGGAATATCTTCGTTGATGGTTGCTTCAGCAAGAATATTCTTCATCACACTGATTGTGCGAAGACTATTACCCTCTTTGAAAAGGATAGACTGATTGATCGTGCTAAAGTTCTTCAGCAGGTTAAGAGTTGAATCAGACAGGTTCATAGTGTGTGGTTTCAGTTTCATTGGGGATAAGTTTCGCGTTTTGCATTCCTATCATTGAAATGCATTAGAAGAACAGCATAGTGCAAAATCTTCATAATGTCACGCCGTGCAGTGCCTTTCTTATCATAGCGAGAGGCATACTTGAGGATATTGGAGCGGCAGAATGCTTCTCCATCTCCACATGCTTCAATCAGGTCAAGTGTTTGAATCTTATTATCACCAGCAGAGTAGTGAGCATTGTATGTGCCAGAGATATAATCTTGCAATTCCTTGAGGATTGTATCCTCGTCATATTTGTATCTATTGGGATCGTTGTTCATAAGAGTTTTGATCAAAAATTCATAACCGAAGTCACTATCTTGTTTATCCATTTTTAGGATTTCGTCGTAAAGCATGGACCAAGCGTTTGTCATAATTATATCAGTTCTGTGCTTCCTCGTCAATTGGCATTTGGAAATCAGCATCCACCTTATCATAGAGTTCCATGAATGCTTGCTTGGTGTCATCATCAAAACGATTCACACAGACTTCCATTGCCATCTCTTTCTTACCAAAGATTTTGAATGCACGGATGATATGAACCAGACGACGGGTGCTGATGATCTCATCTACACCACCATCATAGAAGGTCTTACGGATGATATCCGCCCAGTCCACAAGACGTTTGCAGAACTCAGGGGCAACTACATTAAGGTCGCGTGCTACACCTTCCAGGATCTTCAACTCCGTGGATGGCGTGGGGTACGCCTGCTCGAAGGTGACTGGAAATCGCTCAAGGAAGGCTTCGTTGAGCACGTTAGTTCCAATGAATCGTCCATCGTCTGAACCTTTACCTTTAGTGTTTGCGGTTGCGATGACATTGAAACCTGCACTGGGATGGACAAACTGTCCAATCTTTTTAAGGAAGACTCCATTTCCTTCAAGGATAGACTGGAGACAGAGAATTTTATTAGAGGCAAGGTCGATCTCGTCAAGGAGCAGGACAGCTCCTCGCTGGAGTGCTTCAATGACTGGTCCATTATGCCAGACGGTTGCACCATTGACAAGGCGGAAACCGCCAATAAGATCATCTTCATCAGTTTCGATTGTAATGTTTACACGGATAAGTTCTCGTCCGAGTTGGGCACACGCTTGTTCGACAGAAAGCGTTTTACCATTGCCCGAGAGACCCGTGATAAACGTAGGGTAGAAGAGACGGGACTGAATAATTTTTTTAATAGAGCCGAAATTGCCAAACTGGACGAAGGTATCATCTTTTTTAGGGATAAGGTTCTGTTCAATAGCAGGCATTGCTGCAGGAGCACTATAAGTTACTTCTAGTTCCTTGACTGTTCCTTTCGTTACTTCCAAGTTCCACTTACCGCGACCAACTTTGTAATCGATGAGTTTGTTAGTGGCAGTTTGATATGCACAGTCGTTCATCGTACACCAAGCACGAACGTCTGCAGCAGTGAACTCAGTACCGTAAAGATTTTGAAGTGAACTGATGATACCGCTTTTAGACAGACCCATTTGATTTATTTGAACTGTAGTTATTATAAAGCAGAAAGGGGGACCATCGGACCCCCTTGTGACAGATATTCATGTGATTCCTCTAATCTTCTTCCATTTGTGAAACATAGCTTGCAAATGCCATGACTGTGCCAAACTTTTTGCGCCCTCTTCCAAACGTTGAAGATCTCTCTTATCACTTGTAAACTGTTTATAATCTTCGCGCCAATTAATTTCTTTAGTCATGCAATCAACCCTACGAACTCACCCAGAACTTTCTTATTTAGTTTCTTAGTCTTCAAAGATTTAATGAAAGCAGACTTAATCTTTGCCTTTGTAGCACCTTCATCAACATCAAACTCAGGGTCTGCTGCTAGTGATGTTGCAGACATTGCAAAGTATGCATCATACCCAGAAGTTTTAATTGTAAAACTACGATGCTTCTTCCACTCTTTCATAGTTTTAATATAATTTTCATTGTGCTCATCATTATTATGCATCTTAATAAAGGAGCTAGCGTCCCTACCCTCAAGGATACGAATACCAATAAAGTTTGTATTGGGAAAACGATCTTTCAAGTTAGTCAACAAAGTATTAGTGAACTGAAACCAACGATATCCGATGCTATAGGTTGCTCCAAGTTTACGATCACGGATAAAAGTATTTGAACGAAGATTATTACGTCCAATATATTCTTCCTCCTCCCAAGGGCGTTTGACAACAACATGATAAGGAATATGATTTGCTTCACCATCAGTCAACACAATACACTGAACTTTTTGAATATTATGTTCTTTTTGGAAGGAGGGAAGAATCTGATGAAGAGAGATCAATGCTTCATTCAAAGGAGTGCCAGAGAGACCTAACTTCCTGGGTGTTGTCATAGTATAGGGATAACATGAATAAAATGATTCAACAACTCTCCAAAGATTAAGCATTTGCTTATCAATATCCTTAACTTTGCTGCTTAAGAGATTCATCATAGAGAAGTCAGGGGAAACCGAAAGAAGACCCACTTCTGCCATATAGTGAGGTGGATGTTCAACCAACTTACCATAATCACTCCAAGCAGTCTCATTCCACTCATTAGTGAATGCATACACTTCAAATGGGATATTGATTTTATTACAGAACCAAATCAAATTAAAAAGTTGTTTAATGGTGTCTTTCATAACATACCCCATTGAACCAGACCAGTCCAAAACAAATACAAGACCATGATTTTTACCATCTGCAAGGGTGGTTACTTTCTTAAAGAGGTCTTCATTGTATTTGTATGTGTGCAGTTTAGAGCAGTCCAAAACACCAGTGCGTGAAGTAGTAGCACGAGCATAGGAATCTGCTGCCTTACGGCATTCAAACTCTTTCACCAGATAGTTCACTTCCTTTTGAGCGGACCTTTTGAAATCGATAAACCTAGATTCATCAACAGGTCCAACCTTTTCCACATACTTAGCATAAGACTCATTAATCAAGTTGTGAATATCTTCATTCTTTACAACAACAGTTTTAAGATTCACCTTTGGAATCTCAACATAATAATTTGGGCTTTGATTATCTGTGACCAAATCTTTGAGTTTACTCTGAAGAAGTTCATCAGTGGTAACTGAGGGATCTTCTACTTCCACCTCTCCAATCTCACTACGAGATTGAACTTTCTCAGATTTTTCCTCGTATGAATCTTGCTTCTCTACTTCAGCGGTTCCCTCACCCAGGTCAGGAGACTCCTCCTTAACATCTTCACTCTGCTGTCCACCCTCAGTAGTAGGGTTAGGGGGGCAGAATACTTCTGCTTCTTTTTCCTTCTTCTCTTTACAGAACTCATACAGAACCCTAGCAGCATCTACAGCATCGCTGAAAGTCTCAGCAGCAGAAATCATATCAATGATTTGACGTTCAGCAAAATTGAACTCAATATTATGGAAGTTACCAATCTTAAAATAAAGGTTTGCCTTATCAGCAAGATTCATCTTATCAATATCAACCTCTTCAAGTTCAAAGAAGTCGTCACTATTAAGTTCTTTATATCCACGAAAGAAAGTCTTTGACATTCCAGCATACTTACACTTCATCAACTTTTCAATACGTGCATCTTCGGTCACGTTGATAAATTGGTGAGGAACATCTTGTGGGGGATCCTCATTAGGCGTATACAGGGCATGTCCTACCTCGTGTCCGACAAGCATATCATATACAAAGTTACTTGCTTTATCCCACATAGGGAGAGTCAACACACGAGTCTTAACGTTAAACTGTGCAGTCTCAATATTCTTGTGCTCAACCATCAGGTCCTCAGTAGCAAGCAGTTTAGCAAGTTGCGACTTGATTTCGTAGTTGACTGCCATGTGTTCTCTTGTCTATGAGACCATTATACGAAAAAACCCTGTGTCTCCACAGGGCATTGTGCCACTAATCATGCTGTCTCCAGTCATTTTTTCTTTTGGTTGTATTCAATTACAATTTTTTCGTGAGTTGTAAATTTGTCAGTGCAAGTATAATGACTTGCTTCACCACCCAATATTCTGCATATGTTATCTAGTTGCATTTCAAGTGCAAAGTTTTTGTCATTTTCAAACTTCATAGATCGATCTCAAGTTGTAGTTTACGTTCTTCTTCTATTCTATTGTGCTCTGCCCACATCTCAGCAACCATATCTACTGCTGGTGGTGTTTGGTAATGTGCTGGTGGTTTTGACTGCCACTCATCAATTACTTCCTGTGTAGGGATAGAAATTCGGAAAGGAATATTATCCTCTTCAAACTCTTTATTCATATCAATGTATGTCTGAGGCGTAATCACAGGGTCCTCTCTAATCTATTTTCTGCTTGGTCTGGGAAATCTCTTGGTCTACTATCAGTGGCATTATCTGTTCTAGCAGAACCTTCATTCGCCTTCATCGTATGCTGATAGTTTGGTCGTGGATATCTGATACGAAATGGATCAGGCATCCAATATGTTACCTGCCATTCTTGATCGGGATTTAACTCTAGGTGCTTCTCTACACTATGACAGAAACTACCTAATTGAATATACCCGTCATGACTGATGCATCTACCGTTGCCAGCATCAACCAAGAACATCATCTTGCTACTCAATCTCTTTGTCTCCAATCATCGGGTTTATCCTGTTGAAACCAATCTTTAATATCGTCAGCACTGTCGAAACCCCTTTTATGATTAGATGGATCGGGGTCTCCTAGTCCCATCCTATTCAAAAAATCGTCAGCACTACCCTCTTCAATTCCTTTAGATTGGCGGCGGGCTTTACGCAACCACTCCCTAGCAGTTGTATTTGCCTTGGACAGTTTCTCTGCCCAGATCATATCTTCTAATTTTACTTCTTCATTGTTAGCAATACATTTACAGATAAACTCTAGTCTGAGACGGTATTGAGTAGATAGCATGTTAATTATGTTTGAGTTTGTCTTTTAGATCAAGAACCTTGTTAACCTCAGCAACCGCACTAGACATTCTAGCACTTAAAATATCCATAATATCTTCATAGATTACTTCGTTGTCTACGTAGTTATCGAAGTATAAGTCTAGTGACTCTTTAAGGTATCTTTTACGATGCCACTCAGGTGAGTATGGTTTGTATTCCATGATGTAAATTTCAGAGAGTAAAATTATTTAGACCAGTAAACTGAATCCTTTTACTTTTTCAAAACGTAAAACGTTTTCAAATTTGTCTTCCATTCCGGTCTTGTGCGAGATTACAAATATATTAGCATCCTTAACTACATATCGAATGATCTTAAGAAATTCTTCTGTTCCTTGTCCATCAAGTGAACTATCAAAGACTTCATCCAAAATCATAAGATTTGTTGAAATTGAATTTTTGAATCTGGCAACTTCCCTCCAGGTGAAGAGAAGTGCTAGGTCAATTCTTTGTTTTTCACCTTCACTAAAAGAAGCATATGAAAAGTCTTCATGGATTGGTGACTGGATGGTTTCATTAAACTCCTCATCAAGAGTAAAGTTTATGTAGAAGTCCATCATCTGTAGATAACGGTTTACTTGCTGATTTATCAGCGGTAGATACTTCTTAATGATTTTAGTCTTAACTCCACCATCCTTCAACAGTCCATAAGTAAAGTCATAATAATTGATTTGATCCTTGTAAGTGACTAATTCGTCATAAGTTCTTTGGAGATCCTCTTTGAAGGTTTCTAACTTGTCATGCTCAATATTTCTATTTGCAAGTTGATCGGTAATTCTTTGAATTTCCGATTCCAGATCTCTGACTTGTCGTTGACATCCAGTGATCCTAGTATTGTTTTTAGAAATGTCATTATTGAGTTTTGTAATCTCCTTCGATAGAGCAATGAATTGACGCTCTCGCTCTTCTTCTTCTTCAATTGCCTCCTCTAGTTCTTTATAACCAGATTGCAACTCCTTTGCCTTAGTTTGAGCGTCGTTAATCTTATTTATTCTAAACTCTTCGTCAATAGATTGCGTGCAAGTGGGACAAACCATATTTTCTGTAAAGAACTTATGCTCTTTAGTAATAGTAGATACTTTCTGCGAGATTTTTCCTTTTAGATTTCCTAACTTACGGAGTTTATCAGTAGCACCAGTAACATACTCTTGTTCTTTAATATATCCAAAGACACTCTCTTCAAGGAAAGATGTTTCCTTAACATAAACATCTACTTCTTTGACAAGTTGAGTTGCTTTTTTCTTATTGTCCTCAATTTTTTCTTTACCAGTATTCTCTAACTGCTCAATAAAGTTTTTCTGCATCTCAAGTTTTTCATTGAGATTATCTTTCTTAAGATTTAAAACTTTGATTGAATCTTTAGTTTGACGAATCTTATCTTTAATAATTGTGTTCATTGAAGAGAAGATTTTAATATCCAAGAGATCTTCAATCACCTCTCTACGATTCGATGCTGTAAGTTGCATGAAAGGCACAAAGGTGCTGCTCCCAAGAATCACAATTTGAGTAAAAGATTTATAGTTCATCTTTAGAACATTCTGTTCCAACCATTTCTGTTGGTCGTTAGTTGCTGCAGATTGATCTAAAAGTTTATCGCCTCTATGAATTTCAAAAACATTCGGTTTAATTCCCCGACACACTTTCCAATTAGTGTTATTAATTGAAAACTCAACTTCAACTCTACAGTCTCTCTCATTAGTAGAGTTTGGAAGTTGTGGTTTATTAATTTTACGAAATGGTTTTCCAAATAGAGCAAAGGTCAGCGCATCTAACACTGTGCTTTTACCTGCACCGTTGCTACCAACAATCAAAGTAGTTGAACTTTTTTGAAAATCAATTTCAGAGAATTGATTGCCGGTGCTTAAAAAGTTTTTCCAACGAATCTTTTCAAATAAAATCATGCTCAGTTTTTGGCGGAATTACAATGTCATTAGGTGATATCACCGTGTATTCATATCCGTGTGATTCACAGATAGTCATCATCATCTCATCATCTACTTCTATGATGTGCATTTCAGGATAGTCACCATCCTCTTCTAACATCATAGCATATCTTGTTGCATCATCTGCATCTTCAAAGAGATATAATATCTGATCTCCCTCTTCATTCTGCACGGAGTATGCTCCTTCGTCCTCCCTCCCAAGTTTCGTTAGAATAAACATCAAACCATCTCACATGCTTCCTGATATACTTCTTGAACTATCCGTTGGATGGTAGATTTTTCAAGGTTTATCTCAGACTCTTCAATATATCTATTTAAAATAGAAAGAGTGTCTTCAGATTCAAATGCTTCAAACTCTTCACTTTCTTGGAACTGAAAGTTCTCAACAACCTTTAGTTCAAATACACCAGAAGCATAGAGTTTATCAATAAACTTTTCAAACTTTTTAAGGTCAGACTTTTTGCGAACAATAACTTTTACAATCTTGTTCTCATACTCACGAGTATCAAATGTCTGATAGTTTGTATCCTCATAGTAAATGTTGTAGAACATTCTATTAGGATTATTAACGTACTCCCACTTTAAAGTATCAGTATCAAAGATTGTAAATCCACGCTTGTCATTGGCATCATTCCAAAACATTTCATATGGATTACCTAAGTAGTAGATTCTTCCGTCGTCGCTCCGTGTATGGAAGTGTCCTGAAAACACTTTGTCGAACTTCTCAAATAAGTCGCACGCCAGACCTTCTTCCATGACGTGTCCACGATGCGCTCTGAATCCGTTGAGCTCAAGGTGCCCCATCGCACATATGCTATCAGTAGTTTTGACAACCTTGACAGTATCTTCAAAATTTTCTGCATTGATCCAAGGAATAAACAACACCTTTAGTTTATCTAGGAGAACCTCTTCACACTTGGAATACACCTTTACGTTATTATACTCACGAAGCAGTAAGTCTACAGCATTTACTTCATTTGTATTTTTATAGTATGCAGTGTGATTACCAACAATAGTATGAACAGTAACTCCCATATCACGGAGTCTGTCATAGTAGTTGTTCTTTGCCCAGGATAAAGCAGAAAAGTCAATACCCTTTCTACTATCAAAGGTGTCACCCATATCCACTACGGTAGTGATACCTTCTTCCTCTAGTCTGGGAAAGAATACTTCATTATAGAACTTCAGAAAATAATCATGGAACAACTTTGAGTTTTTTCTTGCTCCAAAATGTTGATCCGTGATAATTGCAACTTTCATTCTTCTTCTAAAGTCTTGTTATAAACGATAACTCTTTTCCCGTCATGGGTGAACACTAGTTCATCATCATGACCCCAGCAGAGTTCTTCAAAAAGCGAATTCAGTTTCGCCATATCATCAAATAGTGAGTCAGGATCAGACATGAGGTTACTTCAATTCAGGGTTTGGTTAAGAGGGGGACAAAGGGGTATATGGGTGTTGAGGTTTGTGCTCTCTATCCATAGGTTGAGACTTGGTGTCATCATTCCTGGATAGATTTTTCAATACAATGAAGGCATCCTTATTGTATTTGCGATGTCCAAGTGGTGATGACCACTTCTTATTGTAACCTTCTGGTTGATCAATACCACTCACTTGAGTGCCACCAATCTCTACAGCGATGTTGTCACCCTCTTGCCATCCTAGGTTCTCTAAAGCAATGGCAAGTTCTTTTGTTAATTTCATCCGCGCAATTTGCTGTGAACATTATCCTTAATTTGATTATAGTCGGAATACCCCATTCCGTCAACGCCATCGTCATAGAACACTTCACTATAACCTGACTTTTCAAGGATCTTGTTTTTAATTTCTAATTGACGCTTCTCTCTTTGGATCCTGCGGAGAAACGCATAATGAATGATCTGCGTAAAGTAAGCAAAAGGATTTTGGGATTTCTGAGGATTAAAATTATGAATGTACTGAACGCAATTTTCGATTCCATCCGAGATCATGTCCTCCTTGAACATGTAATTCACAAAATTAGGTTTGAAGGACAAGTGATTTGCAATCTTCAGAAAACACTCCCCAATGTAGCGGGGGATGACAGGTTTTACCTTTCCTTGAATCTGTGCAATTTCAACATCTTCACGGTACTTGATAAGTGCAGCCAAAAACTCTTTGTTGTTTACATAATGTTCCGACCTCTTTCTTTTTGCCATTGGTCTTATCATAAGTTTATCTCATAATATGTATGAATTATATCATCTTACTCTGTATTTGACAAGGTGCTTGACAAGTCCTTGAAATTTATGTACAATATCCTTTGTGAGGGTTCATAGGGAAGGCTTAACTTCTATAAGTCTTTATAAATTTTCTCTAGTATCTCTTTAGCATCATTGACTGTTGATATAAATCCCATCTTCTTACTTAGTTTAGGTTGACCAATCTTATCTGCATGTGAGTCTCTAACAAAAGATTGATACATGATAATCATATCTATGTCGGATGATTCAGACATTGTTAGAACATCATCTAACTTAAGCATGAACATATCATCTTTAGTAGTCTTTAACCAAGGTTCTATCTTATATCCAACAACACCAATACGTGATTTAATCTCATTAACAATAACAGGATTAGTAACGATCAATATAGTTCTATCCTCTTCTTCAGACGCTGCTACCTTGGCAAAGATCTCTTCACCAGAGTTTAGTTTAATTGTTGCGTAAAAGTCCTCTTCAATTCCCATGTTTTCCTAGTTGTATTGTAATTATCTCATAATTAAAATTTTCTTCGTTATAGATTTTAATTCTTTCGATTAGATGATTAAGTGTATAGTTTCTTCTATTTTTTGTTGAACAGTCGTCAGCAATATCATAAAGGATTGCTTTTACCTTGTCTTTTCCTTTTCTAAGAACTCTTCCAATACTTTGAAGATTTCTGATCCTGGACTTACTTGGAGAAGAAAAGATAACATTATGGAGATTTTTAATATTGATGCCTGTAGAAAAAGTTCCATAAGAAGCTACAATGATTGCATTCTTCTCTTTTTCCGTTATTTCTCTTACTAACTCTCTCTCTTCAGCATCTATACCGCCATGTATAAAAAATACCTTACGGTCATCTCGCTTGTTATTATTTATCTTATCATAGAGCACTGCTCCATGTGCTTCGACTCTGCTGTAAAGAACAAGAGAGTTGCCTTTAAGATCTAATGCTAGATTAGTAATAAATTTATTTCTTTGTTCATGGGAGATAAGATATTCAATCTCATCATTGTATGCTTCAAACGTTTGTGGTTTATGTTTAAGTACAAGACACTGAATATCAAGTTGTGATAGGTGTCCTTGCCGCATTAATTCATCTGTCCTAGTCACCTTGTATGATGGACCAAACAGTCCCTCTAAGACCCACTTATGCGTCTGTGTGCCGTCTAATGTACCAGTAAATCCAAATCTATATTTTGCATGGTGTAATTTTGTCATTATAGATATTAAAGACTTACTCTTAAACAAATGTGCTTCATCACCAATTACAACGTTATATTCTTCAAAGAAAGATCTGTCTAACTTGTAGACAGACTGCCACGTTGTGATTGTCACAGGAGCATCATTACTCTTTTCTCTACCAGAATAGATACGGTGACAATATGACTCAACATTCCAACCATAATCCTCAAAATCCTTATACATCTGCTCTACAAGAGATGTCGTTGGAACGATTAAGAGTATTTTTTGCCCTTTGTCAACGTAATATCTTACGAGGGAGTAAATCATCAGAGATTTGCCGCTGGCAGTGGGGCTTATCAATAGTTTTCTATTGTGCTTTAGAGCACCGAATACTCCCTCAACTTGATACTTCCTTGGTTGGTGAGAGCAGATAGACTGCATATAATCTTTAACACCCTCATATGAGATATGTTCGTTCTCCTCATATGGGGTTCCGTAATACTTATTATCTTCAAACTTATAACTGTATCCGTAGTTCTCACAGAACTGCACAATCTTATCTAATAGACCCACATAGATCTGCTTAGATCTTATATCGTAAAGGTGTATCTCACCATTCCAATACTTATTTCTATACTGAGGCATAAATTTTGCCCCATCTACTTCAAATTTAAAGTGATCTCTTAACTCATAATCAATATGAGGTTCAGTATTAATTTTTAAAAATACTTCGTTTGATTTAGATATAACAAGATTGGCAGTCGTATCAATCACGTAGATCCATTCATCTAATAATATTTATTACATATTTTCAAACTTATATTCTAATACCATTCTATACAACGAATCTCTTAAGTACCAAAGATGCTGCTGTTCCATTGGATGTCTGGCAGGAGCTCCTTCCCAATTTTCAATCCTCTTCAAAACACAGTGATGTAAGAGGTGAATATCCTCTATTGTCAAACTAACTGTATAATCAAATTCTTGACTTGGTTCAAACTCTTCGTTCATTATCCTAATCCTGCGTTGAATTTCATAAACTCAATAGCATTTTTAATTTGGAAAGTGCGATTGTTTATTTGTTTTAAAATGCTTTCTATGTATACTAACATAGTATCATAATAATCAATCTTAAGTGATGCGTTCGACAATTTAGCATCAGCATCAAGATACTTCTGCATGGTATCCTTATCTCTAATCTTCTTTGGAAAGGGATTTCCTATGTATACATCAGGGTCTGCTTTACCGCTGAAGTATTCGTATCTTTCGTGCCTAATGTTTTTTCTTTGTTGTTCTGCTTTCTTTCTTAGCAGAAAGATTGTATTATATAATTCAAAGTATTTTGCATGTAATGTAGGAATATTCAAAGATTCGTTGTGTAGATTATCTGGGTCTAACTTTGCATCCTTTTCCCACATTCCTTGAATACTATCAAGATCAATACTCATAACTCCTTGTTTTTCATATCAGTCACATTATAGATAGTATACTTGAATTCGACACTAGCTGTAAAGTACTGAATGTCAGTATCAGTAGCATCAAAAGTAAGTGTCGTTAAAGATGTTGGAAATAAATCTTTGAAGTTTACCTGAAACTTTGGAACTAAGTTATTGCTGAGAATTTGTAAGGTTCCGTCTGAGTATATATTTTGCCTATCTTTTACGTATGGTCCTTTGACGATGCCGCTGGCAGCGAGATCTCTAAACTCTTGCACTTCTTCTGGGTATCCTAGTCCACGAATCCAGTTTTGGATTTCCATGTAGTTTGATAAATCTTCATCAACAAGAAATCTTAATGATAGATCACCAAATTCTATCTTATCTCCAGGAGTTGGAATATCCCTTAAGTAGTTTGCTTGTATAGCAACACCAAGATTTAAATCTGGGATATTTGCCTCATTACAGAAAAAGGCAACTTTTGGACTCCTCTTTAAATTAAATCGAAACCCAGTAGGAGCAAGAAAATTACGATTTTCTATTTGTGATCTTGCCATCGTTTTTCTAAGTATTTAGATAAAAAAAGAGGGGTCCGAAGACCCCCCTTGCACTTCCTTCACACGTAAGGAAATTATATCACATGAGGTTCTTAACCGCAACTCTTCTGTAGTAACGGTTCTGGTTAACGTTGAGTGAACCCATGCCTTGGTCGGTTCCTTGAGCGAAGGGGTTGGAAACAAGACCATAACGGGTCTTGAAGCCAATTTTCGGCTGGAAGGAGTTCTCACCAACGGCACGAACCATCTGCAGAGGAACGTAAGGGCAGTAGAACAGACCTGCGTCATAGGGGGAAGAACCCTTATAACCACAGACGTAATACTGGTTGCCGTTTGCAGTGTTGTTAGCACTGAGGTTTGCAGAATAAGGATCGATGTATACACGATACTTACCTTGCAGAACACCAGCGAAGGTGTTACCCGTGTCATCAACGGTAAGATTAGCGTTGAGTGCAGGGGTGTAGTCAAGCACACCAGCCATGGTCAGTGCAGAAGCAACGTCTGCAGAGCACATGATAATGTTGCCCTTTCCGCGACGAGTTCTTTGTGCGATTGCGTTTGCATCACGCTCGATTTGGAACAGGAGACCCTTGAACTTCTCAACAGACCAACGTCCGTTGGAGTCAATGTCAAGGTCAAATACACCAGCGGTAGCGGTGTTTTGTACAGCACCTTGCTCAGCAACCTTATAGATGGTTCTGATGACTTCTCTGTTGATCTCAGCGAGGATCTCAGTGGAGAGAATGTTAGCAAGTTCTGCTTCTGCATTCAGACCGTGAATTGCCTTCAGGTCTTGTGCGAGTTCTAAGCTGTACTCTGCTTTCAGTGCTCTGGACTTAGCAGTAACAGTGACCTTCTCGATGGAGAAGTTCATCTGACCGAAAGCACCGTCAGGACCAGCACCATCTAATCCTTCAGCCACGTCGGTACGCATACCCTGACCAACGTCATAGGAGGTAGAAGTACCAGTGGAGACGGGGTTCAGAACTGCAGGGTTAGTGCCGGACTGAGTGGTAGTACCCATACCTGAGTTAACTGCCGTAGCGCCGTCGAGCTCGTTTCTAAATGCGTCCTGACCGGAGAATGCCGAATCGGGCTCATTGTAGAATGCCTCATCGCCAGTAGTACGGTTAGTACCATAGCGGGAGCGCATTGCGAAGATCAGTCCAGTAGGACCGTTCATTGGTTGTACGCCAGCCAGGTCATATGCGACCAGGTTAGGCATGGAGCGTCTGATCAAGGAGATCAGAACGGGGTCGAAACCTGCAACAGGACCGGTAGCGGTTGCATTAGCAGAGAAACCTGCATTAGAACCAGAACCAGTGTTCATGGTTGGGGTTTCAGACAGCATTCCTCCGTGCTCGAATGAGGATTGCTCTCTTAAAAATCTTTCTTGGTTTTCAAGCAGGACAGCAGTAACAGCTCTACGATGGGGATCTTTGATCTGATCGCAACCCTCATGATTGAGGAGAGGTGCCCACTTTTCCTGCAACTGTTCGGATTGGAACATTTGCTTTTACCTTTAGTGGATGTTTACGTTTGAAATAATCTAAAATTCAATTACTTACCAAAAGAACTCAAGGTCTTCAGATATGCGTTCATCGAACCAGAGTGGAACTCAGGTGATGAATCTACACCTTCAGAGAGAGTTTCGGTTTTGGTTGCAGTTGAAGTTTTCTCTGTGAAGTATGATTCCTTCAGCATCTCCAACTTTTCACGATATTGCTCTTCACTTTCAAACTCAACACTTTCGGAAAGTGATGCGAGTTTCTCCTTCTGGGTCGTTGCGAGCCCTTCAGAGACCTTATCAAGAATACCGTCAGCAGTTGCCTCAGAAAGGCGACCGTTCAAACTGATGTTCTTCTCAATCTGCTCGTTGAGTTTTGCTTCCATATCATCAAGTTTTTCTACCATGCTCTCAAGCACATCATATTTGTCTTCAGGGATTGTTACATAATGTTCTTCAAAAAGACCCTTCATTCCTTCAAGGAACGATTCGGTCATCTCAGTTTTGAGACCATGCTCAACAACGAGAGCGTTCTCAGCGAACCACTCGTCAGAAACATATTCTAAGTAAGAATCAACACGCTCAGCGAGTGATTCTTTTGCTTCTGCAACTTGCTCTTCAAGTGCAGCAGCATATTGTGCCTCTAATTGTTCTTTAACCATAGCAACCTTGGCATTGATTGCTGCTTCAAAGATGGTCTTTGCCTTTTCTTTGAATTCTTCGGAGAGTTCTTCGCCACCGAGGAGAGCATTGACATCTTCTTCGACATCATACTCTTCTACAGTTTCTTCGGTCTCCTCTTCTACAACCTCATCGACGATCTCTTGATCCTCTTCGATTGTATCTTCTGTGGAGAGTTCTTCTTCTTCTTTTGCCATGCCTTTTGCTGCTTCTGCGGGTTTTGCGCCTTTGGTTACAACATCCTTAACTTGTTTAAGGGTTCCACCAGGAGTCTTCAGCTTTGCTGAATTGTCATCTGGTTTGTAGTTCTCGGGAGTAGGACCCCCAAGATCTTCATAAGAACCAGCAACTGACGTATCCATAGGATCGGCTGCTTTTGCACTAGCATTAACAGCGGATTTAGATTGCTGTGTCTTTACTTCCATTTCTTGTAATTTTTTGCCACGAGACATTTGAACTCTCCGATTTACCTGTATTAAATCTATATTTATTTATAAATTAAAATATTTAATGTATCAAATTAGATACTATTTAAGAAATCATTGAACAGATTCAATTTCTGCTCATCTAATTTCTTTTGATCAACTAAAGTATTGATATGCTTATAGGTCTTTTCTGCATATTTTTCACGGAGGATGCCACCATCCCAGACCCAATCTTTTCCTTCCATAATACCTTCAACAAAAGCATCAGGTGCAGAAGGATCAGCAACGATATCAGCAGCAGTTGCCAACATAAAATCATCGCCAACGATGTTTACCCCCTCACGGGTCATTTTAAGTGAACCAATACCACGAGAAGAAACGCCGAGTTTTACCCCTTCTTCTACAAGAGAAGAAGCAATCTTGCCCATGGGGGTGTTCAGAAGTTTTGCTTTACCGATAAAATTAGAACCACTCTCTTTTAAAGAGACGATTTTATGAGAAACTCTGTCAAGGTTGACGGTTGGACCATCAGGGTGACCGAGTTCGCCAAGTGCTCTACCCGCTTGAATATGGTTTTCGTTGTATCTACCGACTTCCTTACGGAGAGTCTCCATAGGATACATACGACCATTACGGTTTTTAATGTTGCCTTGAAGGAAAACTCCTTCAATATACATTGATTTCCTGCCGTTCTTCTGTTCGACAAGAAACTCTACGGATTCAATTTCTTCTCTAATTAGTTTCATGTCTTTCCTTAGTTTCTTTGTACTTGTTGAAAATAAACTGTCGCTGCTGCGCCTTCTGTCAAAGCAGAAAGTTTGACAGATCTTCTCAAAGTTGAATCGGCACTGTGGAATGCAGTAAGAATTCCTGCAGTGTTTGCGTTAACTGTGATAGAAGTTTGGAAGTTACCATCAAAACCAGCACTAGTATTAACTGAGGTTACTTCGACGTGATTAATTGCAGTAGTGTAGTCACCAAGATTTGCTGAAGAAAGAGTAACTCTATCCCCAACACCAAATGGCATTTGAGTTCCCTCGGGGCAGGTGAGAATTGTAGTAGTACCAGTGGTGATACCAACTACTCTTTGAGATGCCTTATTAAGGCGAATCTCTTCTGGTTCTCCGGTAATCACCAGAAAACTAGATCTGCTAGCTCCTCCTGATGCTACATCAACTGGTTCTGCATCAACATTAACAAAAATACTATCACCTTGGGCTACAACACGAATAGTATCACTCTGTACGGTGAACGCTGCAGAAGTATTAGCTACTCCAATAGCCAATGCAAGAGAAGACCCTGCTCCAATAGTTCTTAGTGCCATTATTTTTTATTAATAGTTCATTTGCTAGTGTTATTTATATTATTCTTCTTCCTCTTCTTCTACTTCATCATCAAGTTGATCGACAATTTCAGTATCATCTTCGATTTCATCTTCGATTTCGGCATCGTCACCGAATAAAGAGTTTGCTACAACTGGGCGGAATGCATCAACTCTTTCTGCTGTTTTTGAATACAGCATGTCTTTGATCGTATCGCTGATTTGAGATGGAGACTCATCACTCACCATCATATCCATTAGTTCATCCATTGTTTATATACTAAATGATCGTTTTTATTTATATTTCTCCACCCTTGGGAAGTTCTGGTGCTTCTGTTGCAGACCCATCAATTTCAGGTTCCATTTGAGTTTGACCTAAATCCATACCTGCGGCAGAATCAAAAGGTAACCCAGTTGTAGGATCAATTGTTGCAGGATCTGGGATGGTGCCATCCTTAATTTCTTTTTCAATCAGTTTGTCTTGTTCAATAATTTCCATGTCAGTTTGACGTAAAATGGTACGTCTTACATAGTCTTGTGAGTAGTATTTTCCAACATATGGTTCTGCAGTTTGAAGAAGAGCAAGTCTTTCATTCATCAACTCAGTTTCCTTAAGTTCGGAGAAGTGATTATCATAGAGGAAATCATATTGAATATGCTCACTCATTTTCTCCCAATCTTCTGGGGTAATGATGTTCTTAAGGATCAGTTGAGTCTTCAACATATCATTGAACATGTTGGAGAATCTCTTTCTCAAACGACCAACAAACTTGGTAAATTTGAGTTCATCTCTTAAGATCTCAGAAGATCTCCCCAAGTTAAACCCACCTTCTCCATCCATTCTCGATGGAGGGACGTTAAGTGAACGGTAGAGTTTCTTTTTAAAATACTCAATATCAGTGATTTCACCCAAGTTTTGTCCGCCAGGGAGAGTGGTGATTTCAGTTCCTCTTCCACCCTCACGCCTGGGAAGCCAGAAGTCCTCAAGCATTGCCATGTACTTTTTGTCATCACGGATCTCCCCGGTGTCAGCATTGTATACAAGTTTGTTACGATAACGCATCATCACATCACGCAGATATTGTTCTGCCTTGACCTTTGGAAGATTGCCAACGTCAATGTAGAAAATTCTACGCTCAGGTGCGCGAGATAATCTATAGATGACAAGAGAATCCTCAATCATTCTCAGTTGATTAAGTGACTTGATTGCTTTGTGAAGATAAGAAAGATTATTACCTTTGTTTCTATCTACAAGACCTGAGGTACAATAAACAACAGAATCTTTTGTCATTTTGATTCCCGTACCCTGTCCGCTTTGGGTTGGATTTGCCGTGGGGAATTGTATTTTTGGATTATAGATGAAATACTCTTCTAATTCAGGGAAACTATAATCTAACGGATTATCTCTCTGTAAGTTATTAAGTTGTCTAATTTGAATTGCTTTATCACCTGGTTTCTTTTTCTCTTGCCTAACATAACGCATTTTCATTGCGTCAATATAACGTAACTCTTGAATACCTTCTTGTGGATTCTTCAGGTCAATAATTTTATGATAGAAAATACGACCATCAACATACCAATTGCGATAAATTTCATGTGCTTTTTTATCGAAATCTAGCAGGTCAAGGATGTATTTGAATTCTTTACGAATTTTAGTTTTGATGCCATCGCTAGCATTTAGATGTGACAGTTCAATTTCTACTGGACTATCATTACTATCTGATACGACTGCTTCATTTACAATATCTTCAATGGCACTATCAACCTCAGGATGAAGTGCCATCTCACGATAGCGTTTGATTAATTCAAACTCAGTTTTGTATACGCCTTCTAAATCAACATAAGAACCAAAAAAACCACTACTAGCATAGTGGTCAGACCCATCCTCGTTGTTAGGAGGAATGGGTGAGACCGCACCGGTAGATAGTGGTTCAGTGTCCTCTATCGAGAACCCAAATAATTTGGACATAATTTATTACTGGTTTATCTTTCTACTATTTATCAACCGTTAGGACCGCCTGCATCGACAGCTCTAAATGTCTGTACTTGGAATTCTACAGTGAATTCTTCAATTGTATCGGTGCTATCATAGGAAACATCGATCTGTGAGACATTAGTTGGGAAAATGTCTACGAATTCATACTCTTTCAGAACAGAATTTCTGTCACCTTGGTTGGTTACGCTACCAGCACTCGCTCCTCTACCGAGTTGGAATACCTTAGCATTAACCATGTATGCAGATGGATCAGTTGCGCCAAGATTGTTATCCAATCTAGCAATCAAATCTGACCACTGTTCAAATGCATTACGGAGAGCAAACGTTTCATCGTTGATAACTGTTACCGTCCAAGTATCAATGGTTCTGTCTCCAGCAACCTTGAAAGTACGACCTCTGAAGGGAACATCGATGTTAGCGATGTTTTGAGCAGGAAGTGCTGCTGCCTTACAGAGAAATCTGAAACTGTCTGCGTCCCAAGCAATACCATTTGGTAAAAGCGGCATTTCTACTTCAAATAGATTGGGGCGTGCGCCACCCCCAATCAGTGCTGATTTAAATTGAGAAATAGTCTTGTTTTCTCTTGAAGTTGCCATTGTTTAATCCTCCTTTTGTTATTTAGATATTTTTATCAAACTCTGCCTGCTACTTCTTCAAAACTGACGCCAGTTCTGGTAGCAACAAAGGTAAGAGTGATGTAGTTAATCGATTTGGCAGGTTTTAAGAAGATGTCTGCTCTAAATTCATTATTATCAATAACATCGGGAGTGTTATTTGATGTGTCGCAAACAACAAGGAATCCGTAAACTCCTCGCTTCGCTTCAACATCTCTCAAGTAAGGTTCGACGATGTTTCTAAAGTTTGCTCTTGTTAACTCATCATTGAGTTCAAAGAGTTGTGCTTCTGCTGCACTTTCGAGTGCTTGCTCAACAGTAAGGAACAAGCGACGAACGTTGATCCTATCAAATGCAGATGCGTGACCAAGTGCAGTTTTATCACCGAAGAGGAGTGTTCCAACACCTGGTTTAGTAATCATAGAGTTGATTCTCAGAGGATAAAGTTGATCTCTCTGTGTTTTAGTTGGGTTGTATGCCAACTTAACAACGTTGTTAAGAACACCACGTTGCTGACCAGCAGGTGAGAACCAAGGATATGCGTTAATCGCTGTCCTTACCATCAATCCGGCAACGTCTCCGTTTGTTGGGACGAAACGGAACTCATTGTTGAATCTGTCATACTTATAAGCATAACCAGAATCAAACACACCGTAGGAGGTTGATTGTAATGGACTGAAGAAATCAATCAAATTGTTTGTCTGGGTTGTAGATTCAGTGACACCTACAAGGTCCGCTCTGTGGGGACCAATGACAGCCATACAATCTTTTCTTGCTGTAGCGATAGTAAGCAACTTACCTGCTTTTGCTTGAGATTCAGATTTGCTTCCCAAACCAGGACCCATGATTAAGAAGTCAACTGCTTCTTCATCTTTGTTGGATATTTTATCAATTGCAGTGTTGAGATTGCCAAGTGTGGCAGTCATACCACCGTTTATGTATTCTCCGTAGGCAGGAACACCAGCAGCATAGTCCTCACCACCTTTGAGGGTGTAAGTTACATTACCAATTCCGTTGAAGTTCGTATCTTGTGCATTTTGACCCCAGAGACCACCACCAGTTGTTACCTTGGTGAAGTCTGTTGAGAATCCAAGTGCTGTTGGTGTGGTTCCGTGGAAAGCATCAGCAGCACTAGCAGGACTCTTACCTGCGTAGATGTTAGCAGAACCGTCTGCAATGAACTCTTTATAGTAGATCTTGTCTGGTGCATTTACAGCAGAGATAGCGTCTGCTGCCTTAGAAAGATTGATATGCTTCTCAATGATATTACCTCTAATACCAGTGATTCCACCATTATCATCTACAACGGCAACGTGAATACCATCGTTCTTACCGTTTCTGTCAGAGACATACACGTTTGTGCTAGGTCTTGGCGCAACTTCTTTCCAATAAATAGTTGCGTTTTGAAGACCCAGAGTTTGCTGGTCATACCAGTCAAGGACAGATGCTGGAGTATGACTATCAACCGGATTAACACCAGTGGTATGCACACCAGAGTTGTTTATGAATCTGAGTGAATCTGAGGTGTCAAACGCCGCAAATGCAGTTCCCTGCTGATAACTAATCTTAGTTTCTGATCCAGCAGTATTAACCCTAGATACAACCTTAACAACAATCTCGCTGTTTCCGTTCGTTGCATCCGTGGTAACACCAGTGACGATACCTTTTAAGAATCCAGTAAATGCTGTGGTCGAACCGCTTCCTGGAATGGTGACAGCAGCTAAAGGAGCGGTGACTCCGAAACCAATCTGTGCGCCAGTTGCAAGAACATTGGTGGTTCCGATACCGATGATCTGATCGCCAAAATCATCAATTTGGCAAATCTTCAGTTCGTTACCCCAAGAACCTGGGTTCTTAGCAGCATAAGTAAAATCTTGTGCGTTGGTGTGGTTGTTCTGATAATCATCATAGTTCAGAACCTGCAGAGCATCAGTAGATGCCATACCAACACCAGCGTTAGCATTGTTCAGGTCATCATCGCTTGCTCTGATTACCTTAAGGACTCCTCCATAAGAAAGGAAGGATGCTGCACTCATCCAATACTCGTACTGACTATCAGTAGAAAGTGGTTTACCAAAAACGTTAATTAAATCTGTTTCGTTGGTAACCAGAATTGGTTCATTAACTGGTCCAAGTGGGAAAGGACCCGCAATTGCACCAATGTTATCTAGAACATTATCTGCTCTTCCTACTGTTAAGTCAACCTCCCTAACAAGTACTCCAGGAGATAATTGTGGAGTCGCCATGTTTTTCTCCGTGATCTCGATTTATCTAAGAATTATTTAGAATTATGAGCACTTTCAGGGGGGAAACGTGACGTGAATTACCAATCTGGGTATTCCCACCGTAAGTCAGACTTGGTTTTTGATTTTGTTATTCTTTTAATCGTGCATTCTTTACACTCATATGAGAATGAAGATGCTACTGGTCCTCTATCCTTTCTAGTTCTATAAAATCCATCGACTAAATTCTTTGTCTGTCCACAGACTCTACACTTTCTTTCAGTAAGCAGTAAGTGTCCTAACTTAATCTGCTTATCAAATTCCATTAGTGATATTCCCACATAAAAGATCTATCACCATATTCATCTGCTTTGAACCACCTATCACCGTCATTATCTACAAAACTGTTATCGTCTAATCCATCAGACATAAACCCAAATGGTGCCATGTCCTGTTCGATTTGATTCTTCTGTTCTTCATATAATCTCTTTCTAATGTCCTGGTCTGTGAGTTCTTTAAAGTAGTCTTGTTGAACTAACCAGGCATAGATGACAAGACACATTGCTAAGTCATCGTTACATCCCTCCTCTGCCTCAAAAGAATTACTCTTTGAAATAAAAGTTGTTAACTCTGAAATGATTTCATAATCACTGAATAATAGTTTACTTTCCTCAATCATGGTTTTAAGATTGAGAGAACCAACTTTTTTGACAGTCTTACTCATCTTCACGCCAAGTTGCGTTTTCTTGCCAGAGAATCCCTGTCCTACAATTTGACCTGCTCTACCACGCATTGAACACATGAGCAAGTTTTGATACTCAAGGTCATAGTTTAAGATTGAAGCAACTTGATCTCCAATATCATTTACCTCACATAAAACGAATGCATTATTATACTTCTTTGCTATCTCCCAAATAATATTGGGGAACAACATTGGTTTGATATCATTGTTTCTATACTTTGCAACAACCTTGTGTGGAAACTCTGTTATATCAACCACAACAAAAGCAGAGTAATCTTCACCAACTCCTCTTGCAACGTCAACAGTTATTACATAGTCGTGTTTTTGATCTGGATCTACATATACATCCAAACCAGCATTACTGATCTGTGGATTTTCATATACAAGAGTTCGTAATTTGCTTGGAGCAATGAGCGTGTCAATAGATCCAAGAAATTCACACTCAAACTCAATTTTAAATTGCTGCTCTGATGTATTAGCAATTGTCTGACGTTTCCATTTTTCGTCTCTACCTGGAACTTCTGACCAGTGAACATCAGTTGGGATATATTCATTTTTATCCTTTTCGGCATCATGCCACAGACGGTAGAAATGATTCATACCATGTGGAGTGGATACAATAATTACCTTGGTACTTTTACCAGAAGTAATAGTAGGATAAACAGAGGCAAAGAACGAGTCAGCAACGTGATTTGGGACGAAGGCGAACTCGTCGAGAAAGAGAATATTAAACGACATACCTCGGACAGCACTTGCAGACGTAGATGCTGCCAATATCTTGCTGCCATTTTCTAATTCGATGTTTCCTTTATTCCATGCAATAATACCCTGTTGCATCCATTTGGGCAAGTTTTCATATGCAGTTGCTAATCTTCCTAACAATTCTCTAGCAGTCGCTGCCTTGTTAGCAAGAATACCAATGTTCACGCTATCATTAAAAATTAAATAGTGTAAAAGATAAGATACGCAAGTTGTAGACTTACCAGTCTGACGTGGCATCTTACAAATATTAAATCTATTCTCGTGAAATCTTCTTATTAATTTCTCTTGAAAATCATAGGGTTTAAAGGGAACCAATCCTTCATCAAGAGAAACGATTTTTACGTAATTGCTTGAGAAGTAAACAGGGTCATCTTTACATCTTAAGAATTCACGGATTTGATCTTCCGTGAATTCTATGGGTGTATTTGCTTTTTTTAAATTGGGATTGCCAAGGTATACATTATCAGACATATATTAATCAGCAGTTCCAGGCTCTTAATGATTTATTGATTCTGCTATCTGGGTCATTAGCAGTTTTAGCAGAAGTCAATTTTTTCTTCATTCCTTTCATACGCGCACAAAAGCTCTTTCTACGAGGGTTTCCAGCTTTCTTTGAAGGTCTCTTAAGATCGCTTCCTGGATTCTGACGTTCATAACTCTTTCTTCCTTTTTCATTCAATCCACCCTCTGGGTTTTTACCGGACTTCTTTTGCCAGTCTTCAGTATGTAGGAGAGGTTCTCCTGGTTCAAAATCAGAAACTTGGAATGAGAGAAGTCTTGCACCTGGGTAGACTTTTTCAACTTGAGATTGAACGTCTGCTTTATTGGGAACAGAAGTTTGTGGGAAGAACATCTTCAGAGAGATGTAGTTACTTCTAAATCTAAAGTAAGCATTTACAATGTTACCAGTCTTTGCTGGAACTCTCACTGCTTCTTCAATTGCTGGGCATTCTTTGTTACCATGTACCGGACACTCTTCACCTTTGTGATTGTGCATACAACCTTTCTTTTCATCAATATATTCTACCTCTTCTTTTTTGGTCTTTTTGACACAGTTTGGATATCTCTTTCCAAACATAGTCTTCATACCTTTCTTTTCATATCCCTTCCAGCACTTTTCATCGAGTTCTGTTCTCCAATCTGAGATCTCAAACTCTTCTTTCTTTGTTTTAGATTTATTACCCCAGTTGGCAGCACCAACCTTACGACACTTAACCAAAGCACCTGAGGCATATGCAGAAGGCCATACAGAATAACGAGACTTGACCTTATGGTAACAAGCATCTTTGGTCCCTGCTTTTTCCTGGATTTGTGCTGATTCTTTCATTTTCTTTGGTTTGTCAGTTGAAACGTAAGTTGGTTTTGCTGCTCCTGTTTTTTGTGGTTGACCTGGATCAGCAGATCTCTTCCTTCTTTGAGCAGATTTTCTTTCAGATTTGCTCATGCTTGATCTCTTTGCAGATGACACACACTTAGGTGTTGACTTCTGCCCTGGTTGGCGAGCACAGGGTTTACCTGATACAACTTGAACCCAACCTTTCTTACCATCTTTTGATTTGGACTTACCAAACCAATCACGGAGACCTTCTTCACTTATACCATTACCACCGTTTCCGTTACCATTACCACCATTACCATTACCATTACCGTTTCCATTGCCGTTACCATTTTTCTTGGTATCATCAACGGAATGACCATTCTCTTTACGAAGATAACCAGAGCGTCCAACCATTTTAAATCCTTTGGGGATTGGTTTACACTTCTTATCGGTGTAACAATAATATTGTCCCTCAGGGCAACGACCATTCTTTTTTTCTTCGTTTACATCACCAGAAGTATCCTTCTTATGAAGACTCTTATAGAGATGTTTATGAAGAGGTTTTGCTCTATTCATAATCTTATCTTTTTCAGAATAATCTTGCGCTTCATTCATTTTTTTGGTCTTCTTCTTCATTGAGTTGATGAATTTTCTATAGACCGCTGCTTCTGAAGTCTTACCCATTTCTCTTGCTCTCTGTTCCATAGCAACTGCTGCCTGGATTTTGTGAGCATGAGATCTTGATGAATTGCGAATCTTAGAAACAGATGCTTTAGCGGTTGCAACGTCCTTGAATCCAAGTCCATGAATCGTGCCTTTTGGATTTTCATCCGTATAAAGGTCCGAGTGCTTTTTGGAGTTTGCTGGTTGACCAGATTTTCTTGGAATACGTGGGTTACTCATTTCTTTTTACGACCCGCACAGTGCGCTCTTTGGGAAAATCCCTTAGGATTAGAGCAATCAATACTCTTTTTATATTTATTACTCCAACCTTCTTGGAATTGACCAAAAGTTTTTCTAACCCTTTGATAGTTATTTTCGTCCATCCTATCTACAAACATCTTGGATGCTGCGACCATACTATCAATAGATGGACCATCGCTTGATTTACTCAAAGACAACTTCATAACGGGATAGACATTGGAAAATCTCCACTTTGCCTCTCCAGATTCTGCCGGAGTTTGATAGTCCTGTGATAAGTCATCAATGTCTGCAGGAAACAATCTGGGATCTGCTCCTGCCACTGGACCAGAAACATCAGCGGCGTTTGAATATCCATCACTTCCAACACTATTTGTGGGTTGTTCTGATAAGAACTGCTTAAAAGATTTCATACTTTTGTTAGCGTCTTTGAAATTTTAAATATCGTTGATGAACTAGAACTTGGAGTTGCTCTAACTCTCACATTACCAGAGTTAATGTCTGCATCAAATGTTGCAAGAGAACTAGATGTTGTTTTTATTGTCCCAAATTCTGACAGATAAACATTAGTTCCGTCGTGCAAAACGTTTAGTGTTGTCACCTGATATGATGTTCCTTGCGTTATTTGAATTTGATATTGTGCAGATCTAAAGATACTTGCACTAAAAGTATCTATATTAGACTCAGATGTAGTAGTAGTTGTCGCTGTTGCAGCTTCAAGTTTTATTATTGTGGTCTGACTACCAGCACCAATTTCTAAACCACTTCTAGCAGTGGCAATACCAATTGAATCAACATAAGTTACATCATCATAAGTTATTGTTCCACCAACACTCAGATTTCCAGTAAGAGTAAGACTAACTCCGGTTGCACCATCTGCTAATACTGTTGCTTCTCCAGTACCAGAAAGTGCTGTGCTTGCAATTCCAACCCACTTTGATCCGTTATAGATTAAAAGTTTATCTGTACCTATTCCTGTATCAAAACTTACATCATCAAGGTCTTTGATGAATCCAGCACCACCGCCACCAATGGTATAAAGTTGCTGTTGAATTCTATTGATGAATAACTTGTAGTGCTTCGCTAGATCTTCATGTGTAGCAAAGTTTTGATCAGTTGGAGTTAGGGGGTCAATATTAGACTCACTAGGATCAGGTTGAATAGGTCTGCTATTGATCTCTTCTTTTAAGACCTCTTGTTTACCCCTAATCTCTTCAACTATAATTTTTAAGGATCTGAGTCCATCTTTAAATTCATCTCTTACATCACTAATTTGTTTATCATAATATTTTACTTCAGGTAATTCTGAGATTTCCTTCTTTAAATCATTAAAATATCCCAGAAGCAGTTCATCAGTTTTTACACTTTCTCTGTTTACTTCTTTAAGATCTTTCTTAAGTGTCTGTTTAAGAAGATTATACTCACCGAGTAGTTGCTTCTTTAATTTTCTATCATCATCTTTAAACTCTTTATGATGACCCCACATACGCATGGAGGTCTCTTTGATTTCTTTCCAAATCTTTTCTTTTTCTGTATCAAACCTAGTATTGATACTTTCTCTTAATTCATTAAACTCAGTTCTAGTTTCAAATTCTTTTTTATCAAAGTGTTCTTCAATTCTATCCAGGTCATATTCAACCTTACCTCTCAGTCCCTCAACAGCATCATGGACTTTAACAAAATCATCATCGATGACACTGAAGGTCTTTCCAATCCATGAGAAATCAGGGACTTCATTTACCTCATTGACCCACTTGGGGAATGTAGGAATTTGATCTTGTACTTCTTGAACTGCTATTCTAAGAGACTGAATATCTTCTTCATAATATTTTGGTTCAGGTAATTCCTCAATATTCTGATTTACCTGCTCAAGGCGTTGTTCTAATATACTGATTTGATCGTCATAATATTTTATTTCTGGTATATCTGCAGCATTCTTTTCTATTACTTCTTTTACAAGATCAATCTGTTTACAGATTGCCTCTATCTCTGTTTCATAGTATCTAACCTCAGGTATCTCATCTCTTACCTGATTAATTTGTTCTGTTAGATTTTCTAATTCTTTATCGTAATACTTTATTTCCGGGATGTCTGGGATGTCTTTTCTAACATCGTTAATCAGACGAATTAATTCTGGGAATGGTGGAATTATATCTTTTACTTCCGCAAAAGTATTTCCATCAGCATCCTCTATAGTTTGAACTGCTTCTTCTATCTCTTCTTCTTCAATATAATCCTCAACAGAAGGTAATTCCGTTTTAACTTCTTCTGCTAAGTAATCTTCGACTGACGGTAAATCATTTAGATCTACAATATAATCATCAATTGAAGGTAAATCCTCTTTTGACATTGTATTAGTAACCTTGGTACTTTGGGATTTCTCTCCCCAGATTATTTATTGTCCTTTTGACTTTCACTCTTTAATAATTTTGCAAGATCTGCTGTAGATCCTACAAATAGAGCGTTGGTTACATTCGTTGGTCCCTTGGCGGATTCTTCATTGACATCCTTAAGTTCTTTCTGTAACTTCATTAACTTATCAGTTGCATCAGCGACGTTTTTAATTAACTGACCAGCAACTTCATATGCTCTTGGCATTTCACTTTCTTGCGCTAACTCTAAGATACCATTGAGTGCCTCTTGTCCTTTCTCAATGATACTGTAAAGATTACCACGAGTGTACTCATAATCTTTTTTTACATCATCTACAGATTCTCTCACCTTTTCAATTTTGTCTTTAACAACTTCAGATTGAACAACATCTGCTGAGACATTGAACTCATCATTTAATTCGTTAAATTGCTTTGTCATTTTCATTCTATAATTCCATCAAATCCAAAATCATCTCCCATTGGGATCAGATCATCATCAGCATCAGTAATTGAAAGAACGGCAGCACCTCTAACATGGTCTTCGATGGGTGTTCCATCTTGTCCTCTCTCAACTGTAATTTTTTTGCCATTAATTGATTTTACAAATAGTTGCTCATTGTCAATATCAATGTATGTCTTAGCGGTAATCCCGGATGCACTCTCAACCTCAAACACAGTGTCTGCAATAACAACATCTGTTGAAAGGTTAGTAAGGACATTTCCTGTATAATTTTTGATTGCCCTTGGAGTAACTCTGTATGTAATATCTCTGTCTGTGTTTGTAGTATCTGTTCCAGCAAGATAACTGATCCTGGAAGAACGAACGATATTTTTCGTTGCATCTGAAACTGGTCCAAACAAATATGTTTTTGCAGTAAATCTTAAAGTATAAAGTAAGACCCTACGTGTTTTAAAGTCTCCTTCATAATCATCTTGCATTGTTATGTTTTCTAATACAATAGGAATATCTCTTTTCTCGTTTATTGATCCAACTAAATTAACGGTGAGATTATATGCTGGTTGAAAATATGGTAAAATTTGCTCTACAATCTGTAAAGCATCATCATTTAATTTTGCCATGACACTCAGTTCAAATGCCATATTGTATGGAACTGGCATATAATTCTTTTTAGTATTGCTTTCTGACGTTGGATCCTTTACGGTAAACTGTTGTGTTGTAGTTACCTTTCTAGTGGGATCATAAGTCAATCCAGTAAATTCAAATGACATCCTGGGTAGAGACATCGCTGTAGATTTATTTAAATCTGCTGTCTGTTCGAGACGTGCCAAAAACTTTTGAGTAGGTCCATAAGCAAGAGGAACTTTGACAATACTTGTTGTATTATCAGATGAGTCTTTTTGCTGAATTTCTAAACCATTGAAAAGAGTACCAAAAGAAATAATGGTCTTTCTCAATATTTCGTTATAAAAATACTCAAACATTTTGGTTACCTTCTATACCTGTATTTATGGCGTACCAAAAGGATTTGATTCTGAGAAGTCTAATATTGCATCTGCCTCTAATTCAAAATTATCATTATCAGCATATCCATCATCAGCGGGACTAGTTGATGTTTCTAAAATCAGGTTAGTTGCGCCAGATGTTGCACCCGTGATAGTTTCTCCTTTGAGGAATATTCCATCAACATCATAGATATCCAATTCTCTAACTGAAGAATCCCATTTTCTAACTCTTGCAGTCGCACCAGAAGTTCCACCTGTAACAGTTTCGTTAAAACTGAAGTTTCCACTTCCTGACGATCCTGGTGATGCAATACTGATTGTTGGTGCTAATGTATATCCAAGACCAGTATTGGTAATATAGATCGCAGAGATGGTCCCTGCTGCGCTTATAACAGCGGTTGCAGCAGCAGAGACAGTAGATATACCTGTGAAGGTAATTGTAGGCGATGTAGTGTAACCTGAACCGCCTGAGGTGAGTGTTACAATACCGATAGCGCCCTCTGTACTAAGGACTGATGTTCCTGCTGCACCTGATCCTGTTCCATCTGCATTATTAGTGAAGAACTGAATTTTAGGTGCAACAGTATAACCTGAACCAGGGTTTATTAATGGTACACTTTGAGCAACCACTTGATTACCGTCAGGGCTTGCAGCACCCGTGCATACAATAACTCCTCCACGAGTAAACACTGTTGCAATACCAGTGACACCACTTGATGGCGCTGAAGATATCGCAACTCTTGGAGGAACAATATAATTAGATCCTCTATTTGTAATACCTATGCGTCTGATTGCACCAGTGACAATACCAGTTATAGCAGTTGCCTGAGATGCAGTTCCAACCAAGGTGAGTTTCTGAATACCCACACCTTGGAAAATAGTATCTCCATCAGCACCTTCAATTCCCTCAAGGGTGTCATCAATTTCATCTACACCTGTATCAATAATTTCATTTTCAATACGGAAGAGTTCGCATCTCAACTCATACACATAGTTTTTCTGTAGTTGATAAAATGGTTTCTCATGCTCAACATATTTAATTTCAAACAGACGATCTCCTAAGGGAAAATAAATTAAATCTCCCTCTTTTGGTCTTGTTGATAATTTAATATTTTCTTCGTTCTTTATCAAAGGAGAAATATAACTTTCAAACCTTTCCTTTGAAATAATGAGAGTTATCTCATTTGTTTGCTGTATTCCAAACTTAGACAACAACGTTGGACTATCTCCATATCCATCAAAATTTTCAACGTATGCTTCTATGGGATATGCATCATCAAACTTAGATTCAATTACCTCTCTTATAATACTATTTTCTGTAATATATTTTCTTGGCATGAAGTGAACTTCCACTCCATACATTCTTAATTGCTCGTTGATTAAGTCCTGAACAAGACTCTGTTCACCGCGAGAACCCTGTTGAAAAAATGGATTTAACATGATAATTAACCAATAAAGTCAAGGGGAGGAATTTCATAAGTGTTGGACATTTGCTCCCTAATAATTTCTAATTCTTTTTCTGCATCATCATACAACTGCCTTCCATTCAACTCAACACCACCAGGTAATTTAACACCTTGGAACTTGATTAAATTTTGACCCCACTGACGCTTCATCAATGCAGTAAGATATTTTTTCACAAAGAAGTCGTTGTATACTCTTGAGAAATCATTTGGATCTAAAAGTCTATAGCAATCAATAACCAGATAATCATCTACAATAACACTTGCCCAATCAATATCCAAATACAATCTATCTTGTCTTTGATTAAATCTAATTTGCTTCTCTGTTGTTAATGAAAAATCTAAATCTTCCAAATAACTCTTTGTCATTGCATAAGTTAAAATTTCGGTTGAACCGAAATAATACATGTCATTTAAAAACAACTGATACTTGACACTGAACATATTACTAGTTGCAGTGTTAGCACCGTCAAATCTAAAAATTTTACTTATACCAATAACCGCTGGTGGAATTTGGATATAGTTGCTGTTTTCCTCGTAAGAAAATGTTACCGCAGTTCCAACAATAGTTGACTCTGCAGTTGTTGTGACAATACCGATAGGATTGGTAGCAGCTTTACCTCTTCCCCTATCAATATCATCTTGTGTTATTTTATATTTTAGGTATGTCTGAATAACGCCATCATAATGTCTTTCGTGGAAATATTGTAAAGCATCATCAACCAAATCTTCTACTTGTTCATCGGCAATATTAATCTCCAATACAGGAGCACCTAACTGCCTCTTGCAATAGTTTATGAGTTGTGCCCTGTTAGATGGTTGTGCCATTTATGATATACTATCTTTTAGTATTTATAGTGTGCTTATAGACGACACCCCTGGTCGAACAAGAATATTACCATTAACTAATGTATATATGGTACTACCAGAACCGACTATAAAATCATAGACGTATCGACCTTCAGTTAAAGACTGAGTTGTTGTACCCCCAAGAGAAATGCGAACTTTTCCTGCGGCAGCACTAGTAAACCCAACAACAAAGGTTGCTGCAGGAAAAGAAGTTGATCCAACGGCAGTACTCTTAGTCATTTGTGATGACCCAGAGTAACCTGTAAAATCAAAGGATGTGTTTGAAGTTGTAACTACCTCAAAATCTCCATTAAAATTTGCTCCACCTAAAATAGTAAAATTAGCAGCTGGTGATGAATCTGCATTTGGATCAAAGGTTATCTTTTTAGTTGCCATCCGTCAGTCCTATGATTTGCATTGTTTCCTGCTGTTTATAATAAAGTTTACAAAAAGACTTTGCAATATTACGGAGTTCTTCACAGTCATCACAACTATCTATCTCTGTTGCAACTTGAGTATACGCAAAATTTTTGGACAAATTTTTAATTTCAATTTGATCAGGATTCATTTGATAATCTCCTTTAAGAGCGACTTGATTTCATTTAAATCATCTTTGATACATGATAACTCATCTTCAAGATCATGCACTTTTTGAGTTTCACTTTTTTTGATGTTTCTACGAGAAATATACTCCTCGTATTTACTTTTGTTTGTATTAATGATTGCATTTGTCACAGGATCTCTGACTAAATCAGAATGACCCTCTACTCTTATGTCTTCCATATTATGCTAAAGTTATTGTTCTCAGTTCTTTAATTCTTGGAGCGTATGCCTGATTGGTAGAAGTAGCAATCAACTTAATACGATAAGACTTAAAGGCAGGTAAATTATCAACACTGAACTCATGCTCTTTGAATGTCAAATCTCTAGATAGGAAACCCTCTGATGCATTCGCTGGAGGAACAACTCTATCTGATGATCCATCATTATTTGAGGTATACCCTGGGAATGCTTCAAAGATCGGTGTAAATCCTTGATCCTCACCAATTGCATAGAATGCTCTTATATCATTAAATTGATTAATGTGAGCAGTAAGAAGAATCTTAATACTTGTCGCAGAAGTTTCTAAAGTATTTTCTCCAGAGATATATTGGAATGCATTGGGATCATCATCAATCGAATTGACCCTATTATCCTCAGCGTAGTTTGAAATTGGTGCGTCAACTCTGTTTGAAACAAGGATAGCACTCACTCTTTGCGCGTCAATAATTGGACTTAAACGAGAATCAGAAGACTCAAGTGAAATTGACATGTTGAATGAACGATCACCAGGCAATTGTTGTAAAATCGCACTATTTGTTTCATTTACTCTAGATGCAATAATTCTTGGAGATGAGAAGTAATTTGTTGCGTTGAGAGTTACATCTTCAGTACCAGCATTGTTAAACGGAACTGGTAAGTTTTGACCAGAACCATTACTAAGGTTTGATCCTGTTGTTGTTCTGACTGTTGCGCTAATGGTTGTTCCTGGAACAGTTACGTTTTGAACGGAAGGAACAATGGCCTCAAATGGCATGTTTTGAGTCGCTTTAATATCATATCCACCATCAGACTTTGTTTCATTATAGTAAAGCACTGGGAAATTAGTTCCTACACTTCTATTAACTCCATCAGAACTCATATCAACTTTAATTGTATATGAATCAAATCCAATTGGATTGGAGAGAGTAGCATCATTCAATACGTGTGTTTTGTTAACTCTTCGTAGAGAAACTCCACCCATTTCATATTTGTATACGGGTGTTCCTACAACATAATTTTTAGAATTAGATCCTCTAGTAATACCACTAATTGTTCCGGTAGATGTGTCAGTGTAAGTAAGAATTTCATCACCAATTTTTACATAACCAGCAGTTGTCGTTCCAACACCAATATTCTCAAATGTGCTAAACTCCGAAGAGTTTTCTACAAGAAGGTCAGCAGTTGAATCTGCACTATATGGTGAGGTTAATTTAGTTGGTACGACATCACTCTCTACACCAGATATTGTAACTCTATTATTTTCATGGTACATACCATGGTTCTTATGGTCAACAATAAGGTGAAGACCATCGTTATTACCAACTGCTCTAATTTCTGTTGGTGTTACATTACCGTTAGCGCCATTCAATGTTACTAAAGAACCAGAACTATTTGTAAACTGTAGAGTTTTACCTACGCCAACTTCAAAATCTCCCTGAACATTATCAAATATAATTTCGTTTGTGCTAGCAAGTGATACAAGAGAGAATCTTGCATTTCTACCTGCTGGATTGTTACCAAGACTACTAATGCCAAGAACATCACCGACAACATAACCAGAACCACCGTTAACAACGGTTGCTCCAACAGCAACGCCATTATTAACTGAAATATTAGCAGTTAGATTCTGACCAGATCCAGTAATACTCGTCAAAGCAACTCCGGTATAAGTCAGTGCGCCGGAACTTGGAGTGTAACCAATTCCTGCATTTGTAATTGTCAATGCGCCAGTTCCAGATCCAGCTGATCCCACAAAGTTACCGGTTGCATTTGATCCCTGCTGTGAGAAAGTATTTCCAATTTCAAGAGCATTACTTCCAAAAACAGTTGTTCCTAAACCAACTCTAATTTTCTTAGAACTGATATTGATGGAGTCAGGTTGGAGAGTTGGAATCTGTCCATTACCTTCTCCAAGAATTGGGTTATAAACCTCAAGTGAACCATTCTGCACAAAATCTGCGCGACGTATGGTGAACTTAAGATCCTCCCATTGACTTGGTTCCCATGTAGAAGCATTCTGTGATTTAAACAGAGATCCAAGGTATGGTTGGTTGGAGATGAATTCATCAGTCAAAAGATCAGATTCTCCAACTCTAGAAATAAACACTCTATATTTTGTAGACCAAGAGGCAAGTGTTATTGCATATTCTCCACCACCCTCAAGGTAAACCGGTGCTTTAAAATTAAATGTAGTTGGTACTGTTCCATCAGCAGAAATATTGATTTGATCTGGTGTTAAAATAATTTCAGAGAAGGGAAGAATCTTCTGAGTTGGAACACCATTTTGCATGGTACGAATTTGGAATGTCATGGGAATATCCATGTCATCCTTGGTCTGGAAGAATACATCGCAACTTGTAACAAATACACCAGTCTCATCTAAGACTTGGAATGATTGCGCTAAGGGATCATACCACTCAGTGACGGTAGTTTCGGTGGTCACTGAATCAATTACAGTGCTTGCTTTTGATGAACCAAAAAAGTCTCTTCTTGCTTTGCTTTCAGTTTCATGTCTAATTTGAATCTCAGCATTTCTAACAGAAACAATTTGCTCTTGAACAGTTTCAAGTGTTCCTTTTGCAGTATATTTTTGCTCACCAATGGTAGATGCAACATTCTGATCATTATTAGAATCATCAACTAATGTGAAAGTTTTATCTCCAGTTTCAAACTTGGGATTCCCTCCAATATTTGGATCTGGAATATAAAAACTTCCTATCAAAGTTGAACCCAAGTCTGACATCAATCTTAGACTTGAAATGGTTGCTTGTGCTCCACTGGTCTGACCAACGAGAACCATGTCTTTAGCGACATATCCAAAGTATTCACCTTGTGCTTGCAAAGAAAGTGCATAAGTATCAACATTCAGAACTGATGATGTTGAAGAATATGTTTCGGGTAACACATTTCCTTGACCTGGAACTTGAACTTGACCAGGAGTTCCTAAGAATGTTTCAACTGCAGTTGGAGAAACTTGGGACAGATATGGATTATTTCTATAGACTTGAGTAGGAGCATTGAATGGACCTTCTTTATGATTGGCTTGAGCAACTCTAAATCTAATTGCAGGTGTTTTAGATCCTCTGTTTCCTAAACCAGTGCCCTCCATTTTACCAAAAACTGTCTCTCCAACCTGAAATACACCAGAAGTCATTGTAATTTCTAACAACTTTGGAACACAATACTTACTTACATCTCTAGAGTCAAAGAATGGATATATTCTAGTAAGAGGTCTTACTTTATTAGCGACAAATTGTATGTTTCTAGAGCGCATTAATGCGATGAGATCTCTACTAATAACTCTGTCACCCATTGAAGTTTGATCGAATCTCTCAGTAATAAGAGTTTTCTGACCTCTTCTATTATCGGTTCCAATTCTGAATGTATCAGTTATGGTGTCTTGGAAAGTTGTGGTTGTGGAAGATTCAGTCCAAGTGCGAGTCAACCTTCTTCCTCCACGTCCTTGTTGATGACGTTCTCTAACAACAGTTCTTGCTCCTCCACCACCAGGACGAGTCTCTGTTCTAGTTCCACCATCTCTTTGAGTTTGCTCTGTTCCAGTCCATGTGGTTTGCCAAGAATTCCATTGAACAGGGAAGAATCCAGTTTGTGGATCAGCTTCACCAAATCGTCTTGTGGCTTTTGCCATTTCTTCTGCATAATTACCCTCAGTTTGGACAATTTTTGCTTCAACTCTTGCAGTATCAACCCATGTATCTGATGAAGGACTTAGTTCAACAGATGCTTGCCAAAAACTAACTAAGAAAGGTGTTATACTTTCAGTTCTTGTGGCAAAGTTTTGCTTCAACCACTCAATTTCTGTATAATCTAGGGTAATAATATCAGAAGAACGCTTAATATTTTCTCCATCAGGTGCCGTAAATCCAAGATCAGTTTGTGTAGTGACACCCTCTACAGGTTCAACTGTTAAGTCAATAGAGTTTGTAAAGTGCCTTGGACGCAATTCTCTGCTTTGAACGTCTAAAGAATTGTTTATTGGAGCATTGGTATCTTGTGGTAAAAGAGTGGTAAAATCATCAACAAAGAAACCAGACTTAAATCTGTTTAACCCCTCAGAGTCAGCGACAAATAAACTCTCAGTATTAACCTCTAATAAAGATAAAGTGGTATAGTATTCTAAACTTCTAATTCTATCCTCAAGTTTTTTGATATCGGACATGCGATATCTCTTATGCTCTAAGAAAGATACGGTTGCATCCTCTGTAGAGAGAAGATATGGTTGTAATTTTACTGTAGCAATTTCTAATGCGTCATCTAGTGGAACTGGTCTTTCAAAGTTTTCTGATGGAGCACCTTGTTGAACCTGAAGTCTTCCATTTTTTGTCATGAAGATTCTATCATATCTTCCAAGATAGAATGAAAAATCAAGGTTAATTGATTCATCAGACGCTAAAATATTTGCTACAGAATTACCACTACCATTGTATGATCTTCCTAAGAATTCCAATGGAGATCTAGAACTCTCTGAAACTGTATAATCAGAAACTCTTGGTCTAATATCAATTAGATCAGTATTTCTTTCTCCATTGACAGTTTGAATCTCAAGATCATAATCGAATGATTCATAAGAATTTTTGGTGATTAAATCTCCATCATCAGTGTCCTCGAAATATGCATTAGCAAAATATACTTTTAATTGTCTAGTTGGTGGTCTCGCATTAGACTTTCTTTTTAAGAAACCTTGACCATAGATAGATGATTTCTGTCCAGTATTAAATTCAAAGTGATTTGAAATTGCTCTACTAAGAGTGTTTAATGTCGTCAGAGTTGCAGTGATATTTGACTCAGAAAAGACTATTGTTTCTCCCTCAGTGAAGTTTATATCAGTTCTAGGAACATATGTAATTTGACTATCAGTTAGTTTTTCTGTATATACTGCTCTAGCGCCAGATGATTGACCTACTATAAACTCACCAACAATTAAATCTGAAGTTTTACCTGTAAAACCGCTTATAGCAGATAATGTTGCTTGGGGTGCAGATGCTGCAGATGTATTTGTAGATTCATAAACACCAAGTATTCTGATAATATCTGGTTTGTTCAGAGAAATTCTTTCATCTTCAACTCTAGTACCAAACGGGAAATTACCAAAAGTCAAACCATTGTTTAAAGTTGTGCTTCCTGTTCCTGCACCAGAATTGATTGATTTGTCAACAACTAAAGTGTTTACTCTATTCTGTCTTTTAATTTTTTCTTTTAAACTAGACTTTCTTAAAGTTACAAAAAGAGTTGCTCCAGTATCATTAGCACCTAAGTTATTAATCTGAAGTTCTTTTCCACCATTAGTGAATGAGAATCTATCTGCGGTTAATTCCTCAGTTGCACCATTAGATCTGATTAATGTATATCTTTCTTCATCAAACGCCAAGAACGTTTCATTTGCACCTGCAGTAACTACAGCAGAAAGTTTGTTGGTTGCAATATTGACAGTGAATGTTTTTCTAATTATAATATTAGAAGAAATTAAATCAACATCAGATATAAACTGCTTTGGCATTGTTGTGTACAGTGCATTTGCATCAAGATCCTCAGCAGATGCTGATAATTTTGTACCAACAATTTTTAAATCATTAATTGTTCTAGCAGTTGGTGGGAGATCTCCGTCTAAAACTCCAGTAACTGTAGTAACACCAGTGACAGTAACATCACCGGCATTAACACTAGTAACTCTTGCACCAATTGGAGTAGCAGAATCAGTAGTTGTGAACTTTAAAATACTTCCAACTTTTACTTTAGATAAAAAATTAGAAGCGGCAGCTGCGGTAATTTTAGGAGAACCAGCACCAACTGTCGCTGTAATTGAAGATACTCCAACATTTACTAAGGTATCCAGTACAGTATCAGCAGTAAATGTTACCGCAGCACCAATGCCTCCAGGTAAACTTGGACCACCGTAGACTGATTTGATATCAGATATTCCAGCAGATGTTATTGCAATAGCAACCCTAGAGTTTTCAATACCATCAAAAATTAGTGGTTCATTGAGTACAAAATCACCACTTCTTTCATATACTGTTAAAGCTGCTCCAACAGAAACATTTTCTCTTAAAAATGCAGTCGCTCCACTATATTTTCCTTTGACATGAACCGGAACCGTTAATGTAATTGGTTCATTCAGTGTCATATGAGAGAATGTTTGAATATCATATAGTTGAAGATCCCACTGATTAACATCCGCATTAGTAGCACTGTATGATCCACTTTCCAGTGCAAAATCATACACTCTAGCTAGACCAATTTCTTTTCCAGATAAAGTCTCTGAACTAGATCCAACTCTCCTATCTCTTAAACTTAAAATATAAGTATTACCAATTCCTGTTGTCGGTGCACCGAAAACTTTATTTGTTTTAAAAGTTGCTCCAGTATTAAAAATAATTTCTTGTTTTTCTAGTTTTTTAGTTGTTCTTGGTTTTGATACATCAAGATATGTGGTATTAATTGTTTCTACTTCATATCCTTTTACGAAAGCTTTACCTGGAGAAATTTCATACAGAGCAAGATCCTCAGATGCTAAAGATCCACCCTGAGTAAATCTTCCTTCTGTATATACCCCATTAGTGCTAACGCCATCGTCTAACGAGTCTCTAACAGTCACATCAAACGGCATGACGGTATAATCGCCAGACTCTGCATATGTTCTGCGTGCTAGTTCATCAGCAATAATGCTATATTCTGTATTTTTTACTTGAGAATCAAGCACACCATCTCTAATGGTTGCTAATTCTATGAAGTCAGAATCATTAAAATCATCTAAAGACTTAATTGTTAAAGAACAACTAATTTTTAAACGGTCTGCTCCAGGAGAAGCAAAATTATTAAATCCTTTTGAATTATCTGTAAGATTTTCATCAGTATCTGAGTTTACAATTTCCTCTAAAACCTTAAGACCAACTCTACCACTTGCATTATTTTGATATTGAGATAAAATTAAAGTTTCGTCAGAGACATTTACAAAATTACCTCTAATAAAATAAACACCATTTGAAATTGAGAACGCTGACCCAGTTGATGTTGCATTCGTGGAAATTGTCGAACAGAAAGATTCTCCAATAGGAATGAATGGATTATTTAATGGACCAGAAATTATATCAACGTCAGTAGCTAAGAGTTCACCATCTAAAAATGTTTTTATTTCAGAATCTTGAACACCAGAGGACAAATATGAAAGGTAAAGAGTTAAATTGCCTCTCTCAGAATTTTCAGACTTTAATATATTTTTTACGTATGCTGTTACACCAGAAGTTAAACCAATTACTTTTCTATCTACTAGTTGATCAATATAAAAATCAACAGGAACACCCAAGTGAGTATTATTTAACTCAACTGCTTGATATGACCTAGAATACGCAGTGTTTCCAGGAATAACCTTTGCACCTTCTTTGAAAAAGTGCTGACCAAATCTTTCAATTTGATTTTGAAGAATAGATTGTAGACCAGTTAGTTCTCTTGCTTGAACTGGATATCCTGGTTTAAACAAGACTCTATGATAATTATCATTAGGGTCAAAATCATCAAAATATGGAGATACATTGAGATTGGTTTGTTGAGCCATGGTTGATTAGAATTGCAATATGATTTTGATATCTTCCTTCTGGTTTGAAGATCTTGTTATGGCAGGTCTGTTGTCAGTGTAGATTATTTCACCTGAAAATTGTTTAACCTCAGGAGTAGATACTCCTCTATTAAAAGTTTGACCCAGATAATATGTCCTATTATTTATGACCGTTGACAGACCTGAGAAGTCGTCCAGGGTGAGACTTACGCTTCCTCCAGTAATTGTCAATGCACCGCCAGTATCTGGTGAACCAGAAAATCTGTTTAGATTATAACCAAATGAGGGATTAGTTTGTGCAACTCCAACAGTAGTAAATCCTGCAAAAGTTCTCTCTTGCCATAGTTTTAAAACACCAGTAACTTGATCATAACTAACAACTTTACCTATGGCAGTAACACCAGTACCAATTGTCTGTTGAACAACAGTATCCTCTGTAAAAATTGCTGAACTATAACCAACTCCAGTTAATCTGAGAGCATAGACTCCACTTGCTTTATCTAGTGTTAAAATTTGATTACTACCAAATGCCAAAGGATTTTCTACAATTCCAATTCTAGCAATTTCATTACCCGTGATGAAATCTGGATTTTCCACATCATTCTCAACCCTTGAATATAAAAGAACATTTGTTGCACCAAGTTCTCTATTGATATCCGCACCATGTCCACCTTTAGGAGGAATAATTACATTTAAAACAGGAAACTCATTAGGAGAGGGAACACCTCCTGCAATTAAATCTACATTACCAAAAGTATAACCAGATCCCTGATTTGAAACTACAATACCACCTATTTTTGAATCGTTATTAATTGTTACTGTACACTCTGCCCCAGAACCATCACCTTTAATGGGAACTTTGGTATAAGTTCTATTTGCAGTTCCTATTCCAACTCCACGATTTTCGATAATTACAGTTTTAAGTCCACCATCAACAGCGTTATCTCTTACAGCAGCATCATCACTGCTAGTCTCCCAATTTGAGGGAACTGGCATGTAATCAGTGCTGTCAAATCTAACAATGTCTGATGGTTTGATAGTATACAAATATTTCCAAATATATCCATCACCACTGGTTCCTGCAGCTCTTGGTTCTAAATCAGTAAACCTTGGTTCATCCAGTGATGGTCTTCCATTTACATTTTCTGGGTCAGTTCCATTCTGAAGACAGATGTAAACTCTATAATCGCTATTTAAAACAAAATAACTTGAGGAATATAATGAAGTTCCGTTAGAGTTTTTAGGAGTATTGTTTATGCTATAATCATGTCTATAATAATCATAAGTTCTACCAGACGCCCAGACATTTTTTGATACTACTTGTTTAGCATCATCTGAGGTAATTTTCTTAAGTGCAATTATAGTATCCCATGTTGAATTTTCATTGGCAAAATTGTCAATAGGTGCCGGAGGATCATTATTCCAATCAGCATTAATTATCGTTGGATTTGGAAGTCCGACGAAACTATAATATGCTTTTCCAACCGTATTGAATCCGGCTACAAAATTCTTAGCATTCAATATCCTTATCTGATCAGTTATAATGGCAGACATTTTTGTAATTTTTTAGTTATTTATTAGGTTACAAACCCAATCGACTTGTATGCGGTTTGTCTTATAATGTATGGTCCAGTCTTAATTCCAACCACACCATTAGAAGTAATGGCATCATAGGACTTAAATCCAGTTCTCTCACTGAATAA
>VMHT01158822.1_pt1 | contig 43933 bp, 58 predicted proteins | sample 4693611 | NCBI WGS metagenome assembly VMHT01 (sample SAMN12280063, study PRJNA550983) | marine metagenome | isolation source: seawater sampled from same location over 5 years 0.02-0.2 micron viral filtrate | place: USA: collected off the coast of southern California halfway between the port... ...
ATAAACAAGAAGAAGTCTTAGAAGATGCAGCCGTTGAACAAGATAGGGAAATTGCCTCACGATCCGATATTACGGAGGCAATCATTGTCGAAAACCAAGACAGTTACAAAAACCAAAGAGTCGAAAAGCCAGGAACGCTTGTCGATAAACTCGCAGAAAGAAACAAAACAGCGTTAATCTTCTCTGCTTTTAGGGCAGCTGGTTTTGATCCTGATTTAGCTAAGAACTTTAAAATAGAGCGTCAATACCAAATACTACAAAAAATGTTTGTGGATCAGTTTGGTATGAAGCAAGTAACCAAGTCAAAAGATAAGAATACTAAAGATGCCGTTGATCAATTACTTACTGGCTATCATAACCTATCAGCTTTAGCTAACTTCTTTAACATTCCTTATAAAGCTATTGGATTAGAGGGAACTCTTACATTTGATATGGTCGAGAACTATGGAGCGTATGGTAGTTTTAATCCAAATACAAAAGCTATTACCATTCCTAGAAGAGTTAACAGCTTTGCTCACGAATGGTTTCATGCTTTAGATCATTATTTAGTTGAAAAATATGGCGTTGCTCAAGATAACTTATTAAGTAAAAACGTTAGAAGAGATGGAAAGAAAGCATTTGTACCTGATGCTCCTAAAAATATCCAAGAAGCTTATGCTAATTTAGTAAGAGCAATGTTTCAGGATAAAGCGTCTGAATCACAAAAGCTTATAGAAATAGATAATGAGATTGCACGAATATCTAAAAAGAAGCCTGAAGCTAAAAAAATACAAGAATTATTAAAAAGAAAAGAAACTATTTTAGGTGGTAAAGCTTCAAGCAGAACAGTCGATAAAACACAATTTAGAAAAGACGCAGAGTTTTTTGCACCTGTATACAATCAAGATGTAAAATATTGGGCATCTCCACATGAAATGTTTGCAAGAGTTGGAGAGGCTTTTACTACATATAAAATGAATTTAGCTGGAATGGACGCTGGGTTTTTATCTAAAACTAACGAGGGTTACTTAATAACGCTAGAGCAATTAGGAATTACCAAAGAGGGATTGCAAAACCAAGGAAAGTTAAATGAAGTATTAGATTCAAGAATGGCCTTAACATTTCCAAAAGAACAAGAGCGTATAGAAATATTTGGCGCAATGCAAAATCTTATTGATGCTGTCAGCACAGATACAATTTTAGGCAAGGGAAGTATTGGTCAAAAACTTTCAGAAATGACAAGAGTTGACGTTAGAAAACTTTACGAAGTACCAAAGGATCATGCAATAGGCTTATTAGAAGAGCAAAGACAAGTATGGAGAGAGTCAAAACTTTTTAACGAAAGACAAAAAGAAAGACAAAAGCAGTTAGATTTAGGTGCAAGAGATATTGGTAAAATTAGAAACTTTTATGAAAATGTAGAAGACACATTTTTCAGTCAATTCTTGTACCAAAAGCAAGGCATATTAAAATCTATTATTAAACGCTATCCTCGTAATAGAGAAATGCAATACTTGTTTCAGAACTTAGGAACGCAAGCTGGAGGTAAGTTACAATCTACAGCTACTGGTGGTAACTTTGCAGACGCTACAGTAAGGCAAGCACGACTATTCTCATTTCAGCTTACAAGCATTATGGAGCAAAACAAAATAAATGAAATGAGCCAAGACGATAGAAAGCTTTTAAGAATGATCTTAACTAGCCAAGACACAATGGATTCTGCGTCGCCACAAGTAACAAAAGCAGCTGGTCAATTGCGTGATTTATTAAACGGCATTTATGAATACATTAGAAATTCAGGGTTAGATATTGGCTACGCTGAGTCTGGTTATTTACAAAGAGTCTTAGATATGGAGATGGTCAACGCAAGATCAGACAAATTTAAGAAACAAGCAGCAAAAGCTTATGAGGTTATTTTTGTAAACGAAATTGGAGAACTAAATCCTTTAGACGAAAAGCAAATGTTATCGGTTGTCAGGTTTATTCAAGAATCTAAATTAGGAATTGTAGAAAACGATCCTTACAAAAACTTTGTGCAGTCAAAGAAATTTAGAGCAATTGTTGAAAATATGAGAACGATCAGAGCGTTAAAGAAAAAGAAAAATCAAACTGGATTAGATGACAAAGAAGAAAATCAATTAGCAAAAGCAGAAGATGATCTTGAAAAAGGAATGTCTGAAATATCAGAACAGTACCAAAGATTTTATGCAAACATGAAATTTGAATATGGAGATGTTTCTGCTACTAACTGGAAAAACACATTATACGAAAAGCAAGTTGGCGTTACTTTAGATGCACCACCAACAAGCAATTTTACAAAAAAAAGAACCTTGCCACCTGAAACCGATGCTTTGTTAGACGAGTTTTATGTAAGTGATCCAATAGAAAACATTATTGGGTACATTATGTCAGCCACTAGACGAGCAGAATTTAACAGACGTTTTGGCTTAAACAAGATTCCTAAAAGGGATATGGAGGGCAAGGTAAGCAAAGGAAGATACAACGATTACATAGATTATCTTACACAAAGAGGTTTTAATAATGCTGGTGTTAATCCTTATGATGCTAGAATATTTGCCGATACTGTTAACTTGATTACTGGAAAATCAAGAACTCCTGGACAAGATATGCTTGGATCGTCATTTGCTAATCATCTTCATGCCTTAACATCTGTAACGTTATTGGTAAGAGCGCCAATTGCATCACTAGCCGAGCCATTTACATCTGCTATTACTTCAGAAAGTGTTGTAAAAGGAATGTCGTCTTTCCTAACAACAATGCAAGAATTGCCACAGATAAGAAAATTAGGGGGTAATGCAGAAGACATTAGGCTAAGACAGCAATTTGCAAGAATACTAGGTGTCATTGATGATCCAGAAGTCGGCGATATAATGACAAATAGAATTGGGGGTAGCTTTGCAAATAATCAAAAACTTAATCGTATGATGCAGCAATTCTTTTACAAGACAAAGTTAACTGGATTAACAAATGCCCAAAGACGAACTGCATCTAAGATTGGATTTCAATTTATAAGCGAAATTGCACACGAATATAAGAACTCAACAAATGAAAGAACAAAGTTAAAAGCTAAAAAAATATTAAATGATTTTGGTGTTGCTGATTCAAGTATGGAACAATTTGCTGAATATATAACCAGCTTTAATGATTTTAAAGTAGGCGCATTTAGTGGAAGATCAAAAATAAAAAAACGAGAGGGAGAAAATAGTAAAGTATTGTTACCTAAAAACGATGATATTATGTACGACTCTGGTGAATATTCTGATATGGGAATGCAATTGGCTGTAGCTATAATGAGATTTGCCGACCAAACTGTTCAAGACCCACGCATAGCCGATAGACCTAAATGGGCAGAAAATCCATTAGGAAGAATTGTTTATGGTATTACATCATTTATTTATTCCTTTCAGGATAAAGTTTTAAAAGGTATGGCGAGAAAAGTAGGGCGTGAATACAACATATCAAAAGAACTTGGCGCATCAAAACCTAAAGCAGCATTAGATGCGACAACTTATGTAGCTGCAACTGTAGCACCGACTATGCTTACATTATTTACTGGTCATTTTGTTTTTTCAACATTGCGAGAAATGATCTTTAATCAAGATAAATGGGATCGTGAATGGGAAGAAAATAATAATGATCCCATAGCATTTGCTACTGATTATATAATTCCTTTAGCTTTTGCTAGATCAGGGTTTACTGGAGCGTTTGATCCATTATATCAAATGTATAAAGGATTAAAATACAGAAGAGATTTTTCAAATACTTTAATTGGTACTGGTGGTTATGTTTCTCAAAACATGGAAAGCATTACAGAATTTTTTATTAATAATAGCGAAAATACATTAACCAACGAATACAACGCTCTTAAAGGATTATGGAACATTACAATTAATCCATTTCTTTCAAGGCTGTATGCATTAACTCCTATGTCGCCACCAACTGCGTTGGTAGGAGCGCCTATACTGATGCACTTAACTTCAGAAGATTTTAAGAACGCCAGAATAAACGATCTTTTAGAATTGTTTTACGGCGAAAGGTATCAGCGTGGCAAGCGTGGCAGACCATCACAAGACTATAAAGGCATAACTAAATAAAGGAGCAACGATATGAGTTTGTACGAGAATATTAACAGAAAAAAGCGTGCTGGAACATCAAATACAAAGGCAAAGTCAACCATAACACCAGAGAACTATAAAAATATGCAAGCTGGATTTCCAAACAGTAAAAAGAATAAAGCTAAAAAATCAAGAACTGCAAAAAGTATGGGGTACTAATTATGCCAGGATATATGAAACCAAAAATGAAATCTAAGCTTAAAGGTAAGCAAAAAGAATTAGATTTAAATAAGAACAACCGATTAGACACGCAAGATTTTGTTATGCTTAAAGAAAAACAAAAAGGCAAAAAGTCTAGGACGGCTAAGACTATGGGTTACGCATAATGGTAGCTAAGAAATACGAAAATCCAGAGGGAGGCCTTAACGATGCTGGGCGTAAAAAGTTTGGTGTCAAAGCGCCGATCTCCTCTGGAACTAACGCAAGGCGAATAAGTTATGCAGCAAGATTTGGTGGTATGGATTCTCCTATGAAAGACAGTAAAGGCAGACCAACAAGGTACGCTTTGACGTTAAAGAAGTGGGGATTTAGTAGTGCAGCCGAAGCAAGAGCGTTTGCTAACAAGCATAAGAAAAGCAAAATCGCAAAAACAATGACTGCTTAACAGCGCAACTAACAGCGCAAATAGGTTTGTTGATTTGCTCTACATACATTGATTTCATTGAATAAATTGCTACGCTTAATTAGTTCAGAGCGCACCAGAATTGAAAGTGTTGAAAGTCAATTCAGGCAACATTCTGCATATTTTTTAACAAATTTTTAGTGGACTGTAGAGGACTGGAGAGGACATCAACAGCGCAAATTGCGCTGTTAGCGCATTTTTTAGGGGGTTAACAGCGCAAATATTTTGGCTCTACAACGTCCAACATTTTGTGAGAATCATGTGTCAAGGATTATTTTCTATTAATAGCCGATCTAAGGTAATCAGGACTAAGATGTAAATAATTTTTTTTAATTGTTTCAACAGTATCGCCTAAAAAGTCTGCAATAGTTTCCATAGCTACTCCATCTTCAGCTGCTCTCGTCGCCCAAGTATGACGAAAAGTATGAGGCGTTACTCCCTCAATGCCAAGTAAAGAATTAAGCCTATCAATACCAGACTTAACATCTGTTGTATTTTCAAAAACATAATTGTTTATCTTCTGTTCGTATAATTGTTTTAAGAAATTAATTAAAAGATCAGACATTGGAACAGTAGGGCGTTTCTTTTGATGTTGTTGCCGTTGTCCTGGTGGTAGAAAATTAATTATTCCTTTATTAAAATTAATCATTGGCCATTGCAAATCTAATATAGCGCCTTTTCTTGCTCCAGTTTCAATAGCTACAATAAGAAATGTTTGTATTCTATGTATTCTGTTAACACGCTTAACACCAATACCATTGTAATTTCCATTTAATGCAAAATCGATATATTTCTCTTGTTCTTCAGGAGTTACGATCCGATCTCTTGGTGGAGAGTTTTCTGGTATATCAAGATAGGGAACAATTTCACTATTTATACGCCTTTGTTTTGGCTCTACCTTTTTTAGCATAAAGTTAAATACGGCTCGCAACTCTGATAACTCAAGCCTTATTGTTGAATCAGCTGCCTTGCAAGTGCCAATTATTCCGTTTTTTCGTTTGGTATAATATATTTTAGCGTCTGATCTTACTATTTCACTAACTGTCATATCCCCAAAATAAGCATTTATATTTTTTACCATTGACTTAAATCTTGTTTGTACGCCATCAGTAAAGTTAATTACTTGTTGTTCAAGCCATAAATCAATACAATCTCTTACCTTTGGATCGTCTGTAGCTAAAGATATGTATTCTTTTTGGCGTTGTTCTAGCCAGCCTAAAAACCTCGTTTCAGCCTCAAGGCGATCTTTTGTCCGTAGGCTCTGTCTTTTACTTCGGCCTTTCTCGCTAAAGATAACATAGTAAAATTGATCTTTGTATTTTTCCAATCTTGGTGGTAATGATCTTGCTTTATCAGCCATTCAATGTCGCTCCTTTTTATTCTAACGTTTTTGCCTATGCTTATTGTCGGAAGAAGACCTTTTTGTCTTAGTCTGTAGATCGTTTTTACCGACACATTAAGCAAAGCAGAAGCTTGGCTTTGTGTAACCAAGCTTTCATCTTTAATCATCTGAATTAATTATCCCCATGATCTTAACTGCCTTTTCTTTTGGAAGCTTTATATTAAGGCGAACCCACATAAAGTCTTTATCCCCAGACATTGCCCTAAAGCTTTGTTCAGGCAACTCTTCTTCTACGGCAGCTGCCTCGTAATTTGGATATAACTCACTAGGCTCTATTCCAAATACATCAGCAATTTTCTTTAAGCTTTTAGGCGAGGGAACGTTAATTGCCCTTACATATTGAGATATTGAATCTCTGCCTAATCCTGATTTATTAGCCAAATCACTTTGATTCATGTCTTGTTCTTGCAATAATCCATATAAACGTTTGGCAAATTCTTGTTTTCTAATTGACCTTACAGACAAATCAACGTCTGTTGCTATGCCAGATAACGGCGATCTTCCTCTTGCTTGTTTCAATGTTTTCCCCATTCAAAGTTTAAATTTTAAGCGTTTTGTTTTAAAGTATTATAATGGAGGTGCATTATTAAGGTTTGGCCATATTTGCGTGGTTATTACAGAATTACAGTTTTTTTTAAAATACCGTAATTTAAAGCATCTCGGCTTTCGTTTTGTTGATTTTAGCATCATCGTCCTTTTTATTTTATGCTGGTGGACTTAACTGATCCCACCAAATTTTTCCTTGTTTAATATTTATGTCTATCGACAAATACAACAATACGGAAACTATGTCTAGCTAAAAAAATACCGATAAGAAAAAAATTACGATTTTATTAAAAAAGGTATGGACACATGATTCTTGTTTATGTACTAATGTTTAATGTAACGACCTACAAATCTACATAAATAATGGTAATAAAAATGGAATTAAGCTTAAACACATCAAAAATTGTCAAAGAATTTGGTGGAATGACTAAGTGCTGCAAAGCATTAAAGCAGAACGGGAACGCTATAACTTTAGGCGCTGTTGATAAGTGGCGTAGACGTAACGCAATGAATCTAAAATCACTACTTATGTTAGCCATGATTGCAAAAGAAAATAATAAAAGATTTGATTTATATGATTACATTATAACAAATGAAAAGAAAATTAATGAAAAATAATATTATAAAATTAAGACCCTCTTCAAACGATGTAGAGGCTTTGTCGGACATTGCTTATTGTAAATCAGTATTTGATAAACATGAACTTGACATGGAAAGTAATTTTACGAAACCTGATGTTGTTCATGCATATCAATTTATTAACATGATTAGAATAAATGCTAAAAGTGATGAGGTTTATAATTCTGCTTTAAAAGTAATAGCCTATTATGGCGATTTGCTATACGGCAAAGATATAAGAATAAATCATTGGAGAGCGCAAAGACTATTAGAAAAAGGTTATGAACTTACAAAGGTAGTTGTAAAATGATTGTTTGGGGAATTGATATTGGCATTCATGGTGCGCTTACAATGTTTGACGTTGCTAACGGCGTTTTAGAAATCCACGATATGCCAATTGTGGAGCGTAACGGCAAAAAGCTGGTATCAGGACATTTAGTTGCAAACATACTCAAAACACAACATGGCGTTGTTTGGATTGAAAGAGTTGGAGCAAGACCAGGACAAGGCGTTTCGTCTATGTTTAGCTTTGGAAGATCAGCTGGGATAGTTGAGGGCGTTGCTATTGCATTAGATATGCCGATTAATCTTGTAACACCTCAAGCATGGCAAAGAAAATGCCTTGTGCAATCAGGAAAAGACGCAAGCCGTAGCCGTGCTATGGAAGTATTCCCAGCGTATTCACAAAGCTTTGCTAGAAAATCAGATGATGGAAGAGCAGATTCTGCTTTAATTGCCTACTATGGCTTAACTTATGGAGAAAATGTTGAAAGAAACGATCAACAAAAATAGAAATGGTTTTGAAAAATTTGATATAGGCCATCTATCAGCTAGTTCAGTCAACAAGGCTAGAGAAGCTTTTGACGTATGGATTGTCGATAAAATTGGTGGAGCGAAGTTTCCTACAAATTATCCTATTTGGCAAGGTAAAGCCGTCGAATTTGGTGTGGATTATGGCGTTTATTCAGGTAAAGAAATCGACTTCTGTATTAAGGAGGCGTTAGATTATTTTGCAAAACATACAAGCTTGATGCCTAACTACGCTGATGAATACCTAAAAAGAGAACCTATTATTTCTCGAATGGTACAAACAGCTATTCAGCAATTGCGAACAATTGGCGTTCCCAAGCAACCAACTTTGGGAGAGCAGCATAAGATTAATATTCCAGTTAGATTTGCCGAGGGCGACAATGGAACGATACCTTGTATTGGTTTCTTAGATTACTGGTTTCCTGAAGAAAATATCATTGTGGATTTAAAAACAACGGCAAAAGCGCCAAGCAAATGGACGTTATCTCACGCCATACAAGCCTCATTATACAAAAAGGCTATGGAGGCAGAAACTGGCAAGCCAGTAAAAGTCTATTTTTTATATGTATTAACAAGGCAAAAAGACCCTTTTGTATGGCTGGAGTTAGAAGACCCAACTTTTTACATCAAGTCATTTAAAAGAACAGTTACGCAAATGGAAGCTTTTCTATCAGATTATGATGACTTGAAATCTATGTTGAAAAGAGTGCCACACAACCCTGATAGCTTTTATTGGAATGGTGCAAGTGATGTCCTCGAAGAACACTTTCCATAATATAGAAATCCATGAAAAAGAAGATGAAACAGAGAATGATGCTTGTACGAATGATTACTTTGAAATTGAAAACTTTGAGTCCGAAAAGAGTCCGTGGGAACGTTTATGGTTCAGCGTCCTTATTCAGCAATTCAAAGATGCCGAGGGTTTGTTTAACAAAAGATCAGAAATTCGTAACAACGCAAAACGAGCAATCAACTGGCTTGTTAACGATAGTCAAGACTTTGATGATGTATGTATTTTGGCTGGGTTCGATCCCAGCTACACCAAATTGCGTGTTCAACGATGGTTGAAAGCGCAATATCCCCATCTACTCCGAGATGGCTGGTTCGTTCCACCAGATTTAGGAACGCTAAAAAGGCGAAAATAAGGAGATTGAAATGCCATTAGAAACTTTAAACTCAGGTGGAGGAGCAGCGTTTATACGTTTCTCTGCCGAACTCGACCAATGGTCAAGATCAAGTCAATCAGGCGATCTAGTTGATATAACATGGGATAGTCCAGTTGTTATTGATATTGAGAAGATACAATTAGGCTGGCTAAAATTAGCTGGTGGGCGTGATTGGATTATCTGGCCAGACAATGATGTAAAGCTTGCATCAACATTAAAGCCAAGCGATGAGTACAAGCAAGGTTTTAACGTTAAGTTTTACTCAAGCAAACTATTTGATGACGAGCCAGTAAGAGAATTGTCAGCAAATGGTGTCGGAATATTCAGTTTTGTTAAAGCTGTTTATGACGCTTGCGAAAAAGATTTTGGTAAAGGCCAAGTACCAGCTATCAAAATCACAAAGAGTACACCTACAAGAATAGGTAAAGGTAGTACCAAAATACCTAACTTTGAAATTGTTAAGTGGGTAGATAGACCAGCTGAATTAGATGGCCAAGAAACACTTGGTCAACCGATTCAACCTAAAGATGAACCTACACCAGCTACATCTCAACCAGAATCAGAGAATGTGTTTGGTAGTGATGAAATCTGATGACAATTTAACAACGAAATTAGATTGGGCAAAGTGGTGGAGCAAACTAGGTTTTAGCGTTGTTCCAGTTCACTATGTCAAACCTGATGGCAGTTGTTCATGTTCACAAGGTCATAACTGTGCATCTCCTGGAAAACACCCAGCACCTAAAAGCTGGGCAGTATTTCAGGAGAAATGCGCCGATGAGTATACCTTGGAAATGTGGTTCAATGGACGATATAAAGATTATAATATAGGCGTTGTTACTGGCAAAGTATCAGGCAATGTGTTTGCCGTGGATATAGATACCTCAGATGGTAAGCTTGGTAACGATAGCTTAATGGATTTATGTATGGCAAACGATGATTTGCCTGAAACATTAGAGCAGCTTACTGGAGGTGGTGGACGACATTACCTATTTAAAGCACCTGATGACAAAGCTATTATTACTGGAAAGAACACTCTTGGATCAGGAATTGATACCAGAGGCGAGGGAGGATTTATTGTTGTCGCTCCCAGCAATCACAAATCAGGCAATCAATATAAGGTTGCTCATAATTCGGATATGGAACAAAGTCCTGAATGGCTGGTTAACCTTTTAGATACACCTCAATACACACAAGAAAACATTCAAAACGGCGAGCAGAATATGTGGGGTGAGCATATCGATGGCCGTGAGGGATATATGGTTAAATTGATTCTCGGCACGATCAGATCGTGGTGGGGTCAAAAAGGAATTTTACCTACAGTCGATCAGCTTATTGAAGAATGCTGGCCGATATATGAAAGAAAAGTTAAAGCAAGAGGCGAAAACTTATCTAATGATAAGCGTGGCCTCGATTTATTTAAACAAAGATCATGGTATCAACTTAAAAGAGCAAGCAAGAATGAGTTAAGAATCTTGCACAATGTTGAAGCTGGATCAGAAAAACACTTGGCAAAACTGTCTAATCCTATAAACCAAGTGTCGGAGGAGGAGGGTGGATTGGTCGCTCCTGAAGCCTCTCCTCCTCTGCTTATTACCGATTGGGGTATGCATCGATACGCTGGTAAAGCACCTGATCAGGAATGGCTTGTCGATAATATATTGCCAAGGCGTGTTCCTGGACTCATTGCAGCAATCGGTGGCCTCGGAAAATCATATATATTGTTAGACCTATGCCTTAAAGTTGCTGGTGGCGATCAGACTATGCATACCGAAACGGCGTTTGGTGGCAATATTATCCACAATGGCAAAGTCGTTTTCTTTGGTGCAGAAGATTCAGCGTCGTCAATTCATAGACGTATCGATGCTATATCTAATCCAACGTTAAGAGATCGTGCAGAAAATAATTTGTTTATCGTGCCTATGCCTGATGCTGGAGGAACGAACGCTTTTATAGGCCAGCACCAAGGACAATATTCATTCACGGCTTTCTATCAGAATATAAAAAAACAGCTATTAGACTTTGGAGAAGTGGCTTTAGTTGTCATCGATCCACTTCAAGCGTTTGCCCATGCTGATATAAATACCGATCCAGCAGCAGCGCAATATTGGTGGTCATTGATGTCAGAATTATGCGTGTCAATTAATGGCAATGTACTCGTTGCCCATCATATGCGTAAGGACGGAACGTTTGCCATTAAGAAGTCAATGCAAGCAAGAGAAGCTATTCGTGGCACAACGGCACTCGTAGACGGCGCTAGATGGGTCTATGGATTGTGGAATATGCCTGAAGCCGATGAAATAGTCGTGGCTCAAAAGATGGGATTCGATGCTGGTCAGGGAACTTGTGTTTGTGGAGGAATAGTTAAGGTCAATGATCAAGCCGATATGTCTACTCATACGTTTGTAAGAGAAGAGGGAGGCTTGCTGATCGATAGATCAGGAGAAGTCGACGCTATCTTAGAGGCCTCGGCAAAGCTGGATCGTGGACAAACCACGGCTATATTTACCGAAATAGAAAAGCGATGGAATAATGAACAACCATTCGCCGTGGGAAACAATACTCAAAGATCATTTCTGGCGTGGATAAAGTCAGATTACGGAATGCCAAGCCGTTCAGCTAAAAACTATATGAATGCTTGGCTAGATCAAGGCTACCTCGAAGTAGCTACAATAGACGGACATAAAAACCTAAAAGGTTTGCGTGTCGTGAAACAACCAGATTAAGGAGCGACAATGATTGGAAATAAAAAAGAGTTAACAAAAATACTTCTTACGCAAGAATTTATATTGCAGACTTTAAGAGATTTAGAAAAAGATGCTGAAAGGCGAGCAATACTGCTAAATCAAATCAATGATCAGGTGCAAAATATGTTACTTTCGCAAAATGCAAAAAGCGAAAGTAAAGGCATATTTAGCATAAAAATGCGAAAGTGAGGCTTAATATGGTTATATTTTGCGAAAGTAAGCATTCAGAAAAGGCCGTTTTTTGCGAAAGTAATGCGAAAATGTGCGAAAGTAATGCGAAAGTAAACCCCCCATACCCCCTAGGTGTTACTTTCGCAACACCATCTTGGCGATGGCTGTTGCTAACAGTAAACCTTATCGGAGGTTGCTATGGCTTATAGTGGGAAGTGGTCAAAGGTAAAAGAAAAGCCTAAATATACTGAAGTCAAATACATGGCTCACGATACACCTAAGATGTATGAAGAGTCAGAAAAGTACTCTGTAATTCAAGCAGCAGTCAATGCAGTCGATAAGATAGCCAGAGATGCAGAACAACGTTGGGGCATAGGAAAGCTGGAAGAATTAGCTGATCCTGGACTAGCCGTTAGATTTGAGCAAGCAAGGCAGAATCTTAACTATGCGTTGCGTCAGGAAAGTATTAAGGAAGTCGTGGCTAAATCTGAAGATTTAATTCGTGGCTGGAAAATACTTGAAAAGAAAGTATTAGAAGCTGGTCATAAGCCTGAATGCGAAAGAGTTTGGCATATGGTTAATGACGAGGGAAAGAAATACGCTTTCGTTAATGACTCTTCCGATCATGTGCATTTCGATAAAGATATTACAGTTATATCTATGGAAGAAGTCTTAAGAGTATTCGAGGCTCACTATAAAGAACTATACGGAGAAGTGAAAAAGCATTTTCATGGTGCAGAAATAGTAAGCATTAAACCAATCAAAAAAGAAAAGGATAAATTAGATGACAAGTTGCCGTTCTGAAATGTTAAAAGAAGTAATCGATATTGTAGATAATAAACGTAATTCCGAATACGGCGATCCGATGCATGTTATAGAAAAGACGGCAAAAATGATGGAGTTATATCTTGATGCGCCGTGGCGTGAGATGAATCAATTCGTGGCTCTTGATGTTGTGGCGTTCAATGAAATACAAAAGATTGTTAGAAAGTCATTTAATCCCATGCATGAAGATTCTTATAAAGATACGGCTGGTTACGCCTCGATCGGATTTGAAAAAGTCCAAGAAATAAAGCGTAACCAAAAAGATAAGTGATTATTGCCCATATTCATCAGGGCAACAATCTACACAAAATGTTTTGTCTTTATAAAAATACGCAACTTCTGCACAAGTCTTTGCTCCACAGTCGTCGCATTCTTTATCGTAAACGTAGCATTGATCACAACTTTCAGTAATGCTATTGTCGGCTAACATTGGGCTATAAACATAGCCACAATCTTGACAAACAAATACGCCGTCTTGCTCTTTTACATTTTTCATTTCTCGAAACCTTGTTGTACTGCCCAGCCAGCACCTCTGCTTTCAACATAGGTAACGCCACGCAATAAATCTATTAATTCTAAAAAGTCGTCATCATATTCAGGCTTAACAGAGCCTTTAACAAAGCCGAAATAAACTTCGTATTTTTCGATAATATCCTCAATGAACATAATTATAACGTCTGTGCCTATGTCATCGAAACAATCACGGCATAATAACTTTCCATCATCAATACCACCATCAACACATTCATAATCGATAACAAAATCACAACATTTATCACATTCGACAAGCTGGCATTCCTCACATAGCCAGCCGTCCTCTTCCTCACGCCCACAAGGTATTCTGTTAACATGGTTGTCTGATCCGTATGAAGTGTCCTTACGACACTCCAAGCAGATTTCTTTTATTGGTCTATCAAGTTTAAACGTTTCCATTTAGTCGCTCCTATAATTTCTATTTTTTGTTTGTTCTTGAATATCTTTTAGTAGTGTTTCTTTAGTCTCACCATACTCACTATTTAAAAAGTCAGTTATGGTTTTCCAATAATCATCAAAGGTTTCTTCAAAGTACCATTGTACTTGCTCTTTATTAACTTTCATTTAGTCGCTCCTCTGTAATTTTTGAGTTTGGTTGTTTTTCTAAACAATTAGGACATGAAACAGTATCATCATTCAAACCAAACATTTCGCCTTGAAAAAAACTGTTTTCGTCCTCGTAATATTCTATGTGATCGCAATAATCACATTTCATTGAATAGTTTCTTAGTCGCTCCTTTAAAGTTATTCCAAACTCGTAGCCTCTTCTGTAGTAGGCAGATGATCGTTTGGATTCATTCATATTGCCTTTTTGAAAAGCATCGCTCACGCCCTCTTCAAAAGCCGTTAAATACGTTGCTCTTTTCTTTTCTAATGGGTGGATCATTGCGTTGCTCCCTTTTCAGTTTCAATCACAAATGTTTCAATGCTCGGAAATTCTTCGTTCCATTCGTCTTGCATATATAGAATTTCTTTTTTATCTATATCCCAAGATTCCAAAACTAATCCGTGTCCACCTTTAACGTATAATCCCCAGCCAAAATATGTTTGCTGGCAATAAAAATTACCTATAACAAATTCTTCGCTTGTGTCTGTGCTATAATATTTGCCGTCAAAATTTGTGGGATAAGCTACGGCTTTAACATGATCTTTTTTATCGCCATATTCTCCACCATAAATATTAATGTCGTATACTATTTCGTCGCTCTGATTTTCGTTATGGACATACATTCCCCAAAAATCATCTAAATCTTCTTTACCATATAATTTATTATGATTTTCTTTAATAATATCTCGGACATATCTTTTAATGCCAGCAATCGCTTTTTTATCGATCTTCATTTTTATCCTCCTCTTTCCAAAAATCTATTATTTCAATCCAGCCATCTTCAACCATTTTGTGTAACCATTTTTTATTAAGTGCTGGATTTTCCCTTAAAACTTTTACAAGTCTTTCATCTTGTTCGTAGATACTGTTAATATCTATAGTCCATGTTTTAGCCATTATATTAGCCTCCATTGATTAGGGTTTCCCCATTGATTAGCCATAGCGTTAGCAATGCCTTTATAAAATTTACTTCTTAACTTCCATCGATCTTTAGTAGGTGGCAATTTGTGGCATTCATCACGAGCCGTTTTGCCATCTAAAATATTTAATGGATTTAAATTAGGAAGATTCTTTAGCCATAAACAAGTACGCTTTTTAACGTTATCTACTCCAGCTGGATCAGATTCAAACTGCCAAGGCTGAATACTTTGCGAAAATTCTTTATAATTAAGAATGCGTCGCTTAGCGTGTTTATGCATTACTGGATTTTCTACGGCTACAAATGGAATATCTACATTCCAAATTTTAGAGAATAAATTACAACCAGCGTCTAATTCATTCCACATTTCATTTAATGTTTTGTTTGGAGGTGCTTTATGTAACCATCTAACACCACTATTACAAAGCCTCGTGCATGGTGGGTGTGCTACAATTAACATATCCCAGCTATCCATATACATAACGTTTAAAATATCGTCTTGTATATGGCGATTTGAGGCATCGTCTGAGGGTAAAACATCGCAAGACCATACATCATGACCTTTTGATAAAAACGCCTCTCTAACGATTCCTGAGGTTTCACAACCAATTAAAACTTTCATTATGTCGCTCCTAAAAGTTTTGTTTAATGGGTCTGCCATCTTCAGTAATTGGAAAACCAAATCCAATTAGACAAAGCCAGCATTACTGCTGGCAATGTTTCGGCTAATAAATTTTACTTTTTAAATACAATCTATTTCGCCCATATATTGACCATAATCCTTGATTTGTTCTCGGATAAAACTAGCCTCTATCGAGTATATATCGTGATCGCTTGGCAATAACTTTCCATTCTTACAATGAATTTCGATTTCACCTTTAGCTATCTCCCATGTAATAGGATAATATTTTTCTTCTAAGTCTATATATTCTTGATCATCTGACATTATTTAAACTCCTCTACAAATTTTAAAACTTCGTTCCAATCGTCGCTCATTAACAATTGATCATAGCCAGAGCCGTAATCGTCAGCATACATTACTGTATATTTTTCGTTAAACTGCTCTAGCCTTTTTGTTTCCTCATCGCATACAAAGATTTGAAGCTTGCCAATTGAAAAGCTGGGGCAAACATCATTTTTATATGAGATACTTTCCCACTCGTGAGGAATGGGAACATCAATAATTATATCAGGGTGTGTTCTTGCTGGATCAGTATAAGGATTCTCATTATATAATCTATTTTCCATTGTCTTCTCTCCATTCCTTTTCTGTACTAAACATATAACCTTTGCCAATAGTGGCATAATCAAGCCAGCCGTTAGCCTCATTTACACCTTGCAAAAAAGCGTCTAGTTCTTTTTCTGTGTTAAATCTAAAGGTTCTTATTGGGTTATCATTTTGATAATTTCTTTCCCCCCATGCTATTGTTACTGATGGCACTTTCATTATACTTCCTCCAGCTGGTCTACTAAATGCCTTGCTACTTCTTCGCCAGCAAACCAAGTTAAACCATTTTTAATAATCATTTTTTCGTCGTAATTATCGGTATCAATGCAAAATAAAACGTTTCCAATTTCATCAAGTGTTAAATCTTCATCTTTAAAACAATTAAAGCTGGCGACAAATTCAATCATTCCGTCGCCAAGCACAAAAGACATTTCCTTTACTAGTTCAATTATTTCTTTTCTATTCTCATTAAAAAAGCTGGTAGTTTCGGAGTAGTAAATAAATCCTCCAAATCCTCCATCTATTCCATAGCTAGAAATATCTTTTAATTGCTGGATTAATTCAGGATCGTTTTGATTGTCATAACCAAGATTTTCTATAACTGCGTTAATAAGTTTCTTATTCATTTTGTCGCTCCTTGTTTTGATAGTGTCTGCCATCATCAGTATTTAAGAAACACCTTAAATAGACAAAGCCAGCATTACTGCTGGCAATGTTTCGGCTATTTATTTTCATAATCGTAATTGTCTATTTCACTCCAAATATTAATAAACGATCTTAAAAATTCTTTTTGATTATCTGCCAATTTTATTTGATTATCATTAGATTCATAAAGCAAATCTTCAGCCGACATAGTTTGAGAAATATTATTATTTTCAAGCCATTTGGCATAAATGCTGGTTAAATCTTCAAGATAAGGATTCATAATTAAACTCCTCTGATCATTGTTGCCCAAGCTTTGGCATATTGCTTGCTGGCGAATTTACGTCCAATACTATCAAGATAAGCGACTTCCTTATGAACGATTGGATCAAGCATTTGTACTGCCTCAGACCAGCAAATATTTTGTCCAGGCTTTTTTTCAATTAAATCTTCAATGTCAATCGTATTGATACATTTAGATATATTGTTATTTAATTCGTTCATTATCTGCCTCCTGAATTTAATTTGAATGTTAGATAAATGTTAAATGTGAGAATGAATTGAACTAATACGAAAAAGCCAATATCTGAGTATCCGTAATATTCATTAAATTCTTGAACTAGGTTTTTCATTAATACAATGCATATAGCTATCGAGATTAATATTGATATTGGTATTAAGTTTTTTAAGTTATTATTCACTTTGTCGCTCCTTTTTTAATTATGTTGATATTGTCGATCAACTTCAATCAACATCGTAAATTATTACTGTATTTAAATCAACACTATTATTAATTAAAATATATTTTTTAAATTAATCAGGAATTACTGTAATGAATGACATTAAAAAAAGTGATTTAACATTTAAGCAGCAGTCGTTTGTTTCGTACTTAGTAGCCGAGAACAAAAACCCTACTGAAGCTTGTAGGCTTGCTGGTTATAGCTATCCAAAAGAAACGGCTTACAAGCTTACTAGGAATCCAGCCGTCATTAATCTTATTCGGCAAGAAAGACAAAGGCTGTATTCAACTGACTTGTCCATTATTGCCGTAAATACTTTAAAAGATATTATGCAAGATGTAGACGCTCCAGCATCAGCAAGAGTTTCAGCAAGTCGAACGGCTTTGGAACTTGCTGGAGATATTGGAAAGCACGCAATCGATCACGATAGTAGCAAAGATTTATCAGAGTTAACACCTGACCAGCTGGCTAGACTGATTGACAATTGGGAGGATCAGCGATCAAAAATCGCCAAGCCGATCAATTAACAACACAACAACACGAGCAAACGTAAGCCACACAATAGGTTTAAATGGTTTACTATGAACTAATTACAGAATTTTTGCCTCGTATTATATAGTCAACCCACCCCCTTGGGGTGTTCGCCGTAGCACCTGGTATACTATCATGGACTCCCATACAAATTTTTCGGAAAAATCAATCTTTGGTACTCTTGAATCTTGTTGAAAGATCAGTTAAACTAAATCCAACATTACGGAATTGTGGAGCAATTATTCGATGGCACAACCAACGGCGTACACAAGACAATACAACTTTAATGACTTCTCAACAACTTCCCCATCAAGTCCATTGCCAGGTGTTCAGGTAGACAACGAACTTAATACAGTTAAGACAAACTTAGATGGCCTGAACGCAAACATTGATTTGATACAAAGAGATGATGGGAAGCTGGCTAATCAGTCAGTACATAAAAATTCATTTGACGTAGATGCGTTAGCATTAATAGGCGTATCTGGTTACACAGTATCTGGCGATTGGGCAGCGAATAATGCTTATGCTGTAGGAACGTTAGTCAATTTAAATGATGCCACATATCTTTCAACTGTTGCTCACACATCAGGAACTGTATTTGCGACTGATCAGACAGCTGGTAAATGGATATTACTAGCCAACGCTGCAATCAATACATCAGGTTCAGCTGTTGACAAGTTTGAGGGAACTGGATCACAAACTCAATTTACATTATCGTACACATATTCATCGACAACTGATTTTCTAGTATTCGTGAATGGTGCGCTGCGTAACCCAAACGATGACTATACTTTATCTGGAACTACACTTACGCTTGCTACTCCCCCAAGCACTCCGTCTGTGTCAGGAAACGAGAATGTTATCGTTTGGGGAGCAAACGTTGCAACTGAATCTTCTAAGCAAGCAGCTGCCACATCTGCAAGTAACGCATCAGGATTTGCTACGGCAGCATCAAACGCACAAACGGCAGCCGAGTTAGCCTTAGATACATTTGACGATAGGTTTTTAGGAGCAAAGCCGACTAATCCAGCATTAGATAATGACAGCAATGCTCTTCTTACTGGGGCAATTTATTGGAACACGACTAATAATGAGATGCTTGCGTATTCAGGATCAGCATGGATAGCAATAAAGCCAAGTACATCAGAGCAAACAAACATAAATACATTAGCTGGAATATCAGGTCTTTCAACTTTAGCGTCTAATTCAGGAGATGTAACTTCAGCAGCTAACATAGCGACTGAGATAGGTACTGTAGCTGGTATATCTAATGAGATTCAGACTGTTGCTGGAGATAGTGTTGCTATTACTGGAGCAAGCGCCGAGGCAACTAAAGCACAAAACTACGCAGTTAAAGTAGATGGCAATGTTCCGACAACTTCAGACGCTTCGTCTAAGGCTCACGCAATAGGAGATAATGGCTCTGTAATTACAAATATAATTGGTTCTGCTAAAGAATGGGCGATTGGTGGTGGCACGACTCCAAGCGCAACAACTCATGTAGATACTGGAGATGAGTATTCTGCAAAAGGTTATGCCATTGGAGCAATAGATAGAGGTTCTAATACTGGAAAACATTCTGCAAAAGATTGGGCAACTTATACAACTGGCACAGTAGATGGCACATTGTTTTCTGCAAAGTATTATGCACAACAAGCCGAAACTAATGCAACGTCATTTTCTAATGTTTACCAGGGAACTCATGCAACTGATCCTAGTGGTGTTACAGTTAGTCAGGGAGATTTGTATTACAATTCTTCTTCTCAAAATTTAAAATTTTATAATGGTACTGCTTGGGTAGCTATTGAAGCTGTAGACACATCATCATTTTCAACAAAGGGATTTGCTACGGCAATGGCCGTGGCTTTATAGGGAGTAAAATATGGCTCAAGATTTTGAACGTAATTTTTTAACTGGAGTAGGTGTAACGCCATTAGATATTCCAGATGGTAGTGATTTTGATTCAGATGATACTGTTATCGGCATACATATGGCGAACACAAGTGCAAATTCTATAACGGCATCATGTTTTATGACATCAAGCGCTTTTACTGGAAATACTGGCGATCCTTATGCAATCACAGTAACAGTAGTATCGAGTCAATATTTGCTTGATGGGGCGACAAAGCCGTCTATTACATTACATAAAGGGTTTACTTATGTATTTACATATCCATCTGGACACCCATTTGCATTGTCTACAACTCTTGATGGTACTCATGGTAGTGGTGGTTCTGAATATACAACTGGCGTAACGAGAGATTCCAGCGCAAACACATTAACTGTTGTTGTATCAGATTCAACGCCAGCAACCTTATATTATTATTGCAGCAACCATAGCAATCATGGTGGCCAGATCACAGTTACAAATGTTCATTACATAATTAAAGATGCACCAATACCAAGTGGATCATCACTACAGTTATTAGATGGTGGTGCAAAGATGGTCGTACAAAATGGAGATAGAATGTTTTTTCAATCAAACACAACATCTAGTTTAGATGTCTGGGTTTCAAGAGTGGATTCGATTAGTACATAATGGCATATATAGGAAACCAAGCAGATACAGCATTTACAAGTCTTATAAAGCAAGACTTAACTGGTGCTAGTGGCCAAACGTTAACATTAACTCATGCAGTAGCTAATGCCAATGACATAGCATTGTATATAAATAATGTAAGACAAGAGCCAGTATCTGCATATAGCACTAATGGTACAGCAGTTAGTCTTACTGGTAGTGTTGTAAGTACAGATGATATTTATGTAATCTATTTAGCAAGAGCAGTACAAACAACTGTTCCACCTGACGGCTCTGTAAGCACAGCCAAGATAGCTAGTAGTGCAGTAGACCTTACATCAAAGGTTACTGGTGTATTGCCAGTAGCTAATGGTGGTACTGGGGTGTCAAGTGGATTTAGTTATTCAGAGGGAACTTGGACTCCTACGCTAAAAGGGGTTGGTACTGAAGGTTCACCTACGTATACAATACGAGTTGGTCATTATACCAGAATTGGTAATACAGTAAATATTGTAGGAGCTATTCAAATAACAAGTTTAGGAGGTGCTACTAGTCATCTGCAAATACACGGATTACCTTTCGCATCAAAAAATTCACCTAATTATAGACCTAGTATATATTGTGGCTATGGTGCAGGTTTAGCTCTTACAGCAGGAGCAAGTGTTGGTGGGTGGATACCTGAAAATTCTTCTTATATAAGAATTACTTATTGGTCTTCAGCAGCAGGGACATCTTACGGCAATCAAAGTTCTTTTTCAGCTGATGGGGCTATATATTTTGCTTGTACTTATCAGACAGACGAACAGTAATAGGAGCATAGAATGGCAATAAGTAAAATTCAAGCTGAGTCAATGAACCTAGCAGATACCTATGCATTTAGTGGAACTGTAAGTGGTACTCCTGATACTAGCGACATGAAATTATTATTAAGTGCTACCATATCAAGTGCAATTGGCGAATACGATATTTCATCTACTTATATAAACTCAACATACGATACCTATTATTTAGATGCTTCATTTCACTCAGTAACTGATAGTAAGTTATTATATATGAATCCTTTTGTTGGTGGAGTTATTGGTAACTCAGGTATAGCTTATGCAAATTTTAATATAGATACTGGGCAAAGAGTTTTTTCTGATAGCAGTACTATTATTAGATGTGCTTACAATGCTGTAGGAAATGCTGCAGGAGAAAGTATAAGTTTAAATGGATATTTACAAAATATAAATAGTACAACAATTCCTTGGTGTTTTTCTGGAATGTCAAATTACTATATGACAAATGGTTATCATTCATCAAATTGTGTAACTGGAGGTTACGTTGTAGCTAATCGTGCTCTTGTTGTAAATGGTTTAAGACTTTGGTTTTCTGGTAGCAGTATAGAAGAGGGAACAGTTAAATTGTACGGATTGAGGAAGTAAAATGCCAAATATAAACAAAATGGTTGATGGTCAGTTACGAGAGATGACTGATGCAGAACAAGCAGATTATGATGCAAGAACTACTGCATGGGATAATGATGCACCTAACAGACGTATGGCAGACCTACGAAGTAAAAGAGATGCTCTATTAGTTGAAACAGATTACATGGGTAACTCTGATGTAGTTATGTCGGAAGATTGGGTTACATACAGACAAGCCTTGAGAGACATTACAAGTCAAACACCTAGTGATGATGCCTTGAGCAACATTACATTTCCAACGAAACCAACGGAGTAAGCCATGCCATTTATAGGTAATCAGCCACTTACTGGACAGTTCAATAAGCTAGATGCCATTACGGCAGGGGCAAATAGTTTAACAGACACTTACCCTTTGACTAAAGGTTCAGCAGCTTTCTTCCCTGGTACGGCAGAACAACTAATCGTATCTGTAAATGGAGTAACTCAAGCACCCAATGATGCTTATACAGTATCAGGTTCAAGCATACAGTTTGCAGAAACCTTAACTACGGCAGACACAATAGATTACATATTGGCTTTAGGTGAAGTTGGCAACTCAGTTGTGCCTACAGATGGTTCAGTAAGTGCAGATAAGTTCTCATCGTCTGTCTATAAAGACGGCATCAGGATTAATGGGAGCCAAGCTACTGATGACGTAACAATAGCAAGTGGAGAAAGAGCCATGGTTGCAGGAGACTATACAATTCCCACAAACAAAACACTAACTGTAAATGGAGTATTGACCATTGTCTAAATTATTCGTTGACGAAATACAGCCTAAAACCACTGGTGGTATCATCAATGCTAAAGGTATGGTTATACAAGTTAAGCAAGATATATTAACAACAGAATGGACAAGTGCTTCTTCTTCAACTTTATTTGAAAACACCCCTTTATCAGTAACAATTACCCCTCAAAGCACTAACTCTAAAATACTTATTACTGGTATGATAAATTGCAGTTCTTCAGCAGGTAGTCATGGTGACTTTAAAGTTGTAAGAAATGGTGCTGATATTTTATTATCAACAGATTCAACAAATCACACAAAATCTCACATACATGTGTTTCATTATGACTCTCCCTCTACTTATAATATACAAGGACATAGTTTAAACTTGCTTGATGAACCCTCTAGTACAAGTGCCTTAACTTATACTCTACAAGGAGGAACACCTCATAGTACAACTTATTTAGTTTATTTAAACAGACAGGCTGATGGTACTGATGCAGCTTGGAATGGACGGACAGTAAGCACCATAACTGTAATGGAAATAGGAGGATAGCATGAGCAGTACAATAGGCGTGCAAAACATAGCACACACAAACGGCACAAATGCTATGACTGTTGCTAGTGATGGTGGTGTATATGTTAAAGACCATGTGTTGCAAGTTAAGAACTTTCAAACTGGTGCTTTGAACTCAGGTACTGAAAATATTCCTTGGGATAATACTATACCTCAAATTACAGAGGGTAAAGAATATATGACTTTATCCATAACACCTAAATCTTCATTAAGTAAATTGTTGATAGAAGTTATAGTTAATGGTTCTCGTTCTACAAATGGAGATAGTATGGTGGCTTTATTTGTAGGAACAACAGTAGATGCACTTGCTGTTTCAAATATATATGCTACAGCAGGTTGGAGAAATCAATTTGCACTTAATTATTTTATGACAGCAGGTACAACCTCAGAACTTACTTTTAGAGTAAGAGCAGGTGGTCATGCAGGTACATTTACATTTAATGGACATACTGGTACTGGGGTAATGGGAGGAACGCTTATGTCTTCAATAACTATTACTGAAATAGGAGGATAAAACATTGACATCAATTCTTAAAGTAGACAACCTCCAAGATGCTAGTGGTACTGGCAGTCCTTATATCAAAGATGCTGTGTTAAAGGTATACTTTGTAGAAAAAACAGATACACAAAGTACAACTGGTATCACTTTTGAAGATATTACAGACTTATCTTTAACAATAACTCCTCTTTCAAACAAATCAAAATTTCTTGTAAGGGCAAATCTTTTTTTATCAGGTAATACAAACTTTGCGTATGCAAGATTAGTAAGAGATTCTACTCAAATTTCTTTACCTGATGGTCATGCAAGTTTTAATAGGTCAACTGCTCATTTTGGTTTTGGTTCAAATGATGCATCTAGCTTTAATTTTGCAATGGCTAGTGCTGAAAAATTAGATAACCCTCAAACTTCTTCTGCAATTACATACAAAGTTCAATTTTCTGCAAGAGCAGATACAGGTACTGCATATATAAATAGGACTTCTAGAAATAATGACAATGCAAATGGTTTTGACCAAAGAGGCACTTCCTCTTTAACCATTATGGAAATAGGAGGATAATATGCCACTCACAAAACTAAACTTTTCTGGTCAGCCTACTATTTCTCATGTAAATTTGCCTGCAGGGTCTATATTACAAAAACAGTTATTTACTTTAGCTCCAACAGCTCACATAAGCACTACTTCTGCTACAACTTCTGCACAAGCAGGCAGTATCCAAATTTCAATCACACCAAAAAAAGCTAATAGTAAAATTCTTATAGAAGTATCAACTGGTATGTCTATTAAGAATACTTCTACTTTGGTATGGGAGTTATATGAAGATAGTACTGCTATTATAACAGAAGCAGGCAATCACAATTCCCCTTATCGTTATGGTTGGCTTTATAATTACTCTGAAACTGGTGCAGTATATGGGGCTACATCAGCTAAAAGTGTTGTTAATGCAGGCTCAACTAATTCACGAACTTACAAACTTTACCACAAAATAGCAACTGGTCAAAGTGGTATTGCATACACAGCACATGAGGGTGGTTACATATCTATGTTTGCTACAGAAATTGCACAATAATGGAGATTGTAGGGTAATGGTCAAAGCATCTGAAGTAAAAGCACAGATAGATACACACGAGGCAGTTTGTACTGAACGCTGGCGTGAGACGTTGGCTAGGCTACGAAGATTAGAGCAGATTATGCTTGGTACAACGGCTACCATGATTGTAATGATGGCTGGTTTGTTATTGAGGTAAAGCTATGCTTGAAATGCTAGTTGTCGCAAATAGCGCTTTCCAAATTATTAAACAAACAATAGAAAATGGCCGTGATATAAGTTCAGCAGGTTCTGCAATCGCCAAATTCGTAGGTGCAGAAGACCAACTCCAACAAGATTTAAACAAGAGAAAGAATAGCATATGGACTAACTTCTTAGGCAAAACAGACAATGACCTGGAAGAATTTATGGCATTGGAGCAGATCAGAGTTAAGAAAGATCAAATTCGTGAGTTCATGCAGTTATATGGCAGAGCTAATTTATACACAGATTACATTCAATATTGTGCAGATGCTAGGAAAGCTAGGAAAGAGGCTAGGATAAAAGCAGCTAAACGTAAACAAAAGATACAAGATACAATATTGAAAGTTGTATTAGCTATATTAATTACTGCCGTATTGTCAGGAGCAGTAGCCGTATTATTTATTATAGCCAAGAAGAAAGGCATTATTTGATGGACAGCACAATTTTAGATGCATGGAACGAACTTACTTACTTCGAGGGCGTTCTTTTTACAATATGGTTATTTATTCTTTATTACGGAAAATGCTGGATAGATAATAGATTTAAGAAAAAGGAGTGCAAATGTTACCAATAATAAATGCTGTAGCTGGTCTAGCTGGTACATGGCTGGAGGGTAGGCAAGAAAAGTCTAAGATGAAACAAAAACTTGAAGTCGCAAAAGTACAAGCACAAGTAAAGCGTGTTGAGCAAGACGGATCGTGGGAAGAAAAAGCAGTCGATAACATGGACGGAAGCTGGAAAGACGAGGCGTGGACTCTGTTTTTTATTTTAATAATTGGAGCGTCTTTCATTAAGCCGTTGCAACCAATTATGAAAGATGGCTTTGCTTTTCTAAATACTGCACCTGATTTTATCAAATACGGAATATTGGCCAGTATAGCAGCAAGCTTTGGACTAAAATCAATAGCAAAGATAAAAAAATGATTTGGTTTTATTTAGCAGTATCGAGAAAATTTATCAGAATAGGTAACTATTTTTGGCATCTTCATGTTGAAGAAGTAAGAAAACGGAGGAAAAAAGATGGAAAGTAATTTTAACGAATGCCTTGATAAAGTTTTAGGCCATGAGGGAGGTTATGTTAACCACCCAGACGATCCAGGAGGAGAAACTAACCTTGGTGTAACAAAAGACGTCTATGAAACATGGTGTATGGTTGAAGATGTTGTTCAAAAAGATATGAAAGATTTGTCTGTAGACGACGTTGCTCCGATTTATAAATTAAATTATTGGTTAAAAGCTAAATGCAATGAACTGCCTACTGGCGTTGATTACGTTGTCTTTGATATGAGTGTTAACCACGGCGTAAGTAGGGCAGCTAAATTCTTACAAGGCGTTGTAGGAGCAGAAAAAGACGGCATTATAGGGTCAAAGACACTTGCTATGGTTAATGACATGGGTAAATTCGACATGATTGAGGCTTTATGCTTAGAAAGAGAAGATTTTTACAGAAATTTAAACACATTTAATACATTCGGAAAAGGTTGGCTTAATAGAAATTCAGGTGTCAAATCTGCATCTTTGGAAATGGCATCAACATGAGCAAAAAACAATTAACTGATTTAGAAACAAAGATTTCTGCTGCAAAAAGACAGAAAATAGCTATTGAATCAAGATCAGACTTTTTGAAATTTACAAAATTTACTATGCCTGATCCAGAAGACTTTAATTCAACTGATATATCCTTGTTTAAGGACGCTAAACACCATAGAGCGTTAGCTAAAGTGCTAGAAAAGGTAGAAAAAGGCCATATTCCCAGATTAATTGTATGTATGCCACCAAGACACGGAAAATCAGAGTTAATATCAAGGCGATTTATACCTTGGATTGTAGGTAAAGACACATATAGAAGTGTTATATTTGCTACATATAATGAAGATTTTGCAAAAGATTTTGGTGCAGATTGTAGGTCAATTATGACTTCTGCTCAGTACAAAACAGTATTTCCTAATTTTGGATTAAGATTAGGTGGTGCGTCAAAAAGTAGAATACAAACGTCATCAGGTGGTATGGCTGTATTTGTTGGAAGAGGTGGATCGATAACTGGTCGAGGTGGAGATTTTGTTATATTAGACGATCCTATAAAAGATAGTTTAGAAGCTGGTTCTCCGACATTGCGTGAACAATTATGGACATGGTTTACTCAAGTATTAATGACACGATTAATGACAGCATCGGCCTCAATCGTAATTGTTCAGACTAGATGGCATGAAGATGATTTGATTGGCAGATTAACTGATCCAACTAATCCACATTACACAGAAGAAGAAGCGTCAAAATGGAAGATAATAAACTTGCCAGCTATTGCAGAAGACGATGATCCATTAGGGCGTAAGAATGGCGAATTGTTGTGGCCTGAAAGATTTGATATGGAATTTATGGAGGCGCAAAGAAGATTAGATAACAGAGGATTTACTTCTTTGTATCAGCAAAGGCCAACTCCTGAAGATGGAGATTTGTTTGAGAGAACTAATATAGTTTATTACAATAAAAAAGACTTGCCGACAGATTTAAGAATATATGCAGCAAGCGATCATGCAGTAGGAATAGATAAGTCAAGAAATGATGCGACTTGTTTGCTGGTCGTTGGTGTTGACGGCAATGATGACATATATTTAATTGATGCGTGGTGGGAAAAACAACCAACTGATAAGGTTGTAACAGCTATGCTTAATCTAATAAAAAAACATAAACCCCTTATATGGTGGGCAGAAAAGGGGCATATTAGTAAGAGTATAAAACCTTTTTTGAGAAAAAGAATGGCTGAAGAACGAGTATATTGCAGAATTGATGAAGTTACGCCAGTAGCTAATAAGGTGCAAAGGGCGCAGTCAATATTAGGTAGAATGGCAATGAAAAAAGTTTTGTTGCCAAAAGTATCTCCTTGGACACAAAAAGCAGTAGACGAATTGCTGAAGTTTCCAAATTCAAGGCATGATGACTTTGTAGATACAATAGCTTGGATAGGAATGGGATTAGATAGAACCAGCACTCCAGGTGGATTTGTTAATAACAAACAAAAGATTCCTGAAGTTGGCACAATGGGTTGGGTCAAATGGGGAGCAGAAGAACAAAAAAAGCATGATAGAATGCACAACAAAACTGGAGGCTGGTAATGCACGAAAATACAACAATGATCATTGCAAGTGAAAAAGAAGAAAAGCCAGAACCTACAGAAAGAAGAAAAGCTTTAGTTTCTGATTGGGTTTCAAGGATAAAATCGGCAAAAGGCTTTCACGAAAAAGCTTTTAAGCAAATGAAAAAAGATATGGACGCAGCTATAAATGGTTTTGATGACACTCAATGGAATGATAAAAACTATGTAGCCAATATACTTCAGCGCCATGTTCAGCAAAGAACAGCATCTTTATATGCAAAAAATCCTAAAGCTACAGCTAAAAGAAGAGAAAGAATGGATTACGCTATATGGGATAGAGATGAAAAAACTTTAGCAGCAGCTTATGAGGCGCAATCAATGGCCGAACAAAATGGCTTAATGCCACCAGCTGAAGCAACTGCATTAATACAAGATTACACATCAGGCCAAACACATCGTAAAATGTTGGATAATGTAGCAAAAACATTAGAACAGTTGTTTGATTATTATATGGCAGAGCAACAGCCGTCATTTAAATCACAAATGAAAGCTTTAGTTAGAAGAGTTGTAACAACTGGCGTTGGTTACGTTAAAGTTGGATTTCAAAGAGAAATGGATCGTATGCCAGAAGTGTCTAACAAAATATACGATTTACAAATGCAGATTGACTATTTGTATAGAATAGCAAGTGAGGCAGCAGACGGCACTATTGAAAAAGATGACGCACAAATTGAAGCGTTGCAGTTGTCATTAAAAGCATTGTTAGAAGAGCCTATGGTTACAGTTAGGGAGGGATTAACTTTTGACTTCCCAGAAGCAGATTCAATAATTATTGATCCAAAATGTAGGCAAGTTAGAGGCTTTGTTGGCGCAAACTGGGTATGCCATGAGATGTATGTTTCTCCTGAAGAAGTTAAAGAAATATATGGCATAGATATGAAAAATCAATTTAGATCATACGACATGAAAGGTCGTTTGATGAGCGATAGAAGTAATTATGAAAAAGCATCATACGCAGAGATTGATATAAATGAAAAAGAGGGATTAATATTATTATTTGAAATTTACGATATTAAAAGTGGATTACAGCTTTGTGTAGCAGATGGATATGACGACTTTTTAAGAGAACCAAGTTCTCCAGACGTAAAGGTAGAGCATTTTTTCCCTATATTTCCATTAGTGTTTAACGAAGTTGAGCATAAAGACATTCTTTATCCACCATCAGACGTTAAATTACTTATGCCAATGCAGAATGAATATAACAGAGCAAGGCAAGCTTTAAGAGAACATAGAAGAGCCAATAGGCCAAAATATGCTGCACCAGCTGGAATGTTGGAAGAAAGCGATAAAGAAAAATTAGCAACACACCCAGCAAATGCTGTATTAGAGTTACAAGCTTTAGCTGCTGGACAAAAAGTAAATGACGTTTTACAGCCAGTTCAACAAATAGGCATTGATCCAAATTTATATGAAGTTAAGTCATTATTTGACGATGTTCAGTTAGTTGTAGGCGCTCAAGAAAGTACATTTGGTGGAGTGTCAAAAGCAACGGCTACAGAAACAAGCATTGCTGAAAGTGCCAGAATGTCATCTCTTGGAGCAAATGTTGACGAGTTAGATTCATTTATGTCAGAAATTGCCAGATCAGCTGGGCAAGTAATGTTAAATTTAATGTCAGTCGAAGAAGTTAAAAAAATAGTTGGGCAAGGTGCAGTTTGGCCTGAAATGACTAGAGAAGACATTATGAACGAAGTTTTTCTTGAAATAGAAGCTGGTTCTACTGGCAAGCCAAACAGAGCAGCAGAACTTGCTAATATTGAAAGAATTATGCCATTCCTATTACAGATTCCAGGAATTGATCCGTTATGGCTGGCTAAAGAGTTATTGAAAAGATTAGACGATAAGCTTGATGTAACGCAAGCTGTTGTTGAAAGTATTCCGTCTATTGTGTCTATGAATCAGTCGCAAGGAGAGGGAACTGGCGATCCAGCTTTACAAGGTTCGCCAAGTGGAGGGGTAAACAATGCGTCTATCCCAAACACGCTTAATGGTTCTTCTTTACCACCTATAGGAAATATTAATTAGCTATGGTGTTGAAAGATGGGATCGACATATGTATAATAAACTAAACGAAAGGACGTATTATGGTCGAAGACCTAAAAGAGTCAGTATCGTCCATTGACTCGGAAAACCAGGACGAACTTGAGCAAAAGCAAGATCAAGAGGTGCTGTCGTCCAGCACAGAAAGCGAAACTGAAGAAGATTTATTGTCAGTAGTACAATCAGCTATTGACGAAGATGAACCTGAAGAAACGGAATCGCAATCCGTAGAGAACGAAACTGAAGAAGTTGAAACGGACATACCTTTAACCGAGGAGTCAGAGAAAGAAGTTCTTGATAACGTTCCTTTGCATTTACAACCTAGATTCAAAGAAGTTATTGCTGAAAAAAACGAGTACAAAAAAGGACATGAGCAATACGAAAAGATTCAGTCGTCTTTAAGGGAGATGAAGTTATCTGCCGAAGAAACTGCTCAAGGCTTGTCAATTATGGGATTAATGAAGAGTAATCCTCAAGCTGCCTTGGAAGCATTACAGCCAATTATAAGCAACTTACAGCAAGTAACTGGTCAAGTGATTCCAGAAGATATTCAGCAAAAAATTGAAGATGGATATATGGACGAAGATGTAGGGAAAGAGTTAGCCAGAACAAGAGCAGATGTTGAATTACAAAAGAACGCTAATCAACAAATGTTAAATGAGCAAGAGCAGATGAAAACTCAAGATCATTTAAACGTTATTGCTCAATCTGTAACTAATTGGGAAGAAAATATTCGCAAAACAGACCCAGATTTTGAACTCAAACAAGATGAAATTGACGACAGAGTATCGGCTTTAGTTCGTGAGAATGGGCGACCAAACTCTTCTGAAGATGCTTTAGCTTTAGCGCAAAATGCGTATGAAACAGTTAACAAGCGTCATCAAAGTAGAATGGGAGCAAAAAGACCAATACGAAGTTTGTCTGGTGGTAAATTAGGTGGTTCGCCAGTACCAGAGCCAAAAAGTTTAATGGACGCAGTTCAAAACGCTTTGGCAACTGGAGGATCGTAATAAAATAAGGAGCAATAAAAATGGCTTTTTCTTCAGCCGAATTAGCGAATATCGCTAACGCTGCGCTTGACTATTATATAGACAAGGGCAAAGTCTACTCAAACTCACTTCAAGATAAACCTCTTCTTGCAGCTATGGATAAAGGTTCAAAAACTTTTCCTGGTGGTAAAGAGAATATATCTCTTGCAGTAAAGGGAGTTTACACATCAGCTGTAGCTGGTTACACGCATAGTGATACTGTATCTTATGCAAATCCAGCTAATATCCAAAGAGTTAATTACCCTTGGAAAGAACACCATACTGGTATTTCATTAACACTTACCGAACTTAAAAAAGACGGCATTAGTGTTACTGATAGTTTAGCTGGTGCTGGAACATCAAATCATAGTGGTAGAGATACTACAGTTTTAGTTAATCTTTTAGAAGATAAACTAGATGATATGATGGAGGGTTATGCTAAAGGTATGAACACTCTTTTATACGGAGATGGTACTGGAGATGCAAAAGCATTAGCTGGTATTCGATCTGTAATTGTGGATAATCCAGCAGCATCAGGTACTACAGTAGGTGGTTTATCAACTGTAACTAATACTTGGTGGAGAAACAGATTCAATGTTGCCATTGCAAATACTGCAACTGGAGCAGAATTAATTGAGTTTCTTCATACAGAAGTAAGACAGTTAAAGAGATTTGGTGGTAAGCCATCAATAGCTTTAGCTGGATCAGCTTTTATGGATCGTCTAGCTGACGAAATTAGAAGAAATGGTAATTACAGCCAAACTGGTTTCTCAAAGTCTACAGATATTTCTGTTGGCGACATCAGTTATGCTGGAATTAAGTTTCAGTATGATCCATCTCTTGATGATTTAACAATTTCAGGTAAAGACCCTAGCAAGCGTTGTTACATCATCGATCCGTCAAAGTTATGTATGTATTACATGGACGGAGAAAAAATGAAACGTCATGCACCAGCAAGGCCAGCAACACAATACGTTATGTATCGTGCTATTACGACTACTGCTGTTCTAAGTGCATCACAGTTAAACTGTCATGGTGTTTACGAAATAGCGTAAATGCATAAACCAAAGGGCAAGTTCTTTCTCCAGCTTGCCCTTTGTATAAGGAGGAAAATATGGAAAAAATTAATGCAAACGTAGCTATAGACGGAAATATAGGAAACGTTATTAACAAAGGCTTTTTATCAATTCCAGAGTTAGTAATGCTTAGACATATACACGGCGAAACTTCTGTTTTTAATATAGTCGTTGATGGTTCTTTTGACCACGATGACAAAGCAGAGCGTGATAGATTAGGAAACCTTTATGGCGATCAAAAAGTTATTGATGTCTTTGGTGCGTATGGCGCATTGCCACAATCCTTTGAAGACGCAAGAATTGACGATGGCTATTTCGACAAAATGTATCTTCAAGAAAGAGATAAAAAGCCAACAAGATCAAGAGCCAAGCCAAAAAGAGCAAGGGATAATAAAGGCCATTTTATAGCCGACGATCCTGAAACAGAAATAAATGAAGCTTATGAGGCAAAATCTGATGACTAAGAAAAAAGGCAAGGGTGGCAAAAAATATTAAGGAGTCCATATGGCCAGAGGAACAACTTTAGCGATTTTAATTAATGATTTACGATCTGAAATTGGACATTCGCTACAACCAAATTTAGGTAAATCAACTAGAGATGTTCTTGTAAATGTTTTGCAAAGAACGCAAAGGCGATTGTGGGAAGATTACGGCTGGCCATTTTTAAGAGTCATTAGAGATATTGAAATATCAACCAACCAAAGATATTACGATTTACCTAGTGATATGACTTTTGAGCGAATAGAAAAAGCTGAATTTAAACACGGCGACTATTGGACAAAGCTAGATTATGGAATTGGAGCAAGGCAGTACAATCAATTTGATTCCGATAGAGGCATAACTTCATATCCAGTACAATGTTATGACGCACACGAAAACAATCAAATTGAAATTTGGCCAATCCCAACAAATGATAGCACAACATCAACTAAGCAAGGAATGGTTAGGTTTCACGGAATAAAAAACCTTGGTGGCTTAATAAGTGAAACCGATACAGCTGATTTAGACGATCAGCTTATTATTCTTTATGCGTCTGCTGAAATGTTAGCCAGACAAAAGCAAGCAGATTCACAAAACAAATTAGCACAAGCACAAGCACATTACGCAAGATTAAAAGCTAGGTTATCGAAAACTGAAACTTTTGTTATTGGTGGTGGCGAACCAGAGGGAATGTATAGGCCTAAGAGTCCTCCGTTAATAGCAACAACACCGAGTAATTAAATGGCTTATGTATTAGTTGAAGATTTTAGAGGTGGATTAGATTCAAGGAGGTCTAATGTTACGGCGACTCCTGGAACTTTAATTACATTAAAAAACGCTCATATCACAAGAGGTGGAGAAATAGAAAAAAGACCAGCTTTTGTGTCTTTAGCTAACTTGCCGTCTAACACAACTGGGTTAGCAGCTGCCAACGGACAAATTTATGTATTTGGAAGTGATGCGTCTAGCGCCGTTACTTTTGCAAGTGGAACGCCAGCTAACGTAAATTATGTTAGATTGCAGCACCCATCAGGAACAGCATTAACTAAAGTTTTAGATACAGATTTTTTTGATGGTAACGTTTATGCGTCAGCGCAATTTGCAGACGGAAGAATTTATCATTACTACAACGGAACAAGAATAACAGATTGGTTTGACGGCAGATCAAGAAATCAATTTTCAGTTACTGGTGGATCGGCCGGTGGTACAGCTGCAACTGGTTCATTTACAGTAGCATCTGGAACAGCTAATCCTGGAGACAATGTTCGTATAGTAAGAGTTAACAATGTTGATTTATTTTCGTCAGCCGTTGCTCATACTGGAACTAATTCATCAACAGCTACAAATGTAGCTAATGCTATAAATGCTGTAACAACCACACCTAATTATACAGCTAGTGCTAGTGGATCGGTGGTAACTATAACGTCTGTTGCAACTGGCGTAACTGTAAATGGATTTACAGTTTCTGTTGAGGTAGATGGCGCAGTTAGCGTTTCAAGTATCAATAATATGTCAGGTGGCGTTGACAACGCTGTAACAAATATAACAGTAAATGGTGTATCTATAATAGACAACCAGATACCTTGGGCAACATCTAACTCTAACATGGCAACTTTGATTGCAGATGCAATAAATGAGGCTAATACAACTCCAGAATATGAAGCTACAGCTACTGGTGTTTTAGTTAATATAATATCAAAAGATAGTGGAGCATCGTCTAACAATTATGCTGTTGTTGTTACAGTTTCAGGAAATGTAACTACTGCATTTACTGGTAGCGTTTCTATAATGGACGGAGGAGCAACCAGTAATACTGTAAATGGTTACACTCCAGGTTCTTTTATAAAACCAGTTAAAACTAAAATGTATGCCTTATCAGATTCATTGTTACATTTTTCAGGCGTTAATGATCCTACTGAGTGGAATAATAGTAGTGTTGGTGCTGGTTTTATCAACTTATCAAATAACGCAAGTGGCTCTGAATCTTTACAAGCTATGGCAAGTTATTATTCTAACCTTGCTGTATTTGCAAAAGAGGCAATACAAATATGGTTTGTGTCAGCTGATGAAGCGCAAAACAGTCAAATACAAGTTTTAAATAATACTGGAACAATATCTCCACAAAGCGTTATTGAATTTGGCGATAACGATGTTTTTTATTTAAGTGAATCTGGTATTAGAAGTTTACGAGCAAGAGATAGTTCCAACGCTGCTTTTGTTGGCGATATTGGAAATCCAATTGACGATACTATATTAACAGCTATTTCAGCAGATAGAGATGCAGCTGAAATATCACAAGCAATTCTTGATCCTAAAAACGGAAGATACTTATTAGCAATAGGTTCTATTATATATGTATTCAGTTATTTTCCATCTAGTAAAGTAAGTGCATGGTCTACTTATGAACCTGGATTTGTCGTTGACAATTGGGCGTATGACGGAGAACAAGTTTTATGCAGAAGTGGAAATGCGTTATATTCGTTAGGTGGATCAACTGGGCAGACCTACGATAATAGTACAGTAGAAATTCAGTTACCATTTTTAGACGCATCTAAGCCAGCCACCAGCAAAGATTTTACTGGAATAGATATGTCTTGCACAAATCAATGGACAGTATCAGTAGCAACCGATCCAACCGACATAACAATCAATCAAGAAATAGCTACAATAGACAGAACAACTTATGGATTAGGCAGAGCAACATTTACTGGTTACTCAACTCACTTAGCGCCAAAGCTAGTATGCAATTCATCAGGAGCAGCTAAAATAGGAAACTTAGCATTGCATTATGATATGAGCGAGGCTGGATAATGATTTGGGAAGAGGGAACATTAGGATCAATATATAATGTAGCCTTAAATATGAGAGATAGGGATTACGAAGAAATTGTAGCGTTATCTTTTTGCGAAAACAGAAAAGAATTAGCCGATCAATTAGCTAGAACATGGTCTGGTCATCAAACAACTTTAGTATGTGGAACAAAGGAACTGGGAGGCATTGCAGCAATAACGTATATTCCAATGCGTAAAGGCGTGTGGAACTTGGGGTTATTTGCGACCAACAACTTTCAAAAAATTCACTTATCCCTTACAAAACTGATTATAAATAGTATAATACCAGTATTAGACAACGCTAACGCTCATAGAGTAGAGGCGCAATCAATTGTAGGATATGAGACTGTGCATAATTGGTTAAGATTTTTAGGATTAAATGAAGAAAGTGTTTTGCATGGTTACGGCAGAAACCAAGAAGATTTTGTAAATTTTGCTTGGGTAAGAGGCGAAAACGAAAAGAATTTAAAATGGATTAGTAGAGGGGAGATAGCATAATGTGTGGTGGTGGTGGTGGCGATGGTGGCGCAGCTGAAAGACAGAGAAAGCAAGAAGAAGAGCGTCAAGCCAGAATAAGAAAAGGCAATGAAGAAATAGATAGCGTATTCGGTAAATTTAACGATGACTTTTACGCAAAACAAACACAAAATTATTTAGATTATGCAACTCCACAATTAACCGATCAATTTAACGACGCAGCTAAACAGCTAACTTTATCTTTAGCAAACGCTGGTTTACTTAACAGTTCTATTGCAGCTGAAAAAAGAGGAAAGCTTGATAAGGATTTAAAGTTAAATCAAAGAATGATTGCTGATAAAGGGAACGAATATTCTCTTAATTCCAGAAAGTCGATTGATGCAGCAAGAAGCGATCTACAAAGCCAAAACATGAATTTAGCTAATCCAACGTTAACAGCACAAAATGCAGCCAACAGAGCGCAAGCTTTAAACCAATTACCAGCTTATCAGCCATTAATGGAATTATTTGCAGATGCTACAGATGGTTTAGCAACACAAGCATCTTTAGAGCGTAGAGGGCAAAACAGATATGATACTGGTTTGTTTTCTCCTAAGAGTACATCGAGGGTCATTAGTTAATGGGTACTATGCAGACATATGTTATGGCAGATGCAATTAATTTGATGACGTTATCAAATTGGCATAAGAACTATTATCCAATAGATATTAGCCGATATATTTGCACTCCCATAATTAACGATAGAGCAATGTGGTATTTTGACGATGAAGATGGAACATTACAAGGATTTTTAACTTGGACATTTTTAGATGAGCAGTCTGAAGAATTATACCTGAACAAAAAGAAACCACTTGAATGGGAAGATTGGAACAGAATAGAGGGCAATCTTTGGATCATAGATATGATTGCGCCTTATGGAAATGTAATGCCAATGGTAAGACAAGCTAAAAAATGGTTTGAAGAGCAGTTTGGAGAAACTAATAGCGTTGCCTATTTTAAGCGTGAAAACAAAAGAGTTGGGCATATTAAACGTAAATTTGTTTATCATTGAGGAGTAAAATATGAGTAGTGATTCCGATAGTACTGGCAATGCTGAAGATTATAATAGCTTAGAAGTTACTGATACTGGAACGCCATCTTATTCTGGTGGAGATAATGACGGATCGCCAACTCAATTAAGAGTTGATCCGATGATTGCTATTAACGCTGCTAAGAAAGAAAGAGCAGAAGCGTTATCTAAAAAGCAAAAAGAATTAACAGATGCATTTGGCACATTTGGCGATGATTACTATGATGATTTAGCTACATCGTTTACAGACTTTCAGACACCTTTATTAACTTCAGCTTACGCTGATGCAACAAGAGGAATGTACGATGGATTTAAAGCTAAAGGCCTACTAAGCCAAGCTGAAGTAGATGCTGGATTAGGGGATTTACTTACGCAAAAAACTGTAGATTCTGCCAACATATCAACTGGAGCGTCAGGATATGCTCAAGCTAAAAGAGATGAGGTTACAAAGAAACAACAATCATTGGGCGATGCTTTATCTGCAATGGCTGGTGGAGCAACAACATTAGACGACATAAACAAGCAAACAGAAAACATAAAAGCTTTTGATTTTAGTAAAGACATAGACAAGCTAAAGCCAGCTGCATCAAAGACAGCTTTAAGCTTTTTTGATGGATTTACAAAAATTCCGTTGGCACAACAGCCAACAGAAAATGTAGCGCCAACTTCAACGTCTGGAGCAGCGCAAGCTGGAAGTGTTACTCCAGCTTATACTTATACTGGTATTAACGATCCATATAGAGGATCAACAACAAGGGTGGTGTCGTAATGTGTGATCCTTTAACAATAGCTGGCGTAGCAGCGCAAGTAGTCGGAACAAAGATGCAAAACGACAAATTTAAGAAAGCGCAAAATCAAAGAAATGCTGCCATAGATAACAACAATTTAAGAAGAAAACAATTTGAGGCCGAGGCTCAATCAGGAATAAATAAAAGCAAAGACATGTTCCAGGACGATTCTTTTAACGCTGGCAACGAAGCATCACAAAGCAAGTTTGCTACTTTGTATAACGATACAATAAATACTCCAAATTACGCTATGCCCAAAATAGGCAATGCCCCAGCAATTGTTGAGGAAGCAATGGCTAACGAAATGATGAAAGCTGCTGCGTACAATAAGCAACAAGGAGAGGCAAAAGCAAAGCTTGCATCTTTAGGAGATTATCTAGCAACGCAAGTCAATCCACAATTTGCAAAGTCAGCTGAAACAACGGCAATGATTGGAAACTTTATGCAAGGAGAAAGTGGCGTTCTTGATTCAGAATTAAAGGCAGCTGAAGCAACGGCTTACAGTCCAACTGCTCAAATATTATCAGGTGTCGGTAGTGCAGCTACTGGTGCTGGATTAAGAAAGGTTTAAGGAATGTCATCAACAAAGCACAACCAACTATATGGTAATCCAGCATTAAATAGAGCCTTGGGCAATATAGCTAAAACATTGGTTGGAAGTGCTACTGATGACGCAGCTATTGCAAGAGCCAATTATCTTGATTCACAAACTCAAGGTCAGGATTTAAAAAATAAAAATATGACTGATTTAAGAGCGTCAATAGCACCAGCTACTAGTGTATTAGCTAACAGTATTTTGGGCGCTACTACTGGTAATCCTAATGCGCAATTTAATCAATCAGGTGTTCCTATTGTTGATGGTGGTAATATGAGTATGCCAGTTTCAGGCAACCCAAATATTTTGCCTCCAGCAAACATGACACAAGAAAATTACCAAGGCACAGCAAGAGCAATGCTTGGAGATTTAGGCTATACCCCTAATCAATTTGCAAAAGCTATTCAAAATTTAGGAGGTGCTGAAACAGCAAAGTTAGCACAAGGCTTGATTAGTGGAGGTAACGCAGATGAACAGCAAAGAGGTTTTAAGCTTTTAGGCAAAAGTCCAGGGCAATTTTTTAATCCAAAAATAGCAGAACAGAAACTTCAAAACGACTTAGAGGCCAAGAATTTTAAAACTACTACAGATGCTGGAGTTAACGAAAGAGTCGGCATGAACAAAAACAAGTTAGATGCAAACGTCAAAAGAATAATTGGCTTAGATAAAAACGAAAAGGTTGATGCAACGGCAAGGTACAAGTTTGATAATAGAGATATAACTATTGCTGTAGGTAAGGACAAACAAGTATTTGTTGATAAAGCTACTGGCGTAAAGCTTGGTATTGAACCACAAACGCTAGATGGTAAAGAGGTTTATATTTTAGACGGCAGACAAACTGTAGACAAAGTAGAGGTAAAAGTCGGTAAAGCTGATGTTTACCTAAATGAAGAAACAGCTAAAGAATTAGGTATACCAGTAAATGATCAAGGCCAGTACATCATAAAGGGATCAGGTTTTAATGATGGCTCTTCTACAAGTGGCAATAAACCAAAAATGGGCAACATAATAAAGATTTTTGATACTGAATTTAAAAAATACGCTGATTATGGAAAGTTACCAGGAAAAACTAAAACAATGTTTCAAAAAGAATTACAAGAAGCTGTAAAATTTACTATGAATAGGGAAAATATTTCATATCAAGAAGCTTTTCTTAAAGAGGCTGCGCCATCAATAGCAGAGGGAACTACTCTAATTAAAACTGGTATAGGAGGTGGGGATAACTTTTTTATTCCTACATTTATTTATAGAATAAACAAACAGCAAATGCTTAGTCAAAACAATCCTAAACCAAAAGCAGAAGTTTTAAAGGATTTGCAAAATGATCTAGGTTTTACAAAAGACCAAGCAGATAAAATTTTAGAGCAGATGTTAAATGAGTAAATATAGTCGATCTAATATTGATGCTCAAGTTTATGAAAATAAAGATGCGCCTATAACCCAGTCTGTTAAGGGTAATAAATATAGCCGATCTAATATTGATGGTGGTATTTATGGAAACGACAATCAAATTGCACCAATTGAGCCACCAGTAATAGAACCATTAAAGCCACAAACAATTAATCCAAAACCAATGTTTAATGTGTTTGATGAGCAAATAGAACAAACAGACTCAAGTGGTATGTTTGAGCCAAAACCAGTTTTTGATCCAGCTGGATTCCCAATTGACATAAATAGACCGATTGTTATGGACGAGCAAGGTAACGCACAAACCGAAAGAGGTGTAACAGTCGATGCGTCAGAATTAGGTTATCCATTAAATCCTGGTCAGAGATTTGTAAACATTCCATCAGTTATAGATGGCGTTGCCATGTCAGGCGATGCTGCTTTAGACCTTACAAAAAAGAAAATACAGAACGGATCAATAGATGCATCAAAGTTTCCTACATTTAATTCAATAGAGGAAGCTACAACTGGATCAATAGAAAGATCAAAGAAAATAGGCGAGTTGCGAGAAAAAGAGTTAAAGGAAAAAAGAAAACAATTTAAAGTAAAACAAGAAGTTAAAAGACTAACTGAAGCTTATGGTAAGCCAACAAAGGATCAGGGCAAACTTAATAAAAATCCTAATCAATCTCTTGTTGGTGGATCGTTTAATAATTTTGTATTTAAATTACCGATGGGCGATCAAAAGATTGATAACGAAACAGCTATAAAAATGATAGCTGATAGTAATATTAGTGAGGGAGATGATTCTAATATACCAAATTTTGGCTTAACCAGAGGATTTGTAATAGCAAACAAAGCAATGGCAATGTTAGGATCATTTCTTGGAATGACAAGTCAAACGGAAGCTTTAAAAGTTGTAGCCGAGTTTAATAGAATTGCCCCCAAGCAACCTAAAGAAGTTTCAGATAGTCTTAAAGAAATTGTTGACGCAAAAGGCTGGAAGAACGTATTAAGCGCAGTTGCCAATAATCCAGGTGCAGTAATGTCTGTAATTGGCGAATCTATTCCTATGTCTTTGTCTAGCTTGGCTACTTTTATAGGCGCAAAAACTTTAAGTGGAGGCAATCCCTTTGTTGGTATGGCTGCTAGTGGCGCTGTTACTTTTGGAAACATTTATTCTAATACAATTTTAGAAGAGTTGCAAAAAGCTGGCGTTGATATGACAAACGATGAAGCTATTGAGTCTAAACTTTCTGATCCTGAATTTTATGCAAGAGCAAGAAAATCTGCAACAGCTTATGGCATTCCGATTGCTGTGTTTGACGCTTTATCAATGGGATTAGCTGGAAAGCTTGTATCTCCAGCTATAATATCTGGAGCATCAACTCCAAAAATAGCTGGATTATCGGCTATAGAATTAAACAACCAAGGATTATTAGGAGCATCAGGAGAGTTTTCAGGTCAATTTATGCAAAGCATATTCGGTTTGCGTGATGAGATTAACAAAGGTGAGATAGCATTAGAATATTTTGCAGAAATACCAGTTGGAGGAATAGAAGTTGCCACAAACGTAGCCTCTTCAGTAAAAAACAATCAGGCAGAATCCGAGTTTGATAGTGCGTTTGATCAGGCAAGCCAACAGAATGCTCAAGATACAGCTATTAACTTACTTAGTCCAGACAACGCACAATTAGCCGTTGTTCCTAAATACAGTAGACAAAATTTTGATAACGAATCTCTGGCTGTAGAAACAGAGTCCTCCGATGTTACGCAGTCAGAGAACGAAACTATAGAAACACCAGTTGTTGAAACACCAGTTGCAGAAACACCAGTTGCAGAAACACCAGTTGTTGAAACACCAGTAGTTGAAACGCCACCAGTACCAAAGCCAAGGCCTGAAACTGTTAAGATTGATCCAGCACCGAAATCCGTAGAAACTACAGAAGTTGAGGAGTTGCAGACAAAAGATTCCAGTAAGCAAGTTAACATTATTGGCGATTTTACTGGCAAGATGGAGAAAGTTAGAACTCCAGGATCAGAAAAAGAAATAGATGTAGCTTATCTAGTTGTAGACGCAAACAAGCTAAAGAAAGCAAGTGGAGATTTCCAGCCAAGAGATAGGGATTTAAAGGAATCTGAAAAATTAGTAATTGAAAGAGCAGTAGACTTAGACCCAAAACAATTACTTGAAGCACCTACGACAAATACTGGTGCGCCTATAATAAGCAACAATGGAACAATTATTTCAGGAAATGGAAGAGTATTAAGTTTAGAAAAAGCAAAAGCAGACTTCCCTGATCAATATAATAAATATAAAAAATCGCTAGACGAATACACTAATGAAAGTTTTAGTGCAAGAACTGATGAAATGCCAATATTGGTTCGTGTGTTGTCTGGAGATTTTACAAATCAAGAACTAATAGAATTAGCTGATTTATCTAATCGTGATCCTCAAGCATCTATGAATGCGACAGAAAAAGCAGTTAGAGATGCAAAAGCTATGGGTACAGATTTAATCGTCCAATTTAAAGGTGGCGATATAAACAGCTTAGAAAACAAGCCTTTTGTTAATCAATTTATACAAAAAGTTGCAACTAAAAACGAACAAGGAAATATGAGCCGTGATAACGCTCTTACAAGAGAGGGCGCACAAAGAATACAAAATGCAATATTAGCGTCAGCATATGAAGACACAAACGCTTTGGCTACAATGTTAGATAGTACAGACGATAATATTAAAGCTATTTCTAACGCAATGCTTTCAGCTGCACCTAAATTTGCTCAGTTAAAATCAGATATTGCTGGTGGACAAGTTGAGGCTAAATACGACATCACACCACAAATAACAGACATGGCGCAAAGAATCTCTACAGCTAGAAGAGATGGAACGGCCATATCAGATATATTAAATCAGGGAGATATGCTTGCAGAAATCGATCCGTTGGTTAAGATGCTTATTAAGGGGATTTACAACGAGAAGTTAACAAGAGCAAAGTCGCAGAAATTTATGACTGAATTTCTTAATGCTTACGTTGAAGAGTCCAGCAAAAAACAAACTGGTGGAATGTTCGAGGACGAAACCACAGTTGGAGAAGTGATAGAATTAGCAAGGAGCAAAGCAGATGGCCAACAAGACCCAACCCTCTTCGATAGAGGCACAAGCAGCAGCAGTCAGGGCGTTATTAAGAGTCGCCAACAAAAACAAAGAGCCGATACTAAGACAAGCAGCACTAGACCTGAAAAAAGAAATAACAAAGAAGAAGTCCTAGAAGATGCAGCCGTTGAACAAGATGGGGAAGTGGCCGACATTCGATCCATTACTGAAGCGATCATTGTCGAAAACAAAGACAGTTACAAAAACCAAAGAGTCGAAAAGCCAGGAACGCTTGTCAGTAAACTCGCAGAAAGAAACAAAACAGCGTTAATCTTTTCTGCGTTTGAGGCAGCTGGCCTTGATCCTGATATAGCTGTTAACTTACCAATAGAACGTCAATACCAAATACTACAAAAAATGTTTGTAGATCAGTTTGGTATGAAGCAAGTAACCAAGTCAAAAGATAAGAATACTAAAGATGCCGTTGATCAATTACTTACTGGCTATCATAACCTATCAGCTTTAGCTAACTTCTTTAACTTGCCATATAAAGCTATCGGATTAGAGGGAACTCTTACATTTGACATGGTTGAAAACTATGGAGCGTATGGGAGTTACAACCGAGGAACAAAAG
>VMHT01000538.1_pt1 | contig 43924 bp, 35 predicted proteins | sample 4693611 | NCBI WGS metagenome assembly VMHT01 (sample SAMN12280063, study PRJNA550983) | marine metagenome | isolation source: seawater sampled from same location over 5 years 0.02-0.2 micron viral filtrate | place: USA: collected off the coast of southern California halfway between the port... ...
CATGCCATTGAAAATAGATGCTGCTCTATCCATACCCTCACTGAAAGGGCCATATTGTCTTTCTTTTTCTTCGCTTCTGTGATTGATAATTTGATCTGCTTCTTCTAGTATACTTTTCATATAATTATTTTAAAACTTATATACTAAAAAAGGAGATTGTTTCATACAATCTCCTTTAAATTACTAATTAGTTATTAACTTTTTTACAATGTTAATTTTACGATTTAAAGAATGGGTCTACTCCAAGTTCGAACTTTTTAATATCTTTAACGTTAATCATAATGGATAAATATGGGGGATTACTGTAACCATCATATTGGCCAATTGCCTTTGCGCCATTTATTGTTCCGCTAATATAATCAAATTCTGAGCCAGGTATTTCAAAATCTTTTTGGTTTTTCATACTTTTGACAAGTTCATAATACCTATCAGTTAGTGCTTCTCCATCAGGATGATTTGCCCATGTGTCTCCTCCAATAAGTTCAACTATTTGGTCTGTTCCTAAGTAGTCTGTTATATATTTCCAATCTGCATCAAGCTCTTCTGGTTCTGCATTACCTTCTTCTTTATTATACCAGTCTTGCTTAAATCTTTTAGCCATTTTTTTAAGTTCTGCTGGCGTTGTAGCCATCATATCATTTTCATTGATAAATTCTTCAAATAATTTAATATTTTTCATAATTTTAATTTAATATTTTAATTTTTTAAACTTCTGCAACTGTTAAGTCTCTATCGCCATAAGAAGCCATCATCCATTGCTTAGATCTTTCATCCCATAAATAAACATATTCTGCCCATCCATCATCTTCAGCATCTGCTAAATAATTTGCAATTTTAGTAATATTACCAGACATTGGTCCAGAATTTCTATCATCTTTATAAAAGTTTATATTTTTAGGATTTACTTCTAAACCTGAACCTGCGCCTTGTGAAATTACATAATCTACATTCTTTCCACCTTTATAACCTTTTCTTAAGATAGGTAATACATTTTCTGGATAACCATCATAATGCATATAAACCGATGTGATGTTTCCTTTTTTATCAATTTTTCCAAATTGAGAACGTGTACCTTCGTTTATTTCTTGAGACTCATTAATAAAGTCGTTAAAATTCTTAATGTTGTTCATAATATCTTTTTATTTTTAATATTATATTATATATCAAATTAAAATATCTTTGTTTCTGACTTTGGGTACATTGAACACATATGATAAATTCGAACTATTTTAGTAGCTAAATTGGTTGGACATTTTAGTGCATTTAATTGCAAAGAATCATATAAGTAGCCGTCAAATAATCCATATAATGCGTTTTCAATAGATCTTGTTGTTTTAATATTTTCATGACTTTTATCTATATCTTGTAAATCATATCTATATAAACTAACTTCTTTAATTAAGTTCATAATTTCTTCTCTAGTTTCTGAATTCATTGATTCATGTCTGTTAAATCGTGTATAGCTCATCTTGTTTAAGTTTTAATTATAATATAAATATAACTATTTCCGGTGACCCGTGAAAATTTTTAGGCAACTTTTTTTCAATAGTTATTAACAATTTTGCAAAAAAAATCCAGGACTTGCCTGGATTTTTAATATTATAACTTTTTATTCTAACTTTGATCTTTAGCTATGTCATTAGCTTGAGCTCTAAACTGATCCATCATGTTTTTAGATTTCAATCCTAAATCATCTAATGCCTCTTTGCCAAACTTTTTTTCCAGCTCTTTATTACTGCTTTTTAGAACTTGCATAAATTTTTTATATTTAGCAGTTTTCTTTCTGTATTTTGCAAATGCATTATCAACGTCATCTGGGTCAGCCTCGTCCATTGCTGCCATAACCTTATCAAGAGTATCTAAATTATCGATAGCTTTATCAAATAAACCCTGAACATCTGTTTTTTGAATTTGATCTATCATTTTATCGATTTCTTGTTCTTCTCTTGTTGTTTCTTTTCCATTTAATCTTGAAAAAAATCCTTCAGTTACTTTAGCCAAACCAACATAATCTTTAGCATATTGTTTCAACATTCTTTCGTTATAATATTCTTCTAATTTGTCTAAGAAAGCCTCGTGTGAATAATCCATTCCTGGAGTTACATATTCTCCCATATATTTTCCATGAGGAGAATTTAAAAAACCAAGTGCTTGTTTTTCTGACATGCCTTTATCTTGTAAAACTTCTATTGCAGCATCATATGCTTTTTGAATGTCTCTGTTATTTAGATTTGACATTTCTTCAAGAAAAGCAACATAGCCTAAACTTTTTCTGGCGTTTTTTGCATTTGCTTCATTTATAAATCCACTAAATGTAGTGTGTACCATTTCTTCTTTTCTATTTTTAAGATATTCTTCTCGTTCTTTCTTCTTTTTCTTTTGCTCTTTCTTAGCATCTCCTTTACCAGCAGGTATATCACCGCTTCCTACTTCTCCACCTTGTGGAAAGGCAGGATTTCCCATGCCTCCAATATTTGTTGGCGTAACGTTTTCGTTCATTACCAAGCTAAGTTTCTTTTCTTAAGTTTAGCTAATTTATCTTTAATTCTCTTTGCATATTCCTCAGATTCTTTTTGAGAATATCTAGCTTCCCATTCAAATTCTTTAGAATCTTTACCATATTTAGCTTCAGCCTCTTCAATTGTTGCCATATAACCTGACCATCTTTCATAGTCTGAAATTAAACCATTTATAAAGTTACTAATGTCATTTAATTTATAAGCTCTACCGTCTGCTCCTACACCTGCAATAAGTTCTCCGTACTTATTTTTTTCTTGATTTTTTAAACCATCTTTCATAACCTTAGTTGCATCATCAATTGCATCTTCTACTAATTTATCTATTGGTAATTCACTTGCTCTCTTTTGTAGAATTTCTCTATATCTTGCCATGTTTGCATCTTTAAATTCTTTATCAGATTTAAACGCTAATGCACCTTCTTTAGCTTTTACTCTATCTTCAATTTTTCCTTTAGCATTTGGAAGAGCGTTAGTATTAATTACAAATGCAGCATCTGCAACATCAATTACTCTTTTTACATTATAAATACCGGATGCGTCCCAACCTCTATACTCTTTATTAATTCCAATATCAGAAGATGATTTTCTAGGATCTAGAGTTAAAGACATTGTCATTTTTCTCTTAATATAATCTCTTTTAATATATGCGACGTCTTTTCCCATGCCTAATGCAAGTATTGTATTTGCTGGAATTTTACCAGCAGAATTATATGCAGATTTTGAAGTATCAGCATAGGGGTTGTCTTTTTCTTGAGTTGTATAATAAACAACTAAGCCTTCTGCTTTTTTACCTAATTTAGGATCAATATCTATTATTTGATCATCTGTTATTTTGTCTAATTCTATTTTACTAAAGCCATAAATTGCTTTTAGAATTTGTTTACTACCTCTTTTCATAGTAAGAAGTCCTCTAAGTTTAGAACTCTTTAATGCTTCATTAAGTTCTAAAGATTCTTCTATTGAGCCAATAAATTCTTCAACATCATCATTATCAAGCATTGAGTATATGAATTCATCTCCGGCTTTATTAGAAACTCTTATCTCGTCTCCTTTAATTTCAGCTGAAACTCCTTTCATACCTTTGATTGCTTTTTTAATTTCTTTATATGGGTCTTTAACTTCATTAAGTTCTAAAGATTCATTAACGAATTGTTGGAAGTTTGTGTATATCATTGTTTCTTCTATTTTATTTGATTCATACTGTTGTACCATTGCATAATGATTCTTTATGAAATTAAGAAATTTTTCATATGAATCCTTTTGAGTTTTTGGAGTATCGAATGCTTTAAACTTTTCATGTTTAAATACCTTTTTTATAAAGTCTTCTACATTTTTAGCTCCTCTTGCAATGCCTGTTAATTTTGAAGTAAAACTCTCGTCTAATTTGTAAGATTCTTCCTGCATGTGATCTCTATCTAATTCATAGTTAGATTTATAGGCGACAAACTCTCTTTTAGTTTTAGTATCTTTAAGCTTTACCTTGTGTCCTCCAACAAATTTAAGAATTTCATATTGGTAACCATTAACAGTATTACCAATAATATCTCCTACTTTAAAATCATATCTGTCTTTTCTTTTTTCAGTAATTGATTCGTTCATGAACTGACTAAATTCTGTGTATATTTTTGATTCTTTCATTGCCTTTGCTTTTGTTTTTAAGTCTTTCAATTCGCCTTTAAGCTCTCCTGATTTTGCGTATCTTTCAATACCCCAATTAAAGGCTGCTGTAAATAGCTTGTCAAATGGTAGTTTTGAGAATTTTCTACCATACGTTGAATTTTCTAACCAATCAGAAAATGCTTGAGCCATTCCTTTAGAAAGTTTAATACCTTCAACTGAATTAGTTTCTCCATTTACAACTGATTTTAATAATTTTTTTGCATCTACTCTCGCTTCATTCACAGATTCTGTCATTACTGACGTTATATCTTTATAAGATATTTCATATTCGTCTCCGTCTTGATCGACTGCAAATACTGAATTATCATGCCACATTGCAGCGTTGTCAGCATTGTTAGAATCAGGATTGTAGATGATGTATTCTTTTCCATCTCCGGTTTGAATCATTGCATCGTCTGCATTACCTAGTTTTTTTAATAATTTTTTCTTGTCATATCTAGCTTCAGTAACTGTTGATTCTTCTAGTACATCTGCCTTTACGATTAAGTAATAAGGACCTCTACTAGAACCTACTACTCTACCTTGATCGGAATCAATAACCGTTGACTTAGGTACAGATATAACATTTGATTTATTTTCATCAATCCATTTAGCTCTAGCAGTGGAGCTATTAAAAGATATTAATGGATTACCATCTACTGTTTTTTGTGTATTTACATATTTAGCTCTAGCTTCAGTAACTGCAGATTCTAAAATATCAAATATGTGGAAACCTCCACCTGACATTGCGTCTGACCATTCAACGTGTTTAAGTTCTACTTCTGGATGAACTGCCTTAATAGAATCAATTACTTTTTGTGGGCTAATTTTATAACCATACTTAATTTGAATTCTCTTTTTGTTAAGCTTAGTAATTTTTGGCTTAGTTCTACCTGTATAATCTATTGCTAATTGATATGCAACGTCTGACTTATTTAAACCTTCATCTATTGAAACTGATTCATTATACGGCATTAATAACTTAGTTATTTCTGCAACATGATGAGAATATGCATTTCTAGCAAAATCAGCATAACTATCATAAGCCATTCCTTCATCATTAAACCAATCATCTAATATTTCTTCGAATTTTTTTAAATCTAAACCTTTAAACATTTTAGGATCAATCATATCGTACATGTCTTCATAATCACCTTGACCTGCTCTAATAGCTTGAGATATTTCTGCATACTCTTTAGTCTTTGATATTTTCTTAAGTTCAGCATTACTCATTTTTTCATTAACTTCATTAGATTCTTTAACTCCTATAAATTTAGCAAGTGCTGATTTAAGATCATCGTAAGTATATTTTCCTGAAAGAGCATCTGCTAATACAGTACCTTCTTTTTTACCTCCATTAACATATAAACTTTTGTGATCGAATCCTGGCCAATCACCTCCTCCAAATTCATTATCTGGATCTAGCCCTAAGTCTACGCCTAACGTAAATGATAAAGAATGTCTTCCATGGAATTGATCATTATATCCAAGTTTACCTTCTCTTTGATAACGACCTACGTTTATTTTTTCATTAACTTCTGATTCTGTAACCAAACTATTTAATATTTTAGTTCCATATTTAGAAAGACTTACGCCATCTTCTTCTATTTTAAAAAATCTTTTATTACCTCTTGTCCATTTTGATGGAGCAGAAGAGTGTTGACTAACTATATTATTAAATTCTTCAACTGTGATTTTACCATCCTTTAATGCTTCGATAATTGCATTTCTAACTCTAGCTGAATTGCCTACAGTTTTAGCAGGATGTGCTTCAGTATATCTTCTCTTAAGAGTTATATTTCTTTCGTTTAAAAATTCTTCAAATGTTGCCATTATTTTTCTTTATTTTTTGTCCTATCTATTATATATCAATATTATCTAGACTCAAGTCCTATGTTTTTATTAAATGGATTGTTTGCGCTTGCCCCAGCATAAAACTGAAACCTAGCTGCTGCAAAATCTTTAATTTTAAATTCTAAACCAGTTGACTTTCCACTAACTAATAAATATAATTGTTGAACCGTGCTAACTCTATTTATCATTGAAGATAAACCATTAACATATACTTTATTATCGTTTATTGTTCTTACCAGTTCTTTAGAAAGTGGATAAAACATGATACCAAATCTATCTTTATCTTTTAGTCTTTTTTTATAGTATTGAATTGCTTTTAATTTATCGGTACATTCTCTTGGTCTAGACTTTGATTTATTCCAAAACATATCCATAATTTGCCACCATTCATTTTGATCCTTCTTATATAAATCATCTATCTTTTTCATTAAACCAACTCTAGAAATTTGAAGTGGCTTAATTCCTAAAGCATCTAAAATATACTTATATCCAGATGATTTATCTTTATATAAAATTTGATTTGCTAAAACAATATGAGTTAACCATACCTCAGATTGTCTACCTGTATTTGGCTCTAAATAACCTGCATTTAATTTTGGGTTTGCAATTAGTTTAAGAATATTGTCGTATGTTATTTTTTCTTCTTTATTTAATTCCATTGCTGCCTCTTCACCTGGGTTAGAAACTCTTCCATCTATTATTCTTGCCATTGCTGCAATAGAAGGAGTTCCTCCTTTATTACCTGCCTTTGAAGATACTGACCAGCCATCAAAATAAAAGTCGACTAATGCTGCATTTGCATCTGTTGGAAAGCTTAAACCTTTACCAGGATCTTTTACAACTGAAAATAAAAAAATACCTCCCAATATTTCTCCAAAATCATTTGCTATTTTCTTAAGAGATCTTTCATCTATATTATAATCTTGTTGTAAATTTTTACCAAAATCTAAATTAAACTTTTTACCCGCTTTTTTCAGAAATTTACTTAAGTTATCGTACTTTGGAATTGAGGTCTGGTCTCTAGTATATTCTACTAATTTTATAAGATATTCTGTATAATTTTCTGGAAAAGTTTGTGCATATTTTCTTTTTAAATTTTGTATAGTTGTAGCACATATACTATCTATTGTTTCATATGTTCCTTCTTCTAATTCAAGCGCAACTGGTGTTAATTTTCCACCAGAAACTGGCGCCTTTTCACCTGACGCGGTTTTACCTATATTGCTAACAATACTATATTCTTCTCCTTTTAAAAACTCAGTTGTTCCTACGCTAATGTTTTTTAATATTGTAATAACTGCTGTTGCGAATTGACCTGATAGAGACTTTTCATCTCCTTTTTGATATATGTCTATTTTAAAAGAACTGTCAGGTAAACCTGCGTCCATCAGCATTTTTTGTAAATTATCTGTAGGGTCTACTCCTAAATCTGCTCTTAAAGATTCTCCAGTTTTAGCCTTTCCAACTGCTCCTTTATAAGAAGTAGATTGCATCCAACTATTATAAGCTGGCTCGAACCATTTTCTTTTATACTTATCTCTTGATTCGTATAACCTGTTTAGTTCTATTTGAAAACTAGTTCTTATGCTCATTTTATTTGCTTTTAAATTCTGAAAATGTTAAAACTTGTTCTTGCAATTCAACACTTTCTTCTATTGTTTGTTTTAATAATTTATACATTTTATGCATAGATTTTGGAGTCATGGACTTATATGTCTTTTCGTCTCCATCTAATAAAGCGTTTCTCACCTTTGTTGCACTAATGTTATCGTCTGTTCTTGGAATTTCTTCTAATCTGAAGCTATCTTCGACTCCTAATTCTCCTCTATATTTTGGGTTATTAACTTGATAGCCATAGGTTTTCATTCTATCACTACCTGTTCCCCATAATACAGGTTCATACTTAGGTCTCATGGCGTTAAACATTTTATCAATTGCTGCGGTATCTATAACATACACTGTCTCAATAGGATATTCCTTCATCACTTGTTTTATCATATTAACCTGCATTGTTTCATCAAAGGGTCTCTTAAATTTATCTTCTGCCTTCTTTGTTTTAGCTTTAACTAAAAATATAACCGTTGGAAGTCCATTTTGTTTATGTAAATGCTCAACGACTTTAACATGTCCTAATGTAAATGGCTGAAACCTACCAACAAACATATTAACTTCTTTAGCTCCTCTTTCAGGATGGTTTACTTTTAAACCTTCGTTAATTGGATTTGTTTGTCCTTTAAGTGTATCGTTAATTTTAAAAGTTTTAAAATCCATTACACCGTCTTCCTCTACTTTTTCGTAAATTCTTGCTTCAATCTTTTCTATAATACTATTTAGACTATTAAATGTATCTCCTGCTAAAACTCCATTTTCTTTCTGTCTTTTCTTTCTAAAAGTACCTAATGTAATTTTTAACAATTCTGCAACTTCTCTTGATTCATTAACAAGTCTAATAGTTTCTTGATTTGTTATCATTTTTGGGTTTAAATCAAACTCTTCATTATTTGCAAATTCAGCGCTATCAAAATTCATACCAATAAAGCTTGCTCCATTGTCTTTTATAAATGAATTAAAACCTGCTGTCATTAATTCTAAATATCTCTCATCAACTTCTTTACTTTCAAGTTGTATTTCACTAAAATCAAATGCATTAAAATATTCAATAAGTTTTACTACTGTAATTTGATATGCATCTGAACTCTTTCTTTCTTCTTGTTCTTTAATTTCTTTTAATGGACTCTGTAGTTTAAAGTTCTTTAATGATTTGCCTTCTACAAAACTTACAACTAAACCATCAATGTCTTTATGAATATCATTATTTAACATTGACTTATGTATAGACTCATTAAATGTTGTAAATGCTCTATAAGAAAAACCAAAGTCTTGTAGTTCTATCTTTGCCTGTTCTCCTTGTAAACTTAATATATTAACTAGTTTTTCTTTTTGATAGTCTGATAATGTGCCTTCAAAAACAACTTCAGGAGATTGAACTTCTAAAAGGTTTGCCCATTTTTCTAAAATTCTAGGATCTCTAATTACTTTTTTAATCTGAGTTCTATCTTCATTTAACACTTGAATATGTGTCAGTATAAGACTATTTTTTGGAAGTGTATCATATTCAATGTCTACTGTTTTTTCGCTAACCATATAATCAAATCCAAATTTCCAATCACTTGGCATTTGTTGAATTGTCTCATCTAATAATGCGTTAAAGTGGCCTATACCTTTTTCATAGTAAGAAACTATTGTTCTATCTATTTTATTAAGTGGCTGCTTATTACCTGATTTATAAAACTGCAAGAGTCTGTCTTCTCTTCTCGCATGTAGGCTACTTGCTTGAATCTTTTCAGTAACTAAACATTTCTGTGCTAAAAGATTATTAAAATCCTCTTTTTCAACTGACTCATAATATGTTCTTAAATCTTGTAATGCCATATCTTATTTTTTATAAATAGTTTTTCCAATTTTTTTCTGCTTCTAATGCTTCTAATTCAAAAGGGTGGTTTGAATATTCATAACCTGCATCATATAATTTTTTAAATTCTTTTTGATCTTGAATGGTGTGAGTATGTTCATGTAAAAGAGATCTGATTATTTGTTCAGGTGTATTTGTAACATCTGAATAGATATAAATTATATCTGCATCTGGATCATATTGTGCATTTGGATTTCCTTGCTCTTCAATTAAATCTTCAACTGCAACTGCTCCTATTCTATCCCATATATTTTCATACACTTCAACCTTTTTAGCTTTACCACCTAAATCTTTAACTATTTGTGGATATACTTTTTTAATTATAGATTCTATCTTTCTATGAGATAGTCCTTCATTAATAAAATCTTCAAATAGTTTTATATTTTTCACGTTTATGATATTTTCTTTAACTCGTTAAATACTATATTGTGTTCTTGTAAATATGTATCTGTATTAACGTAAAGTTCACCTAGTGTTTTTTTATTATTAGGATCAGTTACATCGGTTATTGTTAATAAAGTAACATTTACTTTTTCACCTTCTCTACCTGCCCAACCTAGTTGAGTGTCATTTAACCAATATTGTGAATTATAGAATTCATATGTTGGTAAATCTGGATTATTACCATTTGGCTGAACCGTAAACGCTTGATAATGTACAAACATTGTATTACCTTTCCACGTTTGAATTCTACGCTCAGCGTCTTTGGCTGTTTTAGCAGTTCTAGGCATTAAACTTTTAAAAAGCTTCATATCTACTTTATCTTTATTAGACAATACCTCAGGCCTAAAATTATCCATAGTTGATTCATTTAAGAATTCCTCAAATAGTTTTATCTTTTTCATTTTACATGTTATCATTAATAATTGACATTGCAGCTTCAATATCATCTAATGCTTGAAATACCATATCTTGTTCATCACCTGGCTCCATGTTTTCAGCTTCTTCACCTATAGTGTCAACAGAGGATTGTAAATATTTCATGCTTCTTTTTACGTTAGAGTTTTCATTAACATTTTCTTCGTTAATAAAATCATTAAATTTTCTTACTCTTTTCATAATATATTTATCTTCCATATTTTATTATACCCATAAGCTGATTTATTGCAGCAAATGTGCCGGTAAGTTTCATAATCTTACCTTTATATTTAAAGACTATTCCCTCAGTTGGTACAATACCTTCAATACCTCCGATACTTTCTAATCTTTCTAATTCTGCTTCGATCTTAGCAACCTGCTTTAAGTCACCGTTAAGTTTAACGTCGGCCGCTGCCTTTCTAATTTTAGCATGTAAGTTTTTCTTTTCTAAATCAGGATTTGCAGCAACAAAATTACTTGCATTTAATAATACATCTTTTCCTAACTCTAAAAATAAGTTTTCAAATGGTAAAATATTTTGCTTGTATTTTTTACCTTTTATCTTGTCAAACTCTTTGATTTTTTTCATTTGTTCAGGAGTAGCAATTTTTTTCATAGCAACCATATTCATAGTTTGCTTGTCATTGTATGCCCATCTTAAAAATAAACCTTCTTTTAAATCACTTGAAATATCTGCAAAATCTTTTTCAATTTCTCTTCTCCACCATGCCTCGTGATACATTTTAACCTCGTCACCGTCTGATAAATTAAATACATCTCTTAAATCATTTAATTTACTATGATAATAACTTTGTCTCTTTTCAAAATCTATGTTTTTCTGAAGTTTAAGTATCTGTGGAGGAATAATTGTAAATGTCTTTTGTACATCTGCCTCTATACCTTTAAGAAGTCTTGCAAGTTTTGCACCCGTTTGTTGTGACATATTAACTATATTACCTTTGCCATCTGTTTCTGCCATGCCGTGAAATTGAATAACATCCCTGTCATAGTTAATTACATTTGGATTCTTAGAATAAATTAACTCCATATTAAGAAAGTTTTGTCCATTCTTAAATTCTTGGTGATCGCTTAAACTTAATAATGCTGCTTCTAAATCTGTTGCAGCATAGATAAAAGTATCTTCAACTAACTTTGATGCATGGCCCGTAAACATTTTAATAACTCCATCTAAAGATACAGGTGCCTGTAGTTGTCCTTTATTTCTTGAGAAAAGAACTTGACCATCCTTTACTGTAACAAAGAAGTTTTGACCATCTGTTTTTTCGGTAGGTCCTTCTTCAAAATGTATTTCACCTTGTAGAGCATTTGTAACAATAGTTTTAAAATCTCTAAAGGTTAAATCATTATAATCGAAAGGGTGAGGCATGTGTCCTGCTGCACCTCCTTCAAGGATTAGACCACTCTCAGTGATCTGAGCCTTTTCGTTAAGAAACTGTTCGTAAGTTAGTAACATATTCAAAAACTATATTAACTTAATGAAGATTGTAATGTACCTACGCATGCTCCGTAGTCATCTCCACATTTATCTAAAATACCGTCTACTACTTCTTGTGCTTTTGCTTCATCAAAATCATCACCATGTGCTTTCTTTAAAATAGCAAATGCATATTCTTTAAAATCTTCAGCAGACTTAACATCAGCTTCTTCAACTTTAGCTTCTTCTATAACCACAGATTCGATTTTCAATTTATCAAGTGCAATATTCATCGCAGGTATTTCATATGGTTCTTGACCATTTTGATAGTCTACAAGAGCCATAGCTCCATCCATTGAAAATTTGATAATTTTAAATCTACCAGGGAACCTTATGTTTTCACCATAAGCAACTTTTCCTTTTTCAACAGCCTTCATAGCTTTTTTAATTTTAGGATGAACTCCTTCGCTTAATTCTCCTTCTTCAACTGATTCTTTTACTTTGTAAGTTTCTCCACCTACTGTAAACTCATCTTCACCTTTTTCTTTAGCATCTTTAACAGCTGCTCCAAATGCATTACCTTCAGTTTCTACCTCGTCAGTTTCACCAACTAATTTAGCAAAAAATTCAGTTCTCTGTTCTTCAGCTATTTCAGCAACAGTAGATACTTCATACTCTGCTAATAAGTCAGCAAATCTTTGAGCTTCAGAAGTTCTCTTCGTAGTTGCTTCTTCTTTTAATTTAGTTTCCATTGCTGCTTTTCTAGTTTCAGAAAATGTAGCAAATGATTGAATTTTATTTTCCATAATTGTTATATTTTTTTATTACAATATTATAATTATATATCAACTTAAATATTACTCAAATTGAAATTTCTTTACACTGTACTCAAACTGCTGTTCTCGATATATTGACTGCCTTGCCTTGGAGTGTTTCATTAAATAATTACTCCATTCCTCAGTAGCCAAGTCGTCTACGAAGTCTATAATAAGAACGCTACTTTTAGAGTGATGTTGTCTTAATCCTCTACCAATTGACTGTCTAATTATAACCTCAGATTTAAAACTTTCTGTAAAGAAAATATTGTGAATTTTTTTAATTGATATACCCGTAGAGAATGTACCATAACTTGCAACAATTGCAACCTCGTCTCCTGCTTCCATCTTTTTCTTATACTCTTCTCTAACATCTTTGTCTGTGCCGCCGTCTACATAATAGACTGCTTTATTACTTTCCTGTCTAAGTTTTTCATATAGCTTTTTACCATGTTCGATTCTATGAAAAAGTATTAGACTATTTCTTGGTATTTTACCTATAACCTTACATATAAAATTAAGACGCGGCTCTGAATTTATAATATAGTTTTGTTCTAATTGAAATAGGTCTTTATTTTCATATCTGTTTTGAGCCATTTCTGTAAAGGCATTCTTAGCACTTTCAGGCGCATAATCCATTTCAATTACTTTAACCTTACAATTTGCTATATACCCCTCTTGTTGTAAGAAACTAGCGCTCACCTCACTGATTAGTGGACCTGTATAAGCCATTAGTGTTAAGCGATCTAATGTACCGTCTTTAGGAATTGTACCTGAAAGACCATATCTATATTCTGCATTTACACATTTCTGTAAGATTGTTTTAATAGATTGGCTTTTCATTTTGTGACACTCATCAATTATAACAGCGTCGAACTGATCAAAATATTCTTGCTTCTTTTTAACGAGAGATTGATATGTACCTATTACTACATTCCTACCATCTCTAATCTTTTTACCACTAAATATTTGTTGAATTTTTATGTTGACTCTATTTGCATAATTATAGTCTGAAAAATCTTCAGTTGCTTGAACAACCAATGAAACATTAGGTACAATGAATAAAATCTTCTTTGCCTTTTCTTGTTCTAACAAATATGCAACTGTAAGAAAACTAATTAACGTCTTTCCTGCAGATGTAGCAAGTTCACTAAGACACTTTCTAAACTTAAGAATATTATACGCAGCTTCTATTTGATAGTCCCTAGGAGTTATCTCTGAACCCTCAAAGAAGGCCAAAGCCCATTTCTCAAAATATTCGGCAGTAACGTCTTTATCAAAAAGAGATTTTACACCATTGATGTCTAGTTCAAACCTATATTCTTTACAAACATTATAAACATATCTCCATAAACCTGCCGGAATCCATTTATTATCTTTGAAATATGAAATGTAACCATCCCATATTCCCTTTTTAACTAGAGGGTTAAATCTCCAGCTATCGATTCTTTTAGTTAGTGATATGTTTAGTTGTTCAAGTTCAAGTTCAGATGCTTCATCAACTCTTAAATATTGTTTATTCTCTGTGAGAGTAAGCTCCATTCATTCAACATAATTTTTAAACGAGATCTTTAATTGCAAGTCTATTACGTACTGCAAATCCCATATTATCGAGAGTCTTTATTGATTCTCTATAAAATTCAACTTGATTTTCTAATTGAGATAAAATCATTTTATCATCTGCTAATTCAGCTTCTAGAAATTGTGCTTTTATTTTATCAGTTAATTTATAATCATAGTTGTAATATCTTATCCAGGCCTCTTTCCATTTAATGTCAACTTGTTTTTTCTGCTCTTTTGTTTTAAGCTGCACATACATTAACTGTTCTACCATTAATTGTCTTGTATGTAAAATATCACCAATAACAATTTCCATTCCACTTAAAGTTTTAATACCATGTGCAAGTGCAGTTATTTTTTTAGTCCATCTATCTCTTTGTACTCCGAGTTTTTCATCTAACTTTAATATCTTACTTGCCTTTGTGTCTTTTTGTTGTTCCATTAAAATAGTCCTTTCTTATTACTTTTTATAAACGTCGATGTAGTCAATTTCTTTTTAAATTTAGGCTGACTCATCTTAATACCTTTACCTTCAAAATCTTCTTCGTTAAATTTAAAATCTAACATTTTCTTTAAATTTTTAAACCTGTTTTTATCTCTATAAAACTTGTCTAATTCCTCATCCATATCTATATCAAACATATCTCATATCAAGTTTATCGTTAGTAAAATAATCTTCTAACTCGGAAAGAGATATTTTTATTTTTTCATTGTAACAAACCTTTACAAGGTCGTTTAAATCTTTTATACTATATTTATCTATTTTTTTATCCTTTAGATATTTAGTCCACATAAATACTTTCTTACCTGCTTTTAATTTTTCAATAGATTTTTTAAGACCTGTTTCGTCGTTATCTAACATATATCTACTACTATCAATATAGTCTAATTTAGTAGTATCTCTACCAGCTGTACAAAGAGCAATTGAGTTTCTCATAAACATTGCGTCAAGTGGACCTTCAAATATTGTAACCGGGTTTTGAAAATTTACCCTTAGTGCACCAAATAAAGTTGATACATTATTAAATTGCTGACGCGTTAGTTCGTCTAATTCAACTGGCTTATTTAAAATTGATTCATGTATTTTACTTAAATCATAAGTTAAATATCTTGAGCCTTTACCTTTCATTCTTCTACACTGTGCACCTATGATTTTTCCATTAAGTGATTTATTTAAAATCCATAATCTTTGATCTTTTGGATTAAATAAAAAGTTGTTCAATTTTTTATGCAGGAGTCTTTCTTTTAATTTAAACCATATCCAATCTCCTATTTGAATTGGCTTTGCTCCAGTTGCTTTTGAAAAATCTTCTACTTCAACTGAAAGCTCTAATATTTTTTCATACACAAAAGGTGTAAACTTCTCAGAAGTATCTACAGTATTTTTTCTGCTTTTAACATAGTCTATTAATGTTATAGCATCCATTTTATCTGGCAATTGTACGCCAAAATCTTTTAGAAAATAATAGATGTTGGTGTGATAATCACAGTTAAAACAATGATATTGTAGGGTGTCCCAAAAAAGATTACCTCTCTTTGCGGAGTCATCTCTACTAGAATCGCCACAATAGGGACATGCCAGGTTTAATCTACCTGACATATCCTTAATCATTTGTTTGTTGTGACTTGAGTGAGATTTTACAACTACCTCTTTAAGAAGTACTTTAATCTTTTCCTTTAACTCGTGTGTTAATTCAATGTTAGAGCTCGAGATCATTCAAAAAAGATTCTAAGTCATCTCCGCCTGCTGGTGTAGCTTCCTTTTCAGCTTTAGGAGTTGAAGTAGGCTTTTCAGCTTTAGGAGTTGAAGTAGGCTTTTCAGCTTTAGGAGCTGGAGTACTACCTGCATCAAACTGATTTGTTAGAGCATCCATTGCATCACCAGGGTTTAAATACATTTTGATAACGCTGTTAACGAAGTTTCTAGTTTCTTCATCCCATGGTCTATATTCAAACTGTTTTAGAGATGGAGCACCTTCTAGTTCATTTTTAATAGTCTCCATATCTTCTTTAGTTCTTTCAGCTGTTTTTTCACCTAATGCAATTGCTGATTTTGAAGATGAAAATTTAGACTTATCATAATTATTATAGTCGTTTTGTCTTGTAATAACTAATTCAAAGTTTTTACCTTCAAATAAATCAAACACTTGAGTTGGGTCGCCAAAAGTAGGCTTTAATTCAGCGTCAATTTTTTCTTTGATCTTATAACCGAATTTGAAAATTCTATAAGTACCTTCTAATTCAGGTTGTTGAGGGTCTTTAATAATTTTCACTAACGAAACATAAGACTCTCTTCTTTTTAATTTATCAGAAGCTTTTCTATCTACAGCGCTTTCTGATTTTCTTAATCTAAAAAATGCATCAGAAACTGGACAATGCTCACCAACAGTACTTGGAGAATCTACTAACTTAGACTCACCATTTGGTCCTGTTAGCCAGTTTACATATTTTTTGATTAATGAATTTCTTGGATTTTCGATATTAGGAACGAATCTTACTAATGCTGAATACGTTCCATCTTTGCCATCATCGGCAGAAGGCTTATACATCATGTTACCATTTGCATTTACCTCTTGTTCATGTGTGTTGATGTCCTCGACACCAATACTAAAAATGTTAAAATCTTCCATAACTTTAATTTACTTTTAATCTTTAATTTACTTTAATTTACTTTAATTTACCGTTTATACTTTAAACTTATAATATTATATAGTCAACTTTAAAATAGTTTCATAATATGAACCTTGTTTGCGTGTCTAACCGACTTAGTTTGTGCTATTGCACCTCATTTGCTTCAGACAGGGTCCGATAATTAGTGTTCAAATATGAACTTAGTTTATCGTTTTCCATATACAATATTATATATCTCTATTTGGAATAGTTTCAACCATATAGGCTAAAAACTTTTTTTAATTTTTTTTTATATTTTCTGAAACAAAATAGCTAGCGGGCTATATAACTTAAGTATTTAAGCCTCAGGGAAGATTAGGTTCTAAGGTTCTCATTAAAGAGTTTAAGTAAAAAGCGTCGACTAAGTCATCAAAGGGCTTTGGGATAGACTTACCGAATTCAACAGTTTTAGCGAACTTCCAGAAATTTGTCTCCTCGAGAAATTTTTCACCTGTAGAATTATTTATAAAAACTTCCCATAAAGCAAGCTTATTCATATTACCTTTACCCGCATGTTTTTTAATCGTTGAAGGAGCAATTGTTAAAATGTCTTCGGGCTTAAAGTATTTGAGAAGTTTAATTTTAAGAATAGATGCAGCTGCTGCCATATCAATAATATTATTAGTCCCAGCAGAACTACCATAAGATACCCCTTCAAATGCTATTTTAAAAGAGTCTTCTTTATCTATATGTTTTGTAATTAATTCGATAATATCATTTGACATAATATCATATCGCTTAATTTTTGCGAGCTCAACACTAGAATAATCAACGTGAGTTTCCCAATCAGGTTGAAAAACAAGAGTAACACCTTCTATTAAGGCCAAGTCTTCTTGCATTTTAATAGCCTTCTTTGTGCCTGTCTTTTTTAAATAAGAAATAAAATGATATTGTTCTGTGTTACTATTAAAAACACAAATACCTGGAGAATTTAAAGAAAAATCAATTGTGATAAAATTCATATTAAAAACCTTTACCCATTGAAGCGCCGATTGCAGTTCCAACAAGTCTTGAAGTTAATAAATCATATAGAATACCCTTTTGAACACCTAATACCTTAGCTATCATTTTGCCCATAGACTTTCCTAAAGCAAAGCCTGTAAGACCTCCGATAATAGAACCAAATAAACCTTCATTTGTCATTTCGTTATTAAATCTATTAATATCTAGATTTCCATCCTCATTTCTATATTCATTTAAAAAAGAATCTACTGCTTGATCTACTTTTTCTTCTAATTCAGGAGTCCATTCCTGTTGAAGACCTTCTGTTAAAAGTTCCATCTCCTTTTCAGTGACTCTGTTTTCTTCTAAATATTCTATAAATGTTTTCATAAGTTATATATCTTTTAATCTACGTCAATTTTAATATGAAACTTGTTATAGTAGAAATTTAAGTCAAATGTATTAAATTCTGCAACATTTTCTGCCATATTTAAGTTTAACTCGCTTATTTGATTTAATATAGGCTTTTCAAAGGTAATATTAGCAAGTATTAAATCTTCAGCATCTAATATGCCTAATTTTAAATCATTAAGATGTTTTTGTTTAGTAGTAGGCGCATAATAATATAACAAAATATCTGTCATCATCCAGTAGTTAATATAACCATCCATTAATTGCATAGTTACAGTAAACTGTCTGGTAATTGTATTTTGAATTGGCACCTTTCCTCTAAAATAACGAACAGTTCCATCGTTATCTGCTTGGCTTACTGGATCGAATGTAATTCCTGGTAAATTAATAGACTGAATTCCATAATTAATAAAATCAATAGGGTCTTCGAATAAGTTACCTGGGATTTTATTCAAATAAGGCTTATACTTATCTACAATTTCCTGCGGTACAAATTTCCTAGGAAACCTAAAATCAAATGAATTATTTCTACTATCTAAAATCATATTGCTGAGTATTCACCTTTAAATACCATAGTTTCAGTGCTACCATTATCTATTGAAATATAGTACTTTTTATTATTTAAACCTTGTAATTTAGTAGCATTAGCTTTATCTATTTTAAATAATACCTCGCCTTTAGATAAATCAACATCTTTAAAACTTGTAATATTGTTAAAGTAAATTCCATCAGCAAAATTAAGTCTAACATTTTTTAAGTTAGTAAATGAAACAGATTTTCTTTCTCCTCCGTCTATTTTTGAAATACTAAACTTAATATATGTGTCAAATGGAGATATTTCTAAACCATTATCATTGTTAATAGATGTAATTTGCCCATCGTCAATCGTTACATTACCAACATTTACAACAACATTTAATCTTTCAACAAACGCAGGTGCATATTTTACCTGAGCTTTAGGTAAACTAGAATTAACCACCTGTGCAGCATTTCTCGTAGCTTGTAAATTTGGAAGAGTATTATAAACTCTAGTTAAATTAGCACTTGATGCTATATTTACTTTCATCATTCTCTTGCCATACTTAGGCGCGTTGTTACCAATTAAACTTCCTCTTTTTACAATTTGAGTATTATCAGTTTGATTATAAATTCTCATTGTTACGTCAATCATAAAACTTGCAGCGTTATTTGCATTTTTTATAATAGGTCTAAATTGAATTGGCTCTTCAAAATCTTGTGTTTGTGTAATTGAAGTCGCATAAGTCTCTATAAAACTTGTACCTATTTGTTCATTTACTATAATATCAAATATAACTGAAATATCATCAGAGCTTGTTGATATTCTATTAATAATATAAGCCTCAAAATCAGCAGCACTATTGTCTTTTTCACCATATATTTCAAAGTAGTCCCCATCAGTTGCCTCTTCTACAACAACTGTAAAATCTTGGAATTCATCTTCTTTAGCAACTATAAAATTAGTTTCTTCTCCTGTATAAATATAATCAATACCAGCCGTATCTTCTATGTTGTCAATTAACTTTAAAGAAATATCATAATTTGAAGTAGCATCTAAATCACTAGCGCCGGCTCCATTGTCATAAAATAAATCTTCAAAATCACTATATTGACTCTTTAATGTTGGTAATTTAATTTCTATAAAATTACTATATAAAGTTTCACTTAAAATAAAAGGTCTAGGATTTTTAATTTCAAAACTTGAAGTGTTTAAATAAACAGTTTGTGTTAAAAAGTTTTGAACTCCTGAAGTTCTATTAGTTTTTACTTCGAATAAAAAACCTTCATAGCCTCTTGCTGCAAAACTAAAACCACTTCTTAAATGAAGTCTTACTTTATCATATTTAATAGTATTAACAACATTAGTCGCATTAGTTTGACTAGTTAATAAATCTGCTGAATCAGAACCATTCCACTCAACGCTGTCTATAAATATGTCTGTGCTATCTAAAAGAGCGTATTTATTTTCATTAATTTTTACAGCATGGTATCTTTCAATACTGCCAGAACCTGTTACTATACTGTTTCCAGTTTCTTCATCGGGAGTAGCAAATAATGGATTTGCAACATTACCTACAGTTACTTTACCACCTATATAATTAGTTAATTTATATTCGTAATTACCTGTATTTGCAGGAATATAAACAAATGTTGTTCCAACTAAACCTGCGCCATTGTTAGTGCCTGTAATTGAAAAATCAGCAGGAGTAGAAAGTGCGCTTAAATTAAATTTATAAGTTTTACCAGCTTCTAATAATAAAGTTCTTGCAGCAAATCCTTCAACTGCAACATATGCACCATCTTCGGTTACATCAAAATTTACTACTAAACTACCAAGCTCATGTATAAGATGTCTTGCTTGAGTTGAATCTCCTTGAACAGTGTCTAATATTTTTATCTCACTACCATTATCATCTACTTCTATTTCATAAGAAGAAGGATCAGATTGATCGTGATAGATAACCTCTAAGAGTATATCATCATCAATTTTATAATATCTTGAACTTTCTGCCATAATTTATTTATCTCTTTTAAAATTAAACAATTTTGGTGTATATGTTAAAAACACTCCAACCTGTGGTCCATGATATACTAAATTGCCAGTAGTAAATGTTACACCATAACCTAAACCTAAGCCTAATCTAACTCTACTTTTATTTTCTTCTTTTGCTTTATTTATCTCATCTTCAATGAGACTAATTCCTTCAATATTATTAAACGTTAATCCTGGATATTTTGTAGCAATACTAATTTTTTTAATGCCATCAATTTCCTCAACGCTTGAGTATAGTTTAATTCCTTGTTCATAACTAAAACTATTTAGAGCACCTGTTAATTTATTATCTTTTTCAAATAAACTAATTTTACTATTCCACTTTCTCCAGTTACCATCTCCATAATCAGTAGAATCATTAAAATATAAAACTGAATCGCTTTCAATAAATGCATAAACAGTATCAACTTCCTTAATGCTAATTTCAGCACTTAATAATTGATTTACTCTTTTAAGTTTTTTAATATCTCCCAACGCATCTTCATACTTTGTATATAAATCATTTGCTTCATTTTTTAATTCATTTGCTGTAAATTCATATGCTGTAATTTCACTAACTAAAAAGTTATTTTTATTCTTATAATATTTAACACTATCTTGACTAGCAATAACATTTGCCTCAACTCTCTCTACTTTTTTCTCTAAACCACCATTTATGGCTTTTATTTTAGCAGTTCTATTACATTGATGCATTAATAGAAGAATAAGAACTAAAATAACCGATATGAAATGAATTGGTTTTATTTCTAAGCTTTTAAACATTTAATTTTTTTATTTTTAAAGTACTAGCCATTACCCATCACTATCATCATCGTCTGATGAACTATCATCTGTAGGGTTGTTAATACTACCAGCATTTACAATTCTATTATATGAATCCCAGTCAGTTTGCATCGTAAAACTAAAATTAAATACAACTGGAATTCCTGTGCTCACCCATGCTGGAGCAAAACCTAATGTAAATATATCATTTTGTAAACCACCGGTACTACTAAAACCAGGGTTCATAGCATCATATACTATTGCTATTTCATTTCTATTAGCAGGTATAATTCCTTTAAGACGTATAATGTCTCTAAATGCACTCAAACCAACGTCAGAAGAATTAAGGCCAGACTTTGGGTTTTGAAATGTATCTATATTAAAAGGCTGTCCACCATAAGATATAGTTTCAGTTCCATCACCTGTCCCAACCATTGCAGCATAACCTGATGAATTGCCTTCATACCCTCCTAGACTTATGTCGACAATACATGGTGAACCTGAATTATTTAAGTATGGGAACTTATTGCTGTTATTTAAGTCTATAACAATTGCCATTCTATTCTCATTATCTGCACCATACCACCCTGCAGAACCTTGTGTACCACTTCCTTGACCAGAAACTCTCACGTGACCGTGTCCATGTATAATGTTTCCTATTTTAGTATAACTAAAATGCCCCCAAGTACTGGAGCTATACTGAGTTTGTCCTTGAGCTACACCAAGCTCTAGAGTGGAAAGATAACTATCCCAATTGGTACCATCGTACCATTCTTTTACGTTAGCAGTAGTTGAATCTAATTTTTTAATATGTCCTTCATCACTAGTCCATAGATTAACATCACCTGCTTCAAAATAGTCACTTAATGTTCTTTCATTTGAAGGTGTACCATTGTTTGGAGCTGGTAAAATAATATCTCCAGTTGGAGGATTTGAACCACTTCCTCCTGCTTTAAATTCAATACCATCTCCATGATCAGCCCCTGTAGTTCCAGCACCTGTCGTTCCATCATGATCGGTATTAAGCATATTAAATATAATACTTTGATAAGATGTATTTATTTGACTACTAGTAGCAAATTTAGAATTTCCTAGTACTTTTAAAGCATTTACACCATATCCAGAATTAACATTTAAAATATTTGCTTCACCTGACGATGATGCAGTTATTACATTTTGACCAGTGGCCGTTATTTCATTTAAATCAGAAGTTAACTCATTTTTAACAACTGCTGTTAATGTAGTAGTATCAGAACTTAAATCAATTGTTCCACTTGCAGCCGTTATATCTATATCGCTAGCATTTGCTACTATATTACCCGATTCTAATTCTATATCAGAACATTCTAAATGTATAATATTATCTGAAAGAATATTTATGTCAAAAGTATCACCGCTTAAATTACCAATTGTAATGTTTCCTTGAGATGTGTTTTCAATAATTATATTACTTTGAGCTGATAGCTTAATTACTTTAGAAGCTAATTCAATATCGTTAGGAATACTAATTGTAAAATCAGTTTGTTCTCCAAATACAGCAGATGCTCCACTAATTGTGAACTCAGTACCTGTCCCAACCTCATAGGCTGTAGACATTTTAAATTCTCTAGGATCTCCAGTTTCATTATTAGTAAAAGATAGTTGAGAAGTAACATCATTATTAGTATTAGTAGGAAGTTCAATTGTTAATAATGAAGTAGGCGCAGTAGGCGCAGTATCAATGGCAATACTAGTATCTTGCCCTATTATTACTCTAGTTCTAAAATCACTATTGCCTCCTCCTTCAAGGTTGTAAGGTCTTAATATTGTAAAGTCATTACTACCACTTGTTAAATCATCCCTATCCCATAAATCCGCACTAGTTCCTTGTTCACCTTTGCTTCCTTCATCACCTTTGTTTCCTATTTCTCCTTTTTGACCTTTCGTGCCTGTATTGCCTGTTATCCCAGGATCTCCTTTAACCCCAGCAGGTCCACCTCCATTTGCAAGAAGCTGATCAAAGTTATAATTTATCTTATCAACTCTAATATTATCGGCATCTGCGTTAAATAATTCTTTTATATTAATTGCCATTTTTATGCTTTTATTTTTACTAAAGGTCTGATCTCATAAGAGAAACCTAATCTTTTATTATATATTAGTCTAAAATTAAGAGGATCTTTAGGGTCTAGTTTAAAAGAATAATTATTATTAATTTCATAATTCCCAGCACCAATTGTTGATAGACTATCAGCAGCTTCTATGTTTGTTGTAATTTCTTTAGACTCTAAAACATATAAATCTATTGAAGCAATAGAATATAAATTTAATATATTTTCAGAAATATATCCTTCAATATCATCGTCTAGTGAGTCTATTCTTCCAAAGCTATCTTCTACATTAACATATCTTTTTATAACATTTCTAATTCCTTTATTATCTAAAAATCTAATCAACGATTTACTTAAATAAAAATCAGCTATAATTTCATTTTCAGTTTCTATAAAATTTATTTCATGTTTTGAAACGCCAGAAGATTTAATATCATTTAGTTGCTCTATGTTTTTAAATTTTCTAGAAGTAAAATCAAAAAGACTATAAGAATTTTCAGTTTTAATTACACTAGAAGCAATGTAACTTTTTTCTTCTATTATATTTTTAGTACCCGGTAGATTATTAACTTTACCACCATCTAAACTTCTAACATAATAACTATTTTCCCACCTAGACTTAAATACATTTTTATCTTTTTTATCTATGGCTATTTCATTTATTAATTGATACTTAGGCAATAAATCATCAGCTTCTGAAAGTTTAATTACACCTTCTGTATCTATTTCATTTACCTTATGAAAAAAGTGATTTTTAATAGTGCCCCAATTAACATCGTGGTTTTTATCCTTTATCTCTCCAACGTTGAATAAAACCCCACAGTTGTTTAATTTCTTATATAAAGCGATTGTTAAATTATTTAGATTAACGTCTGTAATATCATAGTTGTAAACTTTATTATCATAAAACTCAGTAGTCCAATTTGTATTTATTTTATGCATTGAAAATGGTTCACTAAATGTAACAATTGGCCTCATATCAACTGAATAATTTCCATTTTGTCTTACTAAAAACGCATAATAATCTGGTCTATTTTCTATATTATAACCTATAACTTGATTAGATAATTTAAAAGATTTAGGTTTATTAGTATCTACTTCTGCATAAAGATTAGATGTCTTTATTATTTCAATACCATCGTCTATAGATAAAGAGAATCTATTTAAAGTTTCAGAGCCTTCTTCATCGACACTAATATATTCTACCTTATTTGTATTGTTAAATAAATTAGCAACATTTCCCGCAGATAATAATTCTAAAATAGCCTTATGTGCAAATACTCCACCAGATGAATATTCATACATCGCGGCTTTATAATCGTTTTCTGAGTAATATTGAGAAGGTTGAACCACTGAAGGATTGCCTATTCTTAAACCACCTTTTACTTTTAATTCATTATCACTCACAACATCAATTACTGTTAAAGAATATGTTAAACCTCCTATTGTTATAAACAAATCATTATATGTTCCAGTAATAGGATCTTTTAATATTTGTGTAGTAAAATTAGGCTGTGAACCATCTAGTGCAGTTATGCCACTTACAGTAGTTGTAGCAGGAGTTAAATTAATAGAACTTAGATCTAATGCTCCTGAAATAAGACTATTTGCAAAAGCACCATTGTCTATTTTATGGTCTAATTCATATAATAATTTTCTATTTAAGAATTTATAATTTGTATCACTTAATGAAAGATCTAACACTAAAGTAATTGTTTTAAATTTTAAATTTTCAATAACCTTTACGTCTAAAGAATTTGGAGAATTTTCATCAAATGTAGTAATTAAACAAGCTGAAAATTTATACCCATTAAATTCAGAGTTTTTTATAAACTCTTTAGTTAATTCTTGGCTTAATTCTTTTCTAATTTTAGGAGTAAATTTTAAACCTTTAAATATAGTTGAAGCAAACCCTTGTTGACTTCCTCCATCAATTATTGAATATTTTTTAGAAACACTGCTTTTATTAAAAGTAGAATTAAGTTTAATATCAAAACGACCATTACTTAAAAAATAAGAACTAAAATAGTCAAAACTAACAGATTTTAAATCATTTATATTTATACTTACATCATTTGCTAAATTAATATAACTAAATAGATCATTATTATTTTTAACGTCTACATATGAAGGTAGTTTATCAATATAAAACCACTCATGTGTCATTTTATTAACATCTCTGCCTTCAACTTCTAAATTAGGAGAGAAGTTAGATTCCCCAAACGCTTCATTTACGTTTAAATAATATGGATTTTCTCTAACATTTTTAGAATCTTTTAAACACCATTTATTTATAGTAGGTATAATTCTAGAAATAGTTGAAAATTCAGTAGTATAGTTTTCTTTTAGTCTATCATACTCGCTATATATTTTTTCTAAAGTAGATTCTTCTGTTTTTTCATCATTTAATAAAGGCACTAATCCTGAAAAATATTCTAGACTGCCTTTATTTAAAGCTTCTAAATCACTATATGCAGCCGGAGTATTTGAAGAGTTTGGATATGTAAAATCGTCTTCTAATTCAAGTTCTTTTAAATTAGAATTAGAAGTATCATAAAAATCAAAATTAAAATCATAAATGTCGTATGCACTAAACATGCCCCATTCTAGTTTAAAATCTCTATAAACGTTTGAAATTCCACCAATTGCTTTATTTTTATTTTCTAATATTAATAAACTAAACTCAGAATCAATAGTTCTAGAGTCTTCAACAATATCTATTATTTTATTAAAGGAATTATCTTTATCTATTAAACATTCACCTATGTTTATTTGACTAACATCGTCTTTTTTAACATAAATAGATTCGTTTAAATTACTTCCTCCTTTTAAAAGGTACGCAGATTGAGATAATAAATGTGTATTGGAAATGTTTAAAGAATTAGTAACATCTTCTCCTTTTTCTATTTCTAAAAATTGAGTATTTCCTGTTTTAAACAAGAAAGCTGCTAATTTTCTATTGTAACCTTTTATTGGAGACTTTATATAAATAATATTTTCTTTTAAAATAGTTTCAAATCTAGTTTGAGATTCTATCATATTAGAAATTGAATTTGCCACGTTATTTAAACTTCCACCTCCTGAAAAGTTATTATTAGAAAATTTACCTTTATTAACTAAATTATCACAAACAAAAGTGTTTTCAACAATTTTCATTGGAGTATATGCTCTTTCAACTTTTAAAATAGTAAAACCGGGAACATTTATTGGAATAAAATCATGATCCTCCTCGAAATAATATTCGTTTTCTTTAGCACTTATTTGATATTTACCACCTACAAATTCTAAGGTAGGTGTATATTTACTAAAATTCCAATTAGCTATAACACTTTCTAATGTATCTTTTTCTGTTATTCCAGCAGTTGCAATTAACTGAGATCCAGTAGTAACATCCTCAATTATAACATTATTAGTATTAACATTTGTTACAACAGAAATTACAAATTTTTGTCTTTTTAGAGAATGTAGTCCAAACTCATCTCCATCTATAGGATTATCAATTACTTTTATTTTTAAAAAATCTGAAACGGCCTCTTTATTTTGAGTTAATTCAACAGATCTTTCTGTTTTTTTAATTCCTGTAAATAAATTATAGTCTTGACCGTTTGTATCTATTTTTAATTCTAAATTTGAATAATCCCAAGTTGCTCCATTTTTTACATTGTGATAATTTGAAAAACTTTTTACCCAGCCTAACATAGGGATTCTGTTATATAAATCAGAGCTTGGAATAGAATAAAAATCAGCACTTCCATTTAAGTCTAGGTTATGTGATATATTTGAAAATTTAACTAAATCTTGATTAATGCTTTCTACGGAACCTTCTCCTATTTTATGTTCATCTACATAAATTCCAAAATATCTATTTATAGAAAACTCTGCACTTTCTTCATCATCGAATAAAAATTCTAAATTAATTAAATTAGCACATACTAAAGAATTTCTGTAAAACCCGTCTGTTATAAATTGATTATATTCAATTAAGGGTTTATCTACGTCGATTGTATCTTTATATTGAAATTCTCCTTTATTAACGAAACCACCTTTAATTAAGTCAATTCCATTATAAGAAGTTTTTTCGTCTTTATTAAAAGAAACAGTAATTGGAGATTTAGGAAAGTTATCATCATTGACATAGTTTCTTAAATATTTTCCAATTTTACTATTTTCTGAAAGGTCTATTGTTTTTATTAAAGTAGCCTTAGAAAGCATTTCATTAATTCTACTTAAATTATTATAATTGTCAAACTCAGCTGAGTTAACAGGATCTTCTACTTTATAAATAATAAATTTAGAAGGAATATTTTTATCTAACCAAATTGGAGCAAACATTCTATAACTATAATCGTATAGTTTAGAGTAGTTTAATGAGGTACCATAGGAATAGGATTCCTCATATTGTTTATCATAGCTATCAAGTATTGAAAAATCAGAATAGTCTCTTTTAGTTTTAAATGCTAAATCTAGTGGAGTAGAATTTAATCTCCAAAATTTAGCAAGATCATAGGCATATGATCCACTATCTTTAATTAAATATTTTTTATAATTTGAATTAGCTAAAATACTTGAGGCGTTAATGCTTTCAAGATACATCTCCTCGTCACTAACTATTAATTTAACATTAGTTGAAAGAGAGGGATTAGTCCTAAGAATAGGCCTTGACACATGATCTATTTTGCCATTATTCTCGATATCTGTTCTAATACTTCTAGCCATTAATCTATTTATTTTTAAGCATATAATTTCTTAAAATTATATATCACCTTTAATACATGGACTATGGTATAGGCTTTTGAAGTCTAACTGTTTTAGTATTGTTTAAGTTAAATCCTCTAGGTTTGTATTTTGCAAATACTTCTAAATCAAATGAAAATTGATTATCAAAAGAATCGAATAAATCGATACCTATTTTTTTAGAATAAGTTAAGTTTGCTATTTTAGTAGTATTCATTCCACCTAATCTACCATCTGATGTATCAACACCTGGAGTTGTAACTCCAAAATAGTCAGTCATTCTGTATTGGAATACAACATCTATCGCTATGCTAGGTGCTTTACTACTTGTAGAATTTACTTGCTTACTATCTAATTTACCAATAGTTCTTTTACCAAATTTGTTATCTCCATCAACTGATAAATTTCCAATTCTTGTAGGAGATAAAAACAGGTATGAACCACATGATTTACCACCTAATAAAAATTGGTCATTGTCTTCAAAGGACATTTTTACCGTTCTACCAAAATCTGTACCTTTTCTATATGGAGTCTGTAATTGAAAATATGGATTTCCATCTGATCTTAGTGTCGCAAACTTGGCCATTGATGTATAATTAGGTACCCAAGTAGGGCTTGTAGGATCATTTGAATTAAATCCAGCTGCAATATTAGGGTGATCTACGTGAACATATATGTTTTCATCATAGTCTGCAGAAGTTATCCAAGCAGGAGTTGATGGAGTTGTACCATCTACTCTAGTATTAGAAAGATTAGTATCTAATACAATTGCTTTAGGATCTCCATTTGTTTCATGCTCACCTGCCCATATAAAATCAGTAGTTAAAGAACCTGCAGTTCCTGTAGCGGTTTGTCCATAATATTCAAACGCTCTAGTTTCTTCAGTTTGAGAATCTGCCTTACTTCTATCTCCAGTTAAAAGATCAAGAGGAGAAGTTGAATACATCGCTTTTTCACCAGCAACATCCATAAATCTACTATAAATAAATTGACCTTTTTGTTGAGCCGATTGAAAAGGAGCATCGTCGTTATGATATTCTGCTAATTCATCGCTCGAAATGTTTTGATATTGTATTGGAACTAAATCATATTTACCTTCAACTGTATAATAAGTATCGTTTTGAATTCTATCAGTTAATACAATAGGTGGTATTGAACCGGTAATTGGATCTGGAGTATAATCATGAGTTCCCATTTCAAAATCTGCCTCTGTTGTTCCTTGAGCAGATGAATGATGTACAGGCTCATCTCTTTTACCTATCATTCTTGCGATTAATTCAAGATCAGTTGCTTTACTATTTTCTAATAATAGTTTAAATGTCTTAGTTACAATATGCCCTTTCTTAATATTTAGATCGGCAACCTCATTTACATAATAACCAGCAAATAACCTTGTAGTTGCATTTGCATCTATTGCAGTAGTATTTCCTTCTTCATCTACAATAGTTACTTTTAATTCTCCTTCTGCATTTTCTAATTGTTCTCTAAGGCTATCTATTTCTCTTTGTAAATCTATTAATTTGTCAAAAAGACTAATAGGAGTTTGTTCAGAAGATAAAAACCCTGATGCAATTGAAGTTGCACCATGTGTAAAATATTTTTCATTAGCTGTAAAACTATCAGCAATATGATTATAAACTCCTTTAGAATCTAATTCCTCAACAAGTTTTACATAAGTAGTTTCTTTGCTATTTTCATCTACAAGATTAATAATGTCAGTAGTATCTAATAAGCCTTCTGGGAATTGAACTAAAATAGTTTCACTCCAATCAGAAGTTATAGGATTTGAAGGATAGCCTGCTTCAGAAACCGCTTTCATTCTAATTTCAACATTTTCACCAAGGTTAATAGGTAAATCTAATTGATTGAAATTTACTTCTTGGCCATCTTCAACACTTTCAGTTATCCAAATATATTTACCAGTAATTACATCTCTTTGTCTCTTTCTAGTTGGAGTTTCATATTGATTCCAGTTTGAAAAACTTGCAGTAGTAGTTTTATTATCTTGTGTAAAAGGTATTTGTTCAATATTACTTGTTTTGCCACTTGCAGAAACATATCTATATTGAATTTTAAATTTTACAATTTCTTGAGGAAGTGTATCTGCGTTTGTCTTAGCTTCAGGTATTTTCCAAAAACCTCTAACTCTAAATTTAGGCTTAATGTCTTTTACATTTTGATCTGTGCTAATACTTTGAATTTGATTTACAACAGAAGAATATAATTGTGCTTCTCCACTTCTTTTTTCAATAAGCGTATTTAAGTTATTTTTGTCTTTACTTTTTTCAATTTCAGACTTATATTTCTTAGTTGCTATCTCACCTCTCTTACTTACAATAGTGTCATCTAATTTCTTAATACTTTCACTAATTGTAATTTTATCATTGTTTAATTTCTTTATGCTATCAAATGCATCGTTCTCCGTTAAGTGAGTATTAATTTGTACTACTTGGAAATTAGTAGCATCTAATAATACTGGGTCTGGAGTAATACCAACAGTTGCTGGCGGAATAAAATCTTCTTTTAATGATTTAATAAATTGACCAAAATCAGCAACACTATCTCTATAAAATGCAGACAATGTTTGAGTCCCTCCTGTTTGACTTTCAATTGTTAAATCATTTGAGTAAAAACCTACACCAGGTGACCAGTTTTCTGCAATAATTTTAGAATCAGGGTCAATTGATTTAAAGAACACTACTTGTCTTTCATCGAATCCAAGGTTAATGCTTAATGCAACTGTATTTTCTAATGCCTTATAAATTCTTAATTGATCAGCTCCTATTTTAATACTATCAAAACCTTCAGTTAACCTTAATTCAACTTGACCAGTTCCACTGTATACATTTTGAACTCTATACCTCGTGTTATTGTTTCCACTGTTTACTAATAACTCATCTCCGATTGAAATAAACTCCGTGTCTTTTAATGCTTTTTCTCCATCAGTATACGTTAATTTATTTAAAGTATATAATTTTACTGATCTAATCACTGGCTCTCCATCAACTATAAATTCTCTTTCAGCATCTTCAACTGCTAATACATCAAAACCTCCATAAAATTGTGTTGATTTAAATGGCAAGTCTCTAACCTGCTCATCAATTGTTGCATTTGCTCCACTGCTTACTAAACCATCAACAAGTGTTTGATAATCTATTTCATCCACATTTCTGTAGTTGTCATCAAAATAGGCAGCAGCAAACTCATCATTTGCTTGGAAAATATATCTTTTTACTAAAACTCTTTCAGTGTCAGCTGCAATTTGTCCACTAACATCAAATTTAACAGTTAATAATGGGTTTAAATAATCTTCAAAAAAGTCATTATCAGTAGTTTCAAATTCTGTAGGAAGAGCAATTGAAGTTAAATCATTTGCTGGAGTTTTAAGTTTTCTTGAAATAATTTTTTTAAAACTACCATCTGGCATTTGAACAGTTGCATCTGCAGTTCCGACACCGCTTAGTGCTTTAATATTATTTTCTAATCTTTTTATTTCTCTATCAATAAAACCAAATGATGGTATTTGATAAGTTTTAATTGTAGTAACACCGTCGTCATCTGGTGTACCAAAAAGGTCTACTGAAACTGTAATTGAATCCTTTTCACTAGTAATTGCCTCATTAATACGTTCAAAAGTTTCTAACGCATTGGCATTCATCTGTGTGAATTGCTTAATTATTCCAGAAAATGAGTTTTGTGTGTCCATTTATTATCTTATAACGTCTATTTCAAATTCATACGTTGCCGCATTTGTACAAACTATTTCAAAGTATGGGTTGCTTCCAACCTCTGCGCTTGAAACGCTTCCAACAAGTGTATTAAAACTATCGGAATAGTTTGTGTAAACATTGATGTTGTTGCTATTTAAGTCTAATGCTTCAAAAACAACCTTATAGCTTTGACCATCTTGCCATTTTATAAGTTTATCATCTATGTATATATTAATATTATTATCAGCCGCCTGAGTAGTGGTTTTACCCGCAAGTCTCAGTTGGTTAGAAAATTCTTTAAGTCTTGTCCAAATACCAAAACCAGTTGCATTACCTGGATCATATTGATTTGAACTTGTAATTTCATTAGAAACCGTTAACGTGCTTTCATTCCAAGAGAATGGCTTTCCAAACACGTAGGCTTTTAAATCATTTTTAATTTTAATTTTGTTAGGAACTGTTTTATCAACTATAATACCAGGTCCATTAAAAAGAACATCAACATTATATTGCACTTCTGACGGAATAGTACCATCTATAAGTTGATTAATTCTTTGATTTGCATTTGTGATTAATTGTAAAAGACTATCGCTATCTGCTAAATTAACAGACGTGTTTTGAAATTCTGTTTCTAGTTGAGTTATTCTACTAAGTAATTCAGTACTTGAATCCATTGACATTACTAAGTTTTCTAATTCGTCAACTCTATTTTTAATTCTACTGTATCTTGCATTTGCATCTGATAATAATTTACCAGCATTCTCTAAGGCGCTCGTCGTATCCATGAATAAATCCATAGAAAATGTAGTAAAATCATTGATATTTACTTCAACACCAACATTGTCGAGAGATGAATTAAATTTAATATTTAATTTAAGGCCAAACGCATTTCCATTTAAGCCAGTAATTTCATTTGGCTTATATTTAATAAGTTCAGGAATATAAGAACTATTTGCTGCACCAGGATTATCTTGTGGATTATCTAATATTAATACACCATATAGATTAGTTTCTCTATTTGCCGGAACAGATTCACTATATAAATCATAATAAACAAGAATTGCATTAAATCTAAAGTCTCCTCCTTGTTTAGAAAAATCTTGTAAAGTGTTTATGTCTGAATTTGAAGCAATGCCATGATAGTCTGCAGCTGTCCAATCAATTCCAAAATTAGGAGTTGAATTTACATCAATATTATAATAAGGAATTAAGTTTTGTGGATCAGAAGTATCTACAGCATCGACTAAGGTTTCTAAATCCATATTGACATCCGGATGTGTCTGTCCATTTCTACCGTTAACTATTGCCTCAGGATAAATCTTGTTAGCCGTGGTGTTATATGTTTTAGAATTAAATAAAACAGTTGGGGTAAACCCAATGGATGACGGTACGTTAATGTATACTTCATGATAGGCGTTGCCTTTATATTGAATATCGTTACCAACGTCAATACTTCCTAAGTATTTAACTACTCTATCATAGTCTGTACCAGTGCCTGTTGCGTTTAATTCTTCAGTAGTTAAACCTGTTAGAGTTGCTTCAGTTGAATCGGCGGTTTTAAATCTGATTGCACCCATTTTATGTAACCACTTAAAGAATATTTGCTCAGCATCTGAACCATATAACGCACTATCAAAGTCGTCATCTTGTAAAATAAGCTCTTCTAAGTTAAGAGCATAGTTTTGAAAAGTAATTGCAAAATCATGTCCAGCGTTTCCAACTGGAGAGTAGGCTACATTACTATAGTCTAACATCTGATCAAAGTCTACAGTATTTTTACCATTAACAGGCTCTTCAAAATTAGGAATATCTAATAGAGCATATTTACTAAATTCAAATTTAATATCTGGATTTTGGAACGCTCTAGTCAAATCTCTAGTACCACTCGCAAAAGCGTACATTGTTCCTCCCTGTATCTGTGGTGTTCTAACCAGTGGTGTAGCCATTTATAATAAGTTTATTTTTAAGCAACAGTTGCACCGTTTGCACTAATTACATACCATACGCTATTAAAAGTTCTTAATGTAAGTGTTTCATTTGCAGCACTAAATGTTGCCGTTGTTCCTCCTCCAAAAGTACCAGTAACGCTTCCGCTTGCTGTTGCAATTAATGTTATTTCATAACCATCAGTTGCAGTAGTTCCTAAATTAATTCCAGAAGTAGGATCAATAAAGTAAGCCGAATGTGCAAAAGACGTAATGTCTGATGTTAAAGGAGCAGCAGCTGTACCATTTACACCGCTCTTAATTATCGCAGCGCCAAAACTAGCATTCGCGAGAATTGTTGTTGCAACACCAATAGTTGCAGAAGTAGCATTAATTGCTGTTCCGCCATCTACTGAAAGTTGACTTGTTGATACTGTAACTCCTGAAAGAGTTGCAGCAGTTGGATCCAAATACCCCTTTAAACTTGTTATTTCATCTTCTATTGTTGTGAAATTATCATTAAGAGTAATTCTTGATGAAGAAAGAGAATCTGTTCCTAAAATTTCTGTAACCGCCATAGTTTTATTTTTTTTATTTTACAATTATCATATTTCTTTCGACAATATTAGTATTGCCATTAGTATCTTCAACCTCAGCTGAAATTCTGTAAGAACCTGCTTCCTTAAAGACATATGTCAACCACATATTATCATAATATATATCACGTTCTATTTGACTACTATCTTTATATATCTTCCAAACCGGGTTTTTAATACCCGCCATTTGTGATTTATCTAAAGCAAACGTAACATGTGTTGATCTTTCTATTTCCGCGCTACCGTTAATTATCCTAACAGTATCAAACGTAGGATTGTAGCTTACATAATGTACTTCTCCTAAAACATTTCCATTTGAAAGCTGAACTGTTTCAAAATCATATGTCCTAGAATAACCTTTTCCTACACATATTATAAATAGGAATATATCACTATTACCGTCATTGTTAGTGTCTTCGAACACTGGATTGTAGTTAAATTTACTAACAATTGGATTAATAGAAGAATTTAGTTCATCTGCAATTGCTTGCCAACCCGCAATATCATTGTTACTAGTTGGAGTAGCAGAGGATATAATTTGTGTTCCCGTTTCTATTAAATTTGTACTTGGATTTAAATGAGTTAAAGTTAAAACACTACCTTGTTGAATGTTGTCTATTTTAAAACTAGAAGTTAAATCCATTCCAATTCTAGTGGCATTCCACCAATTATGTTTACCATCTATCCATCTTATGTTTTCCATCTCATCCCAGCCATAAGGACCTGTAGTTTCTAAATAACCAGTAGGATTAGATAAATCTGTGTCAATATATCTTCTCACCGTACTAAATATTTTACCTTGACCCTCATCATTAATATAGTTAGCCCTATCCATTGTAAGGTATAGAGACTGAAAACTATCTTCTACTTTTTGTAAATTTTCTGAAGGAATGTCCCAGTATCCACCTGTTTTATTCCATGGCGTTTTCCAATCTTTCCAAGTATTATCTTCTTTCCATTGATAAATTCCATAAATTTCAAGTGGTTTTACTTTAACGTTAAATAAGTTAGACTCTTTTCTAAAACTCATAAAACCTTGTAAATCATACAGCCTAAGCTCAACATTGTAGTCTCCTTCGTGTGGAACAATCATAGGAAACCTTAAGAAACCTGGATGAAAAGTTCCATCAGCCTCATAATAACCAATACTACCTCTAAAATTTTGTGAATATCCTTTAGGTCCAGTAACTACCCATTCTAATTCATAAACATGTTGCTTCCACCAATTATTCCATGTAATTGTAGGGTCAATTGCATCTAACCAAGTAAAATTAGCAAATTCCCATTCATGTGGAAGTGATGTACACTCTAAAACAACAGGGGCTCCAACCGGAATAGAATGTTCCCCAGGAGTATCATTATTAAAAGTTTCCTTTTTATTTATATAGTAGTTATTGTAAAATGTTTCAAAATCTAATAATAACGTTTCATAATCAGTTTCGTTTAAGCTACTAAACCCATCTAATTGAATAGGTTTAAAATCAACATTATTTATTAATACACCGCTGTTTGATACTAAGGCGTAGTCTTCAATATAAAGTTGTTTGTTTTCAGGATATACTCTAAATTCAACATCTTTACCCTCATTAAAGGAAGCGATAGGTTGTTGATTATTCCAAACATTCAAATTCTTTTGATCAAAATAAGTACCCTCTCCTGTAATATCTATAATTTTAGCCTGTAATGGAAGATAATCTCTTTGAAGTTTATTTTTAAGACCATATAATTTAATTAAAATTTCTTCAGGCGTAAAGTCAAATACTTCATCAACATTAGGAATATCCCAATAATCAAATGTACCGTTAGGTTCGTTTAATTTATAGACTAAAGAAAAACGACTTGTTTTTTTCATCGTTGTAGAAGGCAAATTAAATTGCTTTCTTTTCTTATAACTAAAGCCTGCATTTTTATCTGGAACTGAAACTGCTTTTAGTTTTCCAAAGCTATCGCTGTCTTGATTTATATTTAGCCAATATTCTTTAAGTGTAATATTATTATAGCCGAAAAAGTCAATTGCATTTAAGACAGCTTTATAAGTTCCAATAAATGGTTTAATATTATGTAATTCTAAAAGTAGCTCTTTTCTTTTTTGATTCATGAGCATCCAATCGATTCCCATTTCATTAATATCATGCTCTTTAAAAATTATAAAATCACCATCATCAAGAGTAGCACCTAAATTTTGCAGCAGGTCTCTCATTCTTTCATCTTCACCTACAGTCTCTCCATAAATTATTATTTCAGCAACTATATGACCATCGCTATCATCTGTAATTATTAAAGTTCTTTCATGTCTTTTTTCAGCCTTAGATGAAAGAGCAATATTTGCTTGAATTGCATTGTTTGTAAAATCATTTACTGTTTTTAAACCAGCAACGACTGAAACAACGTCTGTGTGATCTAAGACTTGAATATTTAAACCATCTAAATTTTGTACTTTTACAACGTTATCTTCTAATTGTGTGCCATAAATAAAAATATCTTCACTTGCATATCTGTCGGCTTTCCAACTAAATTTAAAATTACTACCATTGCTGTCTGCAGAAACAGGTCTACCATATACAACATAACCTGTAGGATCTACAAGCTCTTCTAATATAAATAAGTTAAAAGTCTCATATAAGCCTACTGATACTTCAGGTAAATATACAACACCACTCCATCTTTCATTAGTAGTATCATAGTCGAGATTTAATTCATTCTCAACTCCATTAAAAAACCTTAAATATGAGTATTTTGACATTATCTTATGTTTTTATCATCTTTGTTTGTTGTGTAATTTTTCCAGTTTTTCATTACACGAATTTGCTTAATTGTATTGTAAAAATAGTCTGTACAAAATTGCACAAAATCTAACATTGTTTGATTTCTAACAATGTGTCCAGAAACTCTATTTGTTATTAAATCATTTTTATAATTATAACCTAAATGTTTTTTATTATCCTTTGCAGTTTTTCTAACATCGTAGATTTTTACTCTCTTATATCTATATAAATCGTCGTACAATCCCATTATCTTGCTCTTCTATTTCCTGCCTGAACTCTACTATAAATCGTTCTTGGCACTGGAGGGTTATCAAAGTAAACTGATAATGAAGCCATTTCTCCAATTGCTGGCTCATCCTTTACTAGTTCTCCATCTCTATCTTCCCATCCGCCTCTAAATACCGCTACTTCTTGTTTATCTAAAATAATATCCCCATATTTATCAAGTCCTATTTTATTATACCAATCTTTTATAGCCTGCTCGCCAGTCACTGGTACTAATAATTCAGGATTATCCAATATTACTTTCTTAGTTTCTTCAGTTCTCTTAAAAAATACAAGTCTTTTTTGATCTCCATCTGCTCCTTCTAATTCTGGAGTTGATGGTGTTACAGTAACTTGATTATAAGTATAATATCCATCTTTTCTTGCTTGCTCTTCAATACTTGACACAAATTGTACATTTACTGCATCTACGCCTTCAATACCTTCTATAATTGCAATAATATCACTCTTAGGTAATTTGTCTCTACGTACAATTTTTATTAAATATTTTGAAATAGCCGCTCTAATGTCATTAAAAATATCTTGTTGCTTAAAGCCTTCAAACCATCTAACAGAAACGTCCATTCTATATTTAACAGCTTCTGGCTCTACAAAGATTGCTTCACTTGTAACCATTTGCTGACCACTATCTTCAATTACACCAAGCATTCTATCAGTCTCATCTTTTCCAAAGAAAAACTCACTTTCATCAACTGAAAAATAGTCAGTTCCACTTAATAATCTTTTCTCTAAATTTGGAATTGCAAAAATATAAATTACATTATCATCGTCTAAATACCCATCGCTTGTAGTATTGTATGCATCTAAATAACTAAATTGTGCATATCTACTTAAAAAATATTCATAGGCGTCTGGGTTTGCAAGTACAAAACTTTTACTTGCTAATGGTGCCATTAACTTTGTAAATTCAGGCGTTTCAGGATTTGCACCCATAAACGGAGCTGTAGAAGTTTCAGTCTCTAATAATTCATTTAAATCATGGGTATCTCCTGTTGAGTCTTTACCTTCACCGATCCATTTAAATGTTAAGTCTCCGGCTTGATTTAAGTTACCTTCTGCACCGTCACATTTGATATATTCAACCTCAATTGCAGCACCATTTGCTGGTACAATTCCAAAATTACCGGTTCCAAAATAAATGTCTAAACCACCACTAATTCCAGTCTTTACTAAATAGCCTTTATCACTTGCTAACATTTCATACAATGAATTAAACTTAGTCCATTGTTCACCATTGACGCTAACCTTTACTAAATTATGATCTGTAGTACCCTTTGTTTGTATATTAAAACTTTGCATACTTTCCCCATTACTTGTAAGGCTTTGCAATTCAAGAGTTCCTTGTATAATATTTGCTCTAACCCAATCATTACTGCTTTTTGGTAATAAAAACTCATCTTTATCAGTTCTTAAAAAATAAGTTAAACCATTATTGTCATACGTTATTTCTGTATTCGGATCAATAATTAAATTACCACCTGCAACATCGTCACCTGCACCTGGCTTCCATCTAAAACGGATTTCACCAGTTGCTGCAAAGCCTCTAGTTGCATCATGTCCAGCAAGTCTTGCAAGTCCATGAATTGATTCAGGCTGTTGAGCTGTATAAATATTCTGTTCAACAGTAGAGTCCTCTATATAGAACAAGAGCATCTCATTCATTTCGGCCATTACCTCAAGGATTTGAGAAAATGGACTTGCCGTTGTAAAATAATTTCCGGCTTTCTTATAAACTCTACTTAAATAAGACCTTGTGTCAGATACAATGTCTCCCGCAGTAGCTCTAGCCTTATCTAAAAATTTAAAATCTGCCATTCTTTAATCTTTTAATTTACATAAACACCAACTAAATATTTAGTGTCTACTTCTATGTTTATTTGAGCAATATCTCTAACTTCTCCTCTTGTAAATTCAACATCGACTTTAGTGCCATATTTATTCGCAAGTGGACAATATATTTCTATTTGATCTTCTATTGCTTTTTTAACTTCAAATTCATTAAAATTAAAACTGTATATCATTTTTTCAAGGTCTGCTCCAAATTCACTCTGTCCTAAAACATCTCCTTTATTTGTAAAAAGAAGAGTTTCAATTTGAATTAAAAGTTGACTTAATTCATTTTCAACATCAACCCCTGTTTCATCAAAGTTTGGATCACCTATTGTTTTTATATACAGTTCCATTAATTATTTATCTGTTTTTTTATGAGTGCATCATCCAATCTACACCTTCATCTCCTTTAATCTCTTCAAGTACTCTGTCCATTTCCTCATCTCCCATAGATTTAATACCATCATAGTCAATCTCTACACCACCTGGTAAAGAAAATTTAAAGACTCCTAATTTAGCACCAACTGCTTGTTTTACTTTGGCTGAAACATATCTAAAAAATATTTCATCATTATATAGTGCACAGTTCTCAATACTTTCATAACACTCAATAATTACATCACCCTTTGGTGTATCTCCCATAAATTTAAGCTGACCTGTTAATTGTGAGTAACTAAAACTTAAAGGATTCTCTAGGATTTGGCGAGCCATGTCAAAATAACTTTGATTAATTACATAATATTGAAGTTCTTCTGCAGATTCAGCAGCTCCTGTTCCTGCAAATGAATTGCTAAAAAACATTTTTTCAATATTAAAATCTGCACCACTACTAAATCTTAAATCTAAACCACTACCACCTGTGTTCCAGCCAGATGCAAGATCATATACTCCATATATTGAAAATACTTCGCCAGCACCGGACGTTGCATTTTCTTTAGGAAAGTTTAAAGTTCTAGTTGTCTTAAAACTTTGGCTACTAAATACACTGTTTGGAACATGGAAATAGTTTTCCCTAAGACTATATTCGTAATTTTTTCTAAACCATTTAACGGCTCTTTTTATAATGTTTATTATTTCAGCTTGTGGCAAATTAAGAGGTATCATACATGCACCTGTTATTTCTGAACCAATTTCATTTAAGAATTCAGTTAAACAATCAGTACCATAATCTCTACCTTGACTTAAATCTACATTATCGCCGCTTCTAATATCACTCATTTTTAATTAATTTTTTTACTTGTTATTATTTCAGTATTATCAAATTCAGCCTCCTTACTTATTTGACCATGTCTAAATATTCCACCAATCATTTTACCTTTAAATACAGAATCCCACTGAAACACATAACTATTTTTAACTTCACATGTTTGATTAACATAGCATGATTCTATTTTACTACCTTCAACTGACGTTCCTTGATATAAATTACATCTTAATAAAGTAGCGCTGTTAATTTGACTTCTAAAAAGGTCACAAAAACTTAATGAACCTGCAATTTCGCAGTCTATAAAATCATAATTGCTTAATTCAAAACAATATGGTAATTTACCATCCCTTACTTGCACTCTACTAATATCACTATCATAATTAATGTCTCCTTTTTCTAATCCTCCATGACTAATTAATTGCACAACCTCCATTAATATTTTTGGCCAATACATATCAATTATTTTTTCATCTTCTTTTAAATCAACATATAAATTAATTTCAGGATAATAAACCTTTAACTTTTTCCAATCTTTTAATATTTCAGTAAACTTATGGTTCCTATTAAGAATTTTTTTAAGTTCTATATAGTTTAAATCAGTATATTTAGTTTGATTAGCAATTGACCAAAGTTGTAATAAGAAACGATCTAGTAAATATAATATATTAGTAGTTTTCTTTTCATAGTCTTTACCACCAATATATCTAAACTCTAAATAACCTTGTTTTAATTTTTCAAAGTTAACTCCATAATATTTTTCTTTAGGAAAATGAAAAACGTGGCCATTAATATTTTGACCATCATAATAATTATAATCAATTTTAGGCATTATCCATTTTACAGACTTTGCATATACACTATTTTCTCTATTTGGAAATAGTTTATAAACCTCAGTTTCATTAAAACCTAAAACAAATTTAAGAGAATCCATTTTAGAAATTAAATTAGGTTTACCGGTTTTTTTAGAATTAAAGCTTAAGTTTAAGTGAATTGAACATTTGTCAGTAGTGTAACCGTTTTCTTGAATCCAAGCCAATACTTTTAGTATAGTATTTCTTGCAATATTGTATGGAATAGGAGCAGTAATAAGCTCTATAAGCCCTTTACCTCCACTCATATCTGGTTCTAATTTATATTCATCTTTAGTCGGTACAAAGTCACTATGTGCTTTACCCTCTAATCTGATTTTTTTACTTAATAAAGTAGAAATTTCACTTCTAACATCTTCAAGCTCTTTGTCAGAATAAAACTCAAATTCTATTCCGACAAGAGAGTCTTGTAAAATGTTTTCTTTACTTTTATGTTTTGTAATTTGATACGTTAGCATGCAATATTAAATAATTATTTATTTATATATCACATTTATTTATTACCTAACTTATTCCTTAGGTAACTTTAAGAATATTTTCTTAGTATCTTCTTCAATTTTCGTAATTAATACCTTAATACTTTGTTTAGGCTTATATTCTTTTATTTTATCTTCACCTATTTCACTAACATGTAATAGTCCTACAACTCCAGCTTCTAATTCAACAAATAACCCATAATCTTTACATGTTTTTATAGTAGCATCAACTTCAGAAGGTACTTTATATTTTTTATTAATTTCTAACCATGGATTCATTTCCACATCATCTCTTTGAGTTAATGTAATTTTAGAGTTTGAAATAATATCTTTAACCTTAAATTTAATTTCTTCTCCAGGCTGAATTTCTCTTTTCTTATGTCTAACTAAAGCGTCACCGTTTAAATCATTAACATGAATCATACCAGTTAAACATCGTGAGAATTCACAGAAAACTCCATATTTTGCAGAGCCAGTAACAGTTCCAGTTATTTCTTCCATTAAATTTTCTTTAAGGTTTTCAATAGCATCTGGAATTAATGTTTTAAGATAGGCTCTATGAGAAACAACCATTGTTCTTCTTTCTTTAGAAAAACTAACAGGTACAACATATATTTCTTCACCAACTACACTTTCAAAATCATGAAGCTTATTAATACCTGCTAAGCTACCTGGCATAAAACAGTCAATGCCATTAACACTAATCATATAACCAGCATCTTCTAACATTCTTTTAACCTTTCCTACCCAAGCAGTACTTTGATCTTCGATAGCTTCTAACATTTCTTGGAAAGTAGCTCTTTTAGTTCCTTCACTAACACTACCCATTATTGGCTTTTTATCATCATTTAACGGAGAAGTAATTATTACACTTACCTCTTCTCCAGGTTGAATGTTTTTAAATTCACCTTCTTCTTTAGCAAGATTTACATAAACTAATTGTCTATAGCCAATATCTACACTCGCCGTTTCTTCAGTAATTGCAAACACTTTACCTTTGTATGCAGATCCATATTTAATATGAGTAATAATGTCATTTTCTTCAATATGACCTACCATTCTATTATACATATCTTGAGCATATGGCTCTCTACTATATACTTTGTGTTTATCGTTTACTACTTTTATGTGTGGGTTTGGGGTTCTTAAAACTTTTGGACACGTTGACTCATATCCATCCCAATCGAAATTGCCGTCTTTGTCAAACCATTCGGCATTTTGTTTTTCTATCATTTTATTTTTTTTAAAGGTTAAAACTTATGAATTATATATCTATTAAATTATTCTATCTTGACCGCACTTGGTTGAATATCAGTACCTGATTTATATGCAGCAGCCACATATGTTATAGTGGTTCCAGCTACTACCTGATCTAATGTTGCTCCAGGATGTACTGTTATTGTAATATCGGCTTTTTTAATCTGTTCATTAATTTCATGGGCTAAATCTGCAACAACATCTTTTTCTAACCAGTCTATTATATTTTTAGAAATTTCTGCTGACATTTGTCTTGAGAACTCTCTCCACATTTCTTTTTTAACCTTATTCATATCTTCCCCAGGCGCAGGTCTATTTGCAAGTACATAATCATCTACACTTTTTAATGCACTGTATATACCTCCCATTGGAGTTATTAATTGATCAGCCTCATATTCTACTTTAGTATCAGTTGGTGAAAACTCATCTCTTCTAATGTTTAATGGATTTCCTCCTTCTAATCTTTTTCTAAGCAGTCCTCTTTTTATAATACTTCCGAATACTGTTTTTAATTTATTTTCTAATACGTCGTCTTCTAATGCCATTTTATTCTGTTTTACTAATTTTACTTAATTCTGTTCCTGATAGAGGTACAGTTGGTGGTGTTGTAGGAAGTCCTAGATTTCCAAGGTGTGTATGTGTATTAAATAA
>VMHT01007206.1_pt1 | contig 43916 bp, 50 predicted proteins | sample 4693611 | NCBI WGS metagenome assembly VMHT01 (sample SAMN12280063, study PRJNA550983) | marine metagenome | isolation source: seawater sampled from same location over 5 years 0.02-0.2 micron viral filtrate | place: USA: collected off the coast of southern California halfway between the port... ...
AAAGCAAGCACTCTTCCAAAAGCAAGCACAATGCCGAAGATCTCGAAGGCAGACGCACGCGCTCTCTGCCGTGCACACTGGGGCAAGACATGGTACAAAGTTCATCCACTGATCAAGAAAGCGCGCATTGCGTGGGCGCTCAGTGAGTTCTCGGAGTGGGGTGTCGTCACTGTGCACGAGAGCGGTCAGACATACGTAGTGTAGTTACGACGCTATTGTCGTGGGTCGTACATAATCTGACACTCTGGTGACCATGAAACTCGACGCAACACAGCGTGCACAGCTATTCTGGCTTGTCTGTATTCCAGTACGCACGAGCATCGCAATAATAGCACTTAAAGAAGACAGACCGATGTTGCGGACTGGTGCCGCTCTTGTGGGTGCGCGCTGGCTCTTAGGCTACGAGATGGCCGTCGAAGGTGTCTTCGGTGGACCGGCGTGGTGGAAAGACGAGCGGGTCTTGCATGGTGCTCTGTGGACAGGATACGCAGTAACAGGCGATGGGCGTCTACTAGCAGCTGACACTGCATTTGGTGCATTGAATTGGCTGATGCATTAAGCGTGTACTTTTCTAATATGAGTTTACAGTAACATATGAAACGAAGAAGTTACGCGGGTCGAATGTCACAAGGTGTGTCTGCAAAGAGTTATCGACTCGATCCTTTTGAGTTAGCACAGTACATCACAGATCGACTCATAGAAGCCCTGAGATCATTTCTTCATGTCGATCGCATGCTACTGTAAACACACACACGCAGGTTAACTGCACAATTTCTCATCGAGGCGAATGGGAGACGCAATGGATCGCATTATCTTGGCTGCAGTCATAGTGCTCACCATTCTGTACAGGAGCAGTAATGGTATGCACATTACAGGACTCGGCATGAAACCACCTACACCCCTGGACATGAGTATTGGCCGCTATCGAGATGAACACTCTCCGTTTACGCCACAGTGATAATTCTAAAATGCATATGTGCAAATGGACCACAAGCAAATCGGTGTTGCTCGACAGATCTCTTCCGGCGGGGATTACACTGGCGTTCTATACACTTATGTACCACTCATCACTATCGGTGGCATTGTGTACCTCGTGCAACGAGGCAACTACGGGTTCGCCGCAATTTTAGCGGCACCTGCAATAATCACATTAAGCGGTATGGGTCTTATGGTATTCTTATTTACTAGACCAAGCCACAATTAATTAAAATGCGGATTCCTCTAGTGTCGCACCACGCTTCTTTTTCCAAGCACTGTACTGAGAAGCGACGGCAAACATGGGAAAACGCAAGCTCCACAACTGCACCTACTTCCAGTGTGACTGGACTGGTCTACCGATGCGCGCATCGCTCTGCTACATGCCTGTATTCAAGGGTGACAAGCTTTGCAAGCACGGATCTTACACATGCTGGGAGGCTGTCATTGCACATGCACATGATCAATACGGACAAGGTGACATCGACGTTGACGCACTTGCCAAGATCCAAGAGCATGTTGATGCAATTGTCGGCTCAAGTGTCGGCAAGGCACCACACTGGGACAGGCTGTCGTGGTTCGCAAAGGCAGACGACGTCAACACTCTGACGGCTGCATCATTCTTTAAGGAGTGTGAGGCTCTCGACAAAGACGACAAGGTCGCAGTTATCTTGCACGCCAAAGGTGGCATGGGTGAGGTCCACGCATCGCCGATTGACCAGCGCCTCAAGTTCGGCTCCTTCCTTAACGAGTTGCCAGGTGATGTGCATAGCTTTGTGAGCACACGCAAGAAAGCGCGCGATCGTGAGGTTGTCGTCTTCCATAGTACTGACACAACAAACCCGTTCAATGAAAAAGCAAGTTCTGTCTTCAAGATGAAGATTCACGGCGATGTGATCGTCACACAGCAGACCAAGGAAGTGTGCTACTGGGACCGTACTCGTTACTGTGACTACACAATGGACAAGTTCAACGAGAAACGCAAGCGTGAAGAGCCCACGGGCTTGTCAAAGGCTGACTACAATGCTGTCAAGGTGGACATGGAGGGTCAACTGTCAGCTTTTGAATGCGCCGCTTCTTCGCTTTCGGAGCTGCCAAGTGACCTGGCTCAAGGGTCGGTGATTGTACCTCCAGACGCCCGGGAGCTGACAGCTCTGAAGGACCCGACAGGTGCGACCCGCCTTGGTCTGCAACTGGGCAAGGGTGAGAAACCGAGCAAGATGGCACGGCTTGAGGCAAGACTGGTGGGTGCACCGCTGCCGGCAACGCATGCAGTGCCCGTGACGGTCGGTGTCTGATGGCAACCATCGTCATTCTCGCAATTCGTGCAACTGAATCTTAGAATTTAATGAAGCTAAATGCTTCTCGTGCAGTGACGTAGACTCTCCATTGCGCCGCCTGCGTTCAACTTCACTGTAGAAGTAATCGCGCGCATAGTAGATGATGTTGTGACTGTAGAGCATATCGCAATAACAGTGGTATTGTGCAATGTATCCAATGCCATCTACCCATAAGGCGTCTCCACCAACCAATAAGTCTGCATTGCTATATTCTAAATTAGGCATTACAGTAATGGCAGTTGTTCAGTTCACGTGTATGACGACAAAGAAAAAGTTTGAAGTCGAAAACCCAGAGGTTGTCGTCCTGAAGAACGGGCGTTATGCGTTCTGTGCCGCGTGTCCGTGGGAAGGGAAGAATGGCAAGTTTCTTAAAGCTTTCAAGTTCTGCTCAAAACAGAGCTATGATGCTTATGCAAGAAGCGAGCACATTGAGGAGGCAGAAAGCGAGCACATTGAGGAGGCAGAAGGCGAGCACATTGAAGAGGCATAAAGCGAGCACATTGAACATTCTAAGCAGAAACTCGAGCGGGTATGCCACGCCAGCGAACACGCCCACACCACTCACAAGCGACTGCCGAGTTCAGTAGCCTTCTTGTGCGACAAGCCAATCGTGTGATACCAGATGCTCCTGATGTTGCTGCACTGCCCACAGGAACCATGGTGAAGCGCACACATGCGACTCCCGACATTGTCGCTCAGCCGGTGAAGTTTCAGTCTGCCATCACACACAGAGGCGCAAAAGCTGAGCAGGCATGGCGGTATCCTAACAACCAAGTTGTGCGCGCACCCTCGTTGATTCTTGGCGCAAGTGGAAAAAGCTACACAGATCCCAAATCTGACGGTGAAGAAAAGCCACGCCGTCTTCAGGAGAGCAACTTCTTCATCACTATCAACCCCAACAAGAAACACGCCGATGTTGACGCTGCACATGCTGCTGGTGTGATGTGGAATGTGCTGCAAAAACTATTCGCACCAGACAAGGTCTATAAGCTCATCACACTTGGACCTAAAAACGCAGATGTATACGGCGATGATATCTACGAAGAGGTTATTCGCACCATAGAGACAACGCCCACAGTGGAGGTCGGAGACAAGGCTGGGCGAATGCACTCGCACATCATCTTCGAAATTGAGCACTTCTCACAAGTTCAGGTCAACATCCCGGTGCTTAGAGCACTTTATATCGATGAATACAATCGCCTGGGTGCTCAATTTGGCATGAAGATCACAAAAAGTGTACGCATTAAAGTTGACATGCTTCCACAGAGCAACTGGACAACAGTGTCTAAGAATTACGTCAAGAAAGCGATGCTTCAACACCAGCCAGATGCTACTGTGTAAGTTTTCTGAAGCACGGATACTGTGATGAGCAAGAGCGATCGTGATGATCACACCGGCTGCATAACACCCGTGCCGTACGGCCAAGGACGCAAACTAACTTCAGATGAGCGAGTTCGGGTCCGTGAATACTACATCGGGTTAGCTACACCAGGCGGAGGGCGAGAGTGGCCGCCGTGGTTGATGACCTTTGAACTCTGGTGTCACATGACCGGATATGACCCAGACCTCCCTAAGGGCGGTGAAAAGTTTCAAGAGATGATGCTGCTTGTCCTAGGTTATCCATGGAAACATAATGAGAAAAACGGCCTGTATAGTTATGATAAAACAAATAGTGTCCTTGAAATGAGCGATTACATGTGGGATGCAGATGGCAATGGTGACGCGCGATATGGAAAGATGTTTTTTCATGAAGACGGTCCACAAGCCTTTAATGGCGTTACTGGAAGTGGCACTGCGATTCAAATAGAGAAAAAACAGACAGCTGCACATATAGGAAGCAGTGCACGGCCAACGTATGACTATGTTGAGCACAACCGAGCACCCAGTAACAAATTGAAGCCTGCAAAGCCCGGCCTGCCAATGGGCTACTTCAATAATAATGGCGGTGAAAATCAAACAGGTGGTCTCGCGTACACAGCAGACGGTATTGAAACGAATCCGGGCTTTGCAGTGTATGGCAAATTGGACTGGGAAGCAAAGTGTAATATACAAGGCAAAAATGAGCACAAGTCGGGCGGTGGGCACAACAGCTGGATGGGAGCTGGTGTCGAGAACCAAAAAGATGGCTGCTGGGAAGTGACAATGCCATGGGCCAAGAAGGGTGTGCACGAAGGGTTCTGGCATCCGTGTCCATTGTTTGCCAACCGCGCCGCTATGATATTCGGCTTGTATTACTACCCCGGGTGCACTGCCACGGAATATCAATGGGTGATGCAGGAGAAAGTCGACGGCCTGGGTACTTTTGAGAGCCGGGGTCGTTGTCCGAATCCACACTACGGTGACAAGGATTGGTTCAACACATCAGAACGTGCAGCAATTGACTGGACAAACCAGTATCTGTATGTGTACGAACGGAACAATCAGTACAATCACAATGCACTGCAGAAGTATTTCGAAGAGATTTATGAACAGTTTGGCAGGAAGTCTAGCACTGCGAGCAACGCAACAGCTCTTCAAAAAATGAAAGTGGATGAGTTGAAGAAGCTGCTTAAAGACGCAAAGTTACTCACCACCGGCAAGAAGTCTGAGCTTATCGAGCGGTTACTGCAGAGTAACGTAGCATTGCCGGAGAAGCAAGATTCCGAGCCAGAACGACCCGCATTCGACACACTGGGTGGTGTGTTCCATCACGATTACACTAGTGATGGAGAGTTAAGGAGTGGTGTGCGGAATCGCATGTTCGTTCCAAAAATAAGTCACTTTCAGCCAAAGCCAGACGAGGGCCACCACTGGCTATCATATTGGTACTTCCTCCTCTGGCCAGACACAGACCAGAAAGCAGCGCCGCGCTCTGTTATCAATCCTTACTACATCAACGCAGATTTCGGTATGCCGTCAAAGAAGCAAGAACACCAACGTCGCGGTCAGATGCTAGCTGCACAAGGGCATAAAATGGTGACAAGTAGGAATTCTGATAAGTTCGACTTCGGCTTTGCGATTTCACAGACACATTTACTGTGGCCACACACGCACGACAATAAAAAGAATGTCAAAGTCTCCAAACCCGGCAAGGCAAGCATGCTACACGATGTTCTCAAACCTGGTTTCATTCCTCGTCCGCAACCGAAGACTCCGCTACTAAAGCCGCGTGATCAGCATTATGGTACAGATGGTTTTGCTGCAGAGCTTGTAGATGGCTGGTATGAATTTAAGCGGATGGATAAAAATCGGCAGCGACTCTTCTTACTGTCAAGTTCATCATCATCGACACCGGCTGGGTCCAGCAGTGCACACCACGGCAGCGTGGATGGCGACACATGGAAGCGCGTCCCTGGTGGCCCGTTTATCGCTGAACTTGCGAGCGACCAACCGGTTAATGCATCTTACCGCATCTTCAATGTCGAGGTGCCATTTGACCCTGTGGAAGGGCCCTTGGAGCCAGGTGGGTACATCAAGTTTATGAACGTTGCCGGTGGTCCAGCGAATGGCGTTGTCTTCGAGCTTCCGGATGATTGGGGTATGGACGATGAGGTGCTCACTTTCAAACTCACACTGAGCAAGGCCGGTGCGAAGAGTGACAAGGTCACTATTACCAATGCATTTCACCGCCCACCATCACTCGCCACTAATGAGCCAGATGACATAGAGCTCACAATAAGGCCCACAGCAGAGGTTGATCAATGGCCTGATGCAATGCAGTCTAATACAGCAATTGAAGATGATGATGCTCCTGAAGGCACAAACCCAAATCAGACGATTGAGGATTCGTCACATGTAAACAGAGACAGTGCGACAATGTCAACTAGGAAAGCTTTGCAAGCTGACCGAGAAGTGCATTTGTACTTTGGCTACGAGGGATATGAACTTTACAATGCACTCATCGAGTGTGACGCTACACACAACTTCAACGTCAATGATGTCAAGAAGTATGCAAATCTAAAGCATCCAGAAACGTCAAAAAGCAAGGTGATAAAGAAGATACACGAAGCAATGCAGAAGTGCCATTTCCAGCTTACCACTATGCCAGAAGGCATGTCTAGCATGGGGCACTATACAAGGAAGGATAGGGATGGCAACGAAGAGGAAGTTTTGTATGAAGAAGGCTTTCACTGGCCTACGACTCTGCACTCGCCGTGGAATTACGAACAGCTTTATGATATACCAGTTATCTCGGTGCGAACCGATGATGTAATGGACGTTAATGTGACGTTGAAGTGGGGCGAGGCAAAGCCCATACTCAGCATGAAGCTTGAACATCAACAGGGAAATACAAAGGAGTTGTTTGCATCTAACTTCGCCAAGATATTAGCTATCTATATCGCAGACACGGGAATTGGCCCTGGCGACGGCAAAGGATGGGACGTGCATAAAAAGAGGCATGGGATGCTCTTTGGCGTTGACTGCTTTTCAAGCACTGAGCAAACTTTAAGATACCCTCAAGTGCGAACTCAGGTGCAGAAACCCCGGGACAAAGACCTTCATGAGTTGTGGCAGCGAGTATTCGTCAACGACCCCCTGCAAATACTTGAAGACGACGTTATAGACACTTTCCGGGCATACATCGAAAACATCATTAATAATCAACCTTCTAAAGATCCATTTGAATTGCAGAAGGGTCTGGAAGAGATCGCTGGCAGACGCACTCCTCCAGTACAATGGATAGATTTGCTATGCATACGTAAGATTCAATCCAAGATGACGATTGCTGAGTGGGTAACTACGCCATGGCATTTAGAACACCTGCCTTTAACGCAACAGTACGCTGTCTTTAAAGATAGTGAAGGTTTCAGTGAGGGGTGCAAACGGTGCTGTCGTCCGTTTTATGAATATGCGTACATGATGTACGCAGACGGTGTTGGTGAGAAGATTGCTCATTCTGGCTTCACTAATGATATGTGGCTGCGACGAGACGACATTGAGAAGGAGAGCTTTAAAAAGAAACAATGTCGCCTGGCACCACTTCCACTGCACGATCCGCAGTTTTGGACACAGAGTAGCAATTGGAATGATGCAAAATCGGTGCGACCCCCTCACGTGCGTAAAGATCAAACCGAGGTCGAGGTTCCGGGCGGACCCGTTGAGCAGGTTGACGGTGCACCATCGCGCGGCAATTGGCACTCCTACATACTACCTGTTAACCTCCTAAATAGTAAGGAGCGGGCTCGGCGCAAGGACACAACGCTTAAAGAGGGCGTACAGCCGTATTTTCGACGGTACATCAATATGGCTTATCAAAACGATATGGCTGATAAGTATGGTTCAGCATTTGGTTCCAATGATAACGCGTTCTATAAAGGTATACACGAAGGGTACATGTTCATGGGTGCGCTAAGAAAGACACGCTTCGGTGACGCGGACTTGCGATTGATGCGATCACATAAGTACGGCAACACTTGCAGAGATTGCGCGCTTGTTCTGGAAAAGCTTGGCTTATTCGTTCATAACAATCGAAGTATTTACGACGCTGGCATTGTGTTTGGCGACAAGGACGCAATGGTTGACGGCAGGTTGTGGTGGGAATGGATGGGCAGCAAACCTGGTGTGGACGACCAAACACTAGATGACTTACTAGCGTTCAAAAGTGAAAGAGCAGGTGGCAATATACGTAGGAACTTCGGTGAGCAGGCTCTTGCAGACACACAAGAGCGGGCAATTGCAGCTGCAAAGAAGCTTGGTAGATTTTTAAAGATGAACAACAGTGTCTTACCTGACAAATTATCGCGCATTGCAAAGCCACCGTCGCTTCACATACAAAAGTCAATTTTCAAGCCTAAGACAGACTACGCTAAGGTCGACAGAGCCATGCATGACCTCGAAGCGTTCATTAACGGTGGGGACACGTCGAGTGCGCAACTCAACAACCCCGCGCTGCATGACATGCTCTTCGACTTGAAGGCGGCTCATGAGTGGAACAGGACTACGCAGGTAGTTGACGCTATGAAGCAGTTTGATTCGAACCTCTTTCGAGTGGAATACAGAAACTGTCACGTGAGATTCAGCAGAGGTGAGTTTTACTGGATATATGAAACTACAGAGAAGGAGGTGCGCAGTGCATTGGGGCACAGACGGGAGTTTGGCCCAATCACTGAAGCGAATCGAAGGTCTAACATACGAGATGCAGAATGCTGGAACTGCTTAATAATTGATCAGTATATGGGTATGAAAGAGCGCATGCCGAACTATCGAGTCGAGGTGTTCATGACAACTCGAACAGATCCAGAGGGGAATGCTAACGGACCGTTCAAAACACAGTGGCGTGGTGATAAGTGGCTTTTAGTGAAGCCGAGTCGACCAGGGGAGCGTTGGGGACAGCAACCTCAGGTAGCGACGAGGGTCACCAAGCAGATACGACCTTACAGACAGAGCAGACTCTTCATTACTTACAGTCTACACAGACCAGTCGGTGGTGAAGTCGAGGGTCGTCGTGTACTTGAAAAGATGAGGAGTGCATGCACTACACTATTTGGAGACGACAAGTATCTCTCGCAGATGATTGTGTTCGGACGGAAACTTGAGGTGAGCACAACTGATCGCGTTTCGAAAGGCAGGTGGAAGACTATTAGCGAGACTAACAAGGCTGATGCAATGGAGCGGTTTTATGGCAAGGGTGACACGACATCTTATCTCAGTGACACATATGAAACACACATCGCAAAAGTCGAGGTAGACGGCGGTGTAGAGATCGGGCCGAAGATGCACCACCCGCACTTCCACATTATGCTGACGCTGACTCACTTCACATATGTGCAATTTGACTACTTTAAGATGAATAGATTCCTGGAGATAATGTTTAAGGGTATACCCAACAATATGTATGGATTCAAGAGTGAAGATTACCAGCTGCAGGATGGATATGGTCTGCCATTTTATGGAGATAACGAGAACCCGTACGTCGACATCAAGGTCTACCCACAAGACGACTGGCGTGCGGTACTCGAAGCATACGTGCGCAAGAATACTGTACCAGGCATGATGGACGCAGCAAGGGAAGCAAGGGACGCGATGACAGCTCAGAATCCACCGGCAAATTAAGTATTTATTCTAAGGACAGCTGTGTACTGAAGTATGGGAGTCACATTTCACGCAGAGATCGAGGCAGTCACAGTCAAGTCGGAGGTCGAGCCAGTCGTTGAAATTCAGACGCCTCCAAAGCCAGTGCCGCCACCTGCATCGCCGAACAGGACACCCGAGACGAAGCCAAGAGCAGTAGAACCACCGACACTCGCGCGCCAGTGTGCATTTGCACGGCCATGTGCACAAGCGGATCCTGATACAGAGTGGCTAGAAATGTTCATCTACGCCGGGTGCATCGCTAGTGTGATCTTTGCAGGATATTCACTAGGGTATCGGCACGCACTGGAAAACACTCTTTCCAACATGCTGGCAGATCTTGCGTAATGCCGACGTTCCTAATTACAGTGAGCGTGGACTGTGAACTGAACGAGTACACGTCTACATCAGGTGAAATCGTTAATGCTCTACACACTGTAATGACGGATTCTGAGCAAATGGATGCAATTATTGGCTCATTTGACGATGCAAACGTCGAAGTCGGTGTGAAGTTCGAGCGCGAGCAGGCCGTTGCGCGCGCTGTATTGCATTACACGTCGGAGGCGAGTAAGCAGTTCGACAAGAGCAAGTTCACCGCGGCATTGAAGGCAGCTGGTCTCACTACATTTAAGTTGCGAAAGCAGGCCGTTTCCGACGATGAAGTAGCGCGCATGACTCTACAGGAGGCCGGTCATGTGGTGCCCGTGCATTAAGCACGTCTGGCAGATTTGCTCAGAGATACTGATCTCGGTGTCGCAAAGAATATCACCAAGGTCAGGATCGTGTCCGAGCACATTCATGCAGCGGTGTGTATCGTACTGTGATGAGGAACAATGTAGCTAGCTCCGTAAATATGGTGTGAATGAGGACATTTGCAGCTAAGTATGTAAGGCGATTTAAAACGCATAATTCGAACTGAAAGTTTCACCTTTAGCGGCTCCTCATAAAAGTCGAGCACGTCGTCCGTTGCAAGGTCACCGAATTCGTCGAGCTCGTCGCGCTCCTCGCTGCTTTCGACGGCACCGCCTGCAGCAGTGTAGCGACCCATTGCGATCACATCATCAAGTGTTTTAATCTCGGTGGGTGGGCGTGGGTAGCGAGCTTGGTTGCTCGGAGACGCACGGCGCGCTCTCTTGGCGTGTTTGTATTCGACACCCGTGTCGGGGGGTGTCATCTTGCGCTTGGCGTCGTCGGTGTCGCAGTAATCTTCCATGGTCGGATCGTAGTATTCATAACGGTCGCGTGCGTATTGTGTGAGAGGGTCGTACACGTAAGTGTCGTCCGCTGCATCGCGCGTCTGGAAAGGCATCTTCATCCAACAGGGTGGATACGCGTCCATCTGGTAGTTGTCGTAGTTCAGCAGGTTCAGAATGTATTGCGGCGAGAAGCAGTTCATAACACTGTCGATCCCAAGCTCGCGATGCTCGCGCTCGATGTCTTTTGAGATGAGTAGCGGGTCGCACGTACCGCCGCCACAGTAAATCTTGTTCTTTGCACCACAGAAGTGCGAGAAGCTGCACTGATCCAGCGTACGATATCCGAACCAATCACCTGAGACTGCCATGTCATACATGTTGTAATCGGCGATGCCGGGTACACAAGACTTGATGACAATGTGCTTGTAGTCCTGCTCGTCCGACTCGTCGCCTTGTACAGTCTTGTACAGTGAGAGAATATGGTCCTTCTTCACAAAAATGCAGCGCGAACGAATGAGCGTTTCGGAGAGCAACTCGTCTTCTTCGATTGGCACGTCGGTCGCAACGTCAGAGGTCCCAGCAATAATGGTTTTCTTGAGCGGCCAGCCACGCATTGTGTCATAAAATGTGCCGCGTACGCCATCTTTCACATTCGGCGAGTTCTTCACAGCATTGTAGATCTCGCGCTCGTCAAATGCACGACCGAGCACATTTTGTATGACATTAGTGACTTGCCCGACGCGGATTGCCCAGTATCCATGGTTCACAGTTTGGTTTGGCATCTGAATGAAATTCTCGGGGAGTAGCTGTGTGCGGAAGTTGTGCCAGTAGATGACACGGTCGGGATTCGGCCCGAGCACATTGGGACTGACCTTGTCGCGAACTTCAATGAGTGCGAGAAGGAACTGGTCGATAATGCCCGGGTGCTTATTCAATTCACAGACCGTGCGAGTCACATCATTGATGAACCAATCGAGAAATGACACAGTGTCCTCTTCACCGCCACCAAAGCACTTGATCATATTGAGCTCGATGAATGCTAGCTTAGCATTATTAGCACACGGACGGTTGCGTTTGACCTTCTGAACACTCTCAAACCAGGTCACGAGGTCAGTGATAGCCTCGCTGTCAATTGAACCGTTCCACTTGCCAATCATCTCAAGGTCCGGCATCAGGCACGACATCAATTTGCGGCAAATGAGATAGTCAGTCTCGGTGAAGTCACCCCACTCGTAATCAGCGTGCTCGCTCTGCAGCGGCTTGTATTCGAGTGTTAGCAGGCGGCTCTGGAAGGGATGGTCTTTGATATTGATGACGGAGTTGCTGCTATAGCCGATAGTGCTGTTGGGCGCTCGCTCTGGCTTGCCACAAACTTGGCGACCCGTGCGATCGAAGAAGCCGCGTACAATCTCTTGGTGCGCTGATGACTCGGGTCCGTTCCGGCTCTGATAAGCGACGACGACATCGTCAATAAAGCGGATAATCCCAGAGTCCATGACAGATGCATCAAACGTCGCGGGCTTCGTCGCGTCGCCGCCCCACAGAGCGCGGTGCCCCGAACCAACGACCTCCTGTGCAAGCTTGAAAGACTCCGACTTGCCAGAGCCGGGCTCGCGGCTGACGGCCCATAGCGTTGGTGCTCCGTGAAGAGAACCGACCATGTTCCAGAAATCGTGAGCGTGCATCCCGAGCAGCGCTGTACAGAAGACTGCCTTTGCTGGCTGCTCATTGTTCGCAAAGTAAGGCCGCATCAGTCTGTTCCACATTAAGCAACCAATGAAGTAACGGAGGTGCGGAATCGGGCAGATCAAGATCTTTGGAAAGTTGGACACACTCATTGAAACGTAGGCGTTGTGTGTGAAGTAACGGTGGTAGACACTATGGCCGCTCTCGTTGATTGCAACTAATTCTGCATCCTTAAAGGCGCAATTCCCAAGAACCCACCAACCGTCATCCTGCAAGCCCCATTTGTCAATCATGTGAAGCGGCTTCGGGTCGGCCTGTTGCGAAATGAAATTAATGAGCATCTCAGCAGTCATGCCGTCCGTTAGCAGATAATCGCACTGCCGTTGAAACTGCTCAAGTACATCGCGCTTCGTATGGCAAACAGTGAGATTAATTAGCGCGTGAACAGTAAGTGTGGAGCAGTGCGTAACGCGTGGATTGCGCTTCAAGTCGTTGGGCCCGATAGTAATTGGCTCACCTGCATCCGAGTAGTACTTTGTACATATGATCTCATAGAGCGGTTGCATCTCGGGGTCGTCGAATGTGTAGATGTGCGGAACGCCATCAATCGCAAAGTTCGCTAAAGGCGTCTTGAAAATTGTATCATCATTCTCGCTGACAAGGCAAATTTTGAAGTCTTCATTCACAAAGGTGAAGCGTGACTTGCTCTCATCTAGCTCATGCTCCTCGCCGCCGCCTTCATACTCGGATTCCGCAGACTTCCACTTACTTGGCACAAAGAAATCTGATTTCCAGTCAATCTTTGTGTAAATGGCATCTGCATCTGGGCTAGCAGCGACAAATTTATCGTCGACGTCAAATGATCCAATCTGCACCTTCACGCACTGCTCCTTGCATTTCGTCTCTGCGTTGTACACATGATCCTTTGGGCGTTGGTTGCAAGTAACTTTGACGCCAATGAACTCATTGCCGACCTTGACCTCAAACTCAAACGCTAGGCGGAACTTCTGGAAGCGCTCGGTCACAACTTCTGCATGCCAGCCGCCGAGAGCAGCGGGTGCCTGGCAGTACAGCTTGTAGTGGTAGTTCTCATTGTTATTGGACTCGGGCACTTGGTAGGTCTCAAATTGCTCTGCAGGCACGTAGGTCTTGTCGTTCTTGTGGTGCTCACGCATCGAGAGGTCGGGTGCACACGACTTCTTGTGCAGCTGTCCGAAGTTCACCGTGCGCAAAATGAAGACGTCGTCCAAGGCGTCTGTACCCGCGATCGCGTCGATCACAGCATTCAGGTTGCCGGACTTGCTGGACAGGACATCAACACCGTCGTGGTTTGTCAGCATCTTCATCTTGCGCAACTCGTCGGCCACACGGTTCGTGATCAGAGTGCGCAGTGCTGGATCTTCGACTGGCAGCGGCTCGTTGTCCAGGCACTGATTCGCAATCGCCAGCTCCACCGTGAAGGCGGACCTGCTGACAGGATCGCCATTGACGTCGGCGCAGGTGTTGCGCTGCTGCTGCGGATAGTTGACGTTCGCCTGCCGGTTCGGCCTCGGTCTGTTCGCATTGCGGACCTGAGATGATGCAGGTGAGCCACGGGTCTTGTTGATCGGCATGTCGCACGGCAGCACGCTACACTGCTCTCCACCGGCGTCAGGAAATGCCCGCGAGAGTGCTCGGGTGTTGCGAGTGGGGACAATTTGTTTTTTGGTCACCACTTTGTGTTTTGCGTGCCTCCTCGACGAGTTGGCTAATCTCCTCCCACCTCAGCCTGAGTAAGAAAAGTACACTCCGGTTTTTTTTTGGTCACCACTTCGCGTTTTGCGTGCCCCCTCGACGAGTTGGCTAATCTCCTCCCACCTCAGCCTGAGTAAGAAAAGTACAATGTACTTATACTATTACATAGGTGTGAATGTGAATGTGTTTTTTGTTTAATTTTTTTTTGGTCACCACTTCGTGTTTTGCGTGCCTCCCCGACAAGTTGGCTAATCTCCTCCCACCTCAGCCTGAGTAAGAAAAGTACAATGTACTTATACTATTACATAGGTGTGAATGTGAATGTGTTTTATTTACTTATTTATTTATTTATTATTATTGTTTGTAATATGTAAAAACTTGCTTCTATTTGGCGGCTAATCTCCTCAGTCTAAGTAGGAAAGTACATTACTACTACATATACATATACATATACATAAGTACATAAGTACATTGTACTTTTTTTACTCAGGCTGAGGTGGGAGGAGATTAGCCAACTTGTCGGGGAGGCACCGAAAACGCGAAGTGGTGACCAAAAAAAAATTAAACAAAAAACACATTCACATTCACACCTATGTAATAGTATAAGTACATTGTACTTTTCTTACTCAGGCTGAGGTGGGAGGAGATTAGCCAACTTGTCGAGGAGGCACGCAAAACGCGAAGTGGTGACCAAAAAAAAACCGGAATGTACTTTTCTTACTCAGGCTGAGGTGGGAGGAGATTAGCCAACTCGTCGAGGAGGCACGCAAAACGCGAAGTGGTGACCAAAAAACAAATTGTCCCCACTTTTTGCCCAGATGCCTGGTATCTACGTTCCGAGCGCTATTGTGCGATCACGCTCGGTGCCGAATCAGAAGCGCGTCGGCCTGTGCAGCGGGCAGTGCTACAGTACTACGCTCTCGGGATCGCAGTTCGAACGGACCTTGTGTGCTCTGAGCGCCGTAGCAGCTGAGGCGTCAAAGGCGACTGAAGCGCAGCTGCAAGATCTGTCTGACGCTATTCTGCACGACGCCTTGCGCATGAAGTCTGCTGCGTTCCACACTGGAGTGGAGCACGGGCGCTGGCTGAACAAGACTGAGAAGGACAAGTTCAATCTTCAGCACTGGGAGCTTGAGCGTGCGTACAGATCCATCACAGAACTGCAGGACAAGTGTGCTCGTCTCGAGGCAGAACCCGTGACTATTTCTAAAGTACCTAAGTAAAGAAGAAGCAGAAAGATGGCAATGGAAGCTATGTCAACGCCAGGGAAGACTGTGAAGCTTGCGATGTGCATGAGTCCTTGGACGAGTATGATAGCAATTGGCTCTGGGTATACTGGCGGGAGGATTTTCGGCAGTGACCCGCTGTCAGCTGCTCTATATGGAGCTGCTGGAGCTGCAGTGATCTCGGGAATCGTTGAGATGTCTCCGAGCTCAGTGGGTGGGCATTGGGATAGCCCGTGGGAAGCGAAGAGGATCAACATGGCCTCCATGGCCGTCGTTGGTGCCGCTGCTGGTGCTGCGGGTAACATTATGACCATGACAGAGCGTATCGTAGCATAGACTAGTGTCTGCGACCCGGTTTTGGTTCGTAATATTTCGGACAAACAAGCTCGCTTTGCTTGCATACACACGCGAGACAATCTAACGAGCGCTTGCAATGCGCTTTGCGTCTGAGGTGTCCACCAGCACTCTCGACAATACACCTCTCAGCTGTGTACGACCAGCGTATGCGCTTGTAGGGCGGTATGTAGCTCATGTACTCGGGGCTTGACATAATATGTGCACGGACGAGTGCAATCGCGAGTGCCTTGTCGCACATACTCGCTCTAGCGCATAGAATATTAGCATTCACTCCAATCATTCAGGAGAGTTTGCTCCTGACACACGGTAGAGCAGAAGAATTTGTCACCGCTCTGAAAAAGAGCGGGTGCTGCGAGGCAGTGCGCGCAGACGATGCCCTGCTCATGGCACGATTTCTGTGTGTATCTGTAGTCAACTGCGAGGTTCTTGATTTCATTCTCAAGCTCCTTGATTTTCAGCTGTTGCTGCATTGCCGTTGATATCAGACACGTGTGGATCTTGTGGATCTTCTCGAACTGTGCGTTCGAGCGCTTGACAATCGCATCGAAAGCGGCAAAAAGTGGCAACTTTGTGCCATCCGTCGCGTCCACCATGACCGGCACAGTGTTCAGAGTATGCATGATGGTAGCGACGTTGACGTCGCACTTGTTGTTGCTCTCATCGGCGAGTGCCGTTGACAGCTCGTCGAACCAAGCCGAATCGGACTGCTCGATCTGCCTCTGCTCGGCGCCGAACACTGCGTGCAGCGCGTCGTCGAAGTTCACAATGTCCATGTCTGCCATTGACTCCACGCGAGCGCCCTTTTGTGGGGACAAAACAAAAAACTGCACAGTACGCGGCAAGAACAAAAAAACTTTGTCCCCACGCGGCACGCTATGCGTGTAGAGGGCACCACTACGCGGCAAGAGCACTATGAGCAAGAAGGCGAGAGTGAGCACAGCCGCTGCGTTCTACGAGGAGTACGAGAAGGAGCACGCTGAGCTGCTGAAGAACTGGCACTCCGAGCTGCTCGACGGCGTCGTACTCGCGCAGCACCCTCTCGTGAAGCGCATTGAAGACGACATTGGCGACATTGAGTGGTGGCCAAACTGTGCGCTGCAGCTGCATCGCCGTAACCTGCGGCGTGTGAACGGCCGCTTCCGGTGCTTGACCACTCTGCTCGTGGCCGGCGTCGACCCGGCCAAGCTCGTTGACTACCTCTTGCACCGCGACAGTCTGGGGCACAGTGAAAATGCCGTCAGAGACGCCATTGGAATCCTGCACTCCCACAAGTGTGGTGAGCTGAAGATGACAGTCGACGGATACCGAGTGCCTCTGCAGGTCGAGGCGGTCGGCGGCCCAACTGGTCGCTGGGGCCCGTGCCAGCTCACTGATGAGTCCACGGTTCCGGTTCGTCTTGGCATCTTGCCCGGCGTCACAACCGCTGGCAACCCATGCCACTCTGCAGAAATCACAGACCTCGAGCGGCGCAAGAAGGGCCCAAAGCGCGCTCTGCCTGCTGAGCGCGCTCGGAACGAGTGGGACGGCGTCGGCCTCCCGCTCGAGAGCTACAGATGGGCCGAGCGCAAGGTCACAGCATTCAAGATCCCTGATATCAAAGGCAATGTGTCCATAGCCAACATCAACAACTGTGATGCCTTTAACACTCACGTTCTCAAGGGCAAGCAATTCGCGCACTGCAAGAACCACGATCTCGCAATTTCCAAGCTCTGGCAGAAGGTGCCCGGCAAGTACACGGTTGCAGCAGGCATCGAGGCGCGTATCCTCAAGCTTCCCTATTGATGACAAGTAGGAATGCCAGCGCTGTGCGTGCATACTATGTGCGCAATAAGGAGATCGTCATGTTCCGCAAGACGATGAAGCGCATGCGCGACTATGCAATCGTACCGACGCACGCTACGGTCGTCAAGTACCAGATCCCGCTGCAGGCACTGCTCGTCGCCTTCGCAGACTTCGCTGGGAACCACGGCTGCACCGAGTATATTATGCGCCAGAAGCTGAAACTTGACAGGCTTCGCTGGCGTATGCGTGTAGAGGGCACTGCACCACGACTCGAGGGCAAGACGCTGCAATACGTGCAGGAGACAGACTAGTGCCGCCGCATTCTGCTAAAGTCTGCTATTGTTTCCTTACCCATTTCAGTTAATATTTCATTCAATTTAGATTTCATTACAGTGTTTTCTGCTTGTAAACTATCTATTTTACTCTGCTGTGCTTGGATTATGGCGTCTAATTCTTTTATTGACGCTAAACTATACATAGAAATACTGTTGTAATCTAATGAATATGCGTTCTCTATTTTTTCACCCGATTCACCAATTGTATCACCACCTGCTACATAATCAGTTAGTTCTGGTATTTGTGAGACTTTTTGTGCTATGAGTCCTGCCTCCCATACTGATGGTTCATCAATAACACCTTTATAGTCTGCTTCATACATTTCTACGGTTTTTTGATATTTTTCTGGTTGTAATTGTCTAATAATATTTAATCCTTTTACAATGTTTGTTTCATTGTGTTTAAGGCGGTCATCACTAGAATATTGAAGCGCTCTTCTGTGATGTATTTTATTACCTGTAATAGTTAGTAATTTTGACCACGATCCCACGGTTGATGGGTGATTAAATCCTAAATTCAATTCATTTTGAACCTGTTGACTACCGTTGTGGGTGTAAGCGTATTTTAAATCAAACCATATTACACCTGATTGTAAAAACCACCCATGTAAGTTTCCAAACTCTAAAAATTTGTCATCTTTTATTTGAAAATCAGTATCGCAATATGTATCTGTTCCACGAATATAATTTTTGCCATTGCCACCATGATTAAAGTGTGATGTTAGTCCATTAGCACCTGCTGCTATCTCTAATTCACTTGCCACTAATTTTGATGATGTTTCAATATTACCTGATGCTGTTATTGTTCCTCCTGATATTGGTCCATACCCATACGAACCCACTGCTGCCGTCGATAAACTGCTTACTGTTGTTGCTCCTCCGTTTATAGTTCCAACATCCATGTTTCCCGCAACATCAACATCTCCAGCAACATTAACATCTCCATTCTTAGCGATTCGCATTCTACTAGTGTTCTGTGTGCTAAAATTAATACCCATATCATCTGCTGTAGAGTTGCTGTAGGTATCAATGTGGAGGTCTGCATCGGTGCTTGTGTTGGATTGAGTTGCGTGGTAGATAGACGTTTGCCTAGAATCGTTGTTAACCATTATCTTTCCAGTTGTTCCTAATAATTCAGTTGCTGTCAAAGTAGTTGCCGCCACATTATTAAATGTTGTTTCATCAGTTGCGTCATCAGTTGCTCTCAAGCTTCCATATACTGTATCCCTAGACAGCATTGTATGTAACTCTCCAGGTTCCTTTACAGTAATTTTATGCGACCCCGAGAGATGACGTAAGGAGAGTCTTTGAGTGTAAGTGTTCCAAATTGCTTGGCCTTGACCAGAGTCGCTGTCTTCGTAGTAATACAGAGTTCTTGGTGTAGAGGGAGTGATTGTTATTTCTGTGTAAGCACCCGGATTGCCAGGCTCAATTCCTATCACTGGAACGCCACCTGGTAAGAAACCTGTCTGCTCTCCGCGATATACACCGCCTGAGTATTCAAGTCCACCATCACGTGTTCCGCCGTCGACTGTTGAAAATCGTATCGTTCGGTTTTCACCGCTGTTGTCCGGCGGAGAGGACACAAAGTCGTATTGTCCTTGCCAAATATTAGTTTTAAGGTTACTAGGGTCTGATTGGTCAAACCTATACGTGTGTCCTTCAATAAACTCAAGGTCTGCTTTGTGACGCCCGTTTATAAAAAACGCTGGATAGTGAAAACCATGTGATAAGTTATAATCAACATTTTGAATAGTCACTTTGAGGACAATAGTCGGCCGGGACATTGTGGAATTACGTGCAATAGCAGTGCTTTGTGCTGATGTGATCCCTACTTTGGCAGTATTCAGAGCGACAGCAGCTACCAAGTCACTTGGAATTCCAGTAAGGTAGTTGCTGTCATTTGTAAGATCTGAGACTTTCGTTGGTATATCGGATTTCTCAGCCTTCAAGTGCAGTTCACAGTCGGTCCTACTCAGAATGTCGTCAAGTACTTGCCACGTTGACCCGTCGTAGTAAACAAATCCATTAGTATCTGTTTCATAGCGCCACAGTCCAGGAAAGAGACTGTTTCCTGTTGGTCTGTCGGAAGACGTCCCCTTTTGTCTCGCGTCTAATGGCCTGTTCGTCAACGGATTGAGGTAGAACGGTACGTCTAGTTTGCTCATGTTGACTCAGATGTGAGCTTAGAAAGTAAGCTTGAAAGTGGCACCCCCGGTCCACGCACCACCGAAGTATTTCCACTCCCAGTAGGTAAATGACTTAGTGCCAACAGTGCGAGAAAAGCTCGTCTTAGACCACGTTGCTGCTGTTATTGTTTCTGCAGTGCCCCACTGCCCGTTAATGACGTGCGTCGATTGTGCTGCTGTTTGCGGCTCCTTGGGAAATAGAACAGACTGGCTCGATGTGCCATTATGTGTCAAATGCGTTACGTATGCAATGTTAGTAGCCGCAGTCATTGTGGGCGTTGATGCTACATTGCCTTGGTTTCCCACAGCCGCCCCGTCGCTTAAGCCAGTAGCGCTTTGACCAGACCCCTTGAAGACTTGAGCATACGGTGTGTACGTAACAGCGTTGCTCACTTGCCAATTCCGGAGATTCTTTCGCGTAGTGTTGCCCTTATTGTTATACACAAGTGTGCCCTGTGCAGTCTGTCCATTGAAGCTACTCATTGTAACGGGTGTGAGATTCTCTGGTGTCCATTTTAGCTCTGTGCTCGTCGCACTCACGACACGGCCCTGAGATGCAGCGCTTGGTGGCGTTAGTGACACTACCGGCTGGTCTTCGTCATCAGTAAACGGGTTAGTAAAAGACAGCGAGTTGACTGTGCCGTAGGGAATCAGCGACGTATCTACAACTTCATTCTCACCGTTTGCTGCTGTCGTACTAGCAGACGGACTCCAATTGCCACGGTCGATAGAAACAGTGAAATAACGTGATATCTCGGTGCCAATGATGACATCAGTGTTCCCTTTTCCACTCAATTCGATCTTAGCGTTCGCAGCATCAGGGTTGTTCTCTTCTACCGGTTTAATGTCAAGCATCGCCGAGATAAGGTGGTCAAGCTTGCGGTATCGCTGCTGCATTTGTGCAACTGTTGTGTTCGCATCTATTCGTCCAATTTTGTTGTGAACGAAGTCTGTCGCAGCATGTGACGCCTGTGCGTATGAGTTAGAATCATCAGTATAGTGTTCAAGCACCGATAAGTCAGCACTCGTAATAATCTCGGATTTGTCTGCCTTCAGCTCGAGCTCGCAGTTATCCGCCTTCGCAGTCAGCTGCACTGATAACTCATCTATGAGATCGACGACGTCAGTCTGATCAGCTTTTAGACTCAGCTCGCATGCGTCCGCCTTTTCCCATAGTGCGAGCTCGACGTCCGACTTGTTAGCCTTTGTGTTTAAGACGGTGTCTAGTGCAGTTCTAGTGTACATTGCGTCTAGTTTGTCTTTCCTTGCGCCGGTAAAGTTGTACCTGGACAAACCACGGCCTTGCTCCGACGCGAGTGGGTATGTCGTGTCGTGATAGTTGTCGCTGTGAATCACGACGTCCTGCGACACTGTCCAATCCACCATAGTATTGAGTAGCGCGGGTTTGCCGACGATATCATTCCACTCGGGCATCTCTGTCGGTAGATTGCTCGGAGCAATCTCAAGTGCCGCTTGATGTTTCGTCCAGTCGACGAGGTTGCTCGGCAGTGACGTGAACGACGCTGCATTCGTCGTCACATCGCTCTCGATCGTGCTTACACGGTTCTTAAGCGCGGTGATATCGGCTTCATTCGTCTCTGTCGCTTTGGTGAGGCGCTCGTAGCGCTTCTGTTCAATGGATGACCCGGTGCCACTTGGGCCAATTTCACGGCGCATATTGTTGCTACCCGTCTAGAAATACTTTTGCTGACTCTCCACAAAGTCGGATTTTCTTCCAACCACTCGATAAGCTGTTTACTTCGCGGTGTCATGGGTCGCTCTAATGGGTACCGACCCAAAAAAGCAGTCCGTGAAGAAGTGCTGTTTTGGCGTGAAGAGCTCGCAAAGTGTGACTCGTCTGAGTGGCTGCGCGCAAACCGTATTATGCAGGAGATCACGACACTTCTCGGGCATGCAATGGGCCCGGGTAATGGCAAGATCGAGCCGCGCGCGTGCAAGTGGTGTGGCTTCTACGGTCACACAAGGCAGTGGTGCCCAAAGTTCAAGGCTGCCGAGCAAGCGTCGATTGATCAGCTGCTCAAGGAAGACGATGCCGTGCACACTCTCTTAGCAAAGCCGCGCTATGTTCAAAAGTACGACCCGTATAATGATTGCCAGGCAGCGACTTTTAAGAGATTGGGACTGAAATTCAGAGTTGATCCAGACCTTGGAGCAGTGCTAGCCTGAAGGCGAATCCGGTCTCATGGCGGCCATTGCTGCCCGACTCGCACGCACTCTCGATACAAAGGCATCAAACAATGTACGCACCATGCCTGGAACGAGACCCTCATATGTGTTTAGTTTTCCCGTCACTGTAGATATTCTTGTCGCCGCTATTTGGAAATCCTCGCCAGTAGCGCGCATTCGCTGAGTGATCAACTTTGACACATAGTGCTTTCCTGGCCACTTCGGATCAAACATGCGCGAGTCGATAGCCACAAAATTGCGCGAGCCCCAGTGTCCCTCATTGACGCGTCTTCGAACCCCGTTGTTCAACACTACTTCCATTTTTCTTTTCGATATCGAGAGACCCATGCTTTTTATTGATAAACGCCTGGAAAAATTCTAATTATTCATATGAAGAAATGACCACTACAGCGAACTACAGGTCGACATTTGCGGGTCTCACAACCAATGCTGACAACGATGGGACTGATCTCATGGTAAATTTAACCTCTGACGAAATAGGAATTCCATGGGAGTGCAATATCTTTGAACGCAATTGGAACGCCGCAAACACGACACAGCCCCAGTACGGTGGTGCTGATACAAACAGTAAAATTAGCGCGAGTAATGCACAATTCTTGGCGAATAGGCTTTCGCGAGTGCTTCACGACAACACGTTTCTAGGCGCAAACTTTACGAAAGAAAAGGTCAAGCGCTTAGTGATCACTGTCGAGATGGACGGTTCGGCTTAGTGAATATTGTTACTCGTGAGTGTCCACTGCTCGAGCATAGCTGCGCGTTCCTTTGCTGCACCTCGCTGTGCATCCGAATCGCTCGATGCTCTGATGACCTGTCTGTGACTACCCACTATCACAGCTACAAACACCGCTCCGATAGCAATTACAAGGTTCATGCTTCTCTATTAAGGTAAGAAAACTTTTACGGCTCGCTTTGTGCCGAACGCGGGCTACTAGACTCTTCGTCATCTGCAAACGCCTCTGCTGGAAACACTATGTTCACTACGTTCTGTTGCTTCTCCTTCACCTCGTCTCTAAGCTGCTTGATCTCTTCGTGAAGTTGCCGGATGGCCGCAAGTACATGCCACGTCTCTTGAGATGTACGCATCACATTACTGTCGCTTTAGATTTAGACGCACTCGGCGCATCTGCTCCTTGGCTTCATCACTGCCCTTCGCTGCTCTCTTCTTCTTCACTGCCGGATTCTGAGCACTCTGACTCTGATGACTCTCCGTCTGTTCCTGCTCCTCTGTAGGATACGTCGTCATTGGACTCGGCGACATCTGATTCTGTCTCATCATCATCAGAGGCTGTTTCCCCCCCTTCGTCATCAGAACGTGCTGCATCGCTCTGCATGTCTACATCTTCAGAAAAGTCTTCGTCTATGAGTGCCGCTTGCAGCTCTTCGGGTGGTACATCTGCGACGAGCTCTTTGATGTACCATTCATCAGTCTCTACAAACTCCTCCCAATACGTAACTGTGCGCTCCCTGCGTGTACGGAGTCGGCCCGCCCACATCTTTTACCTGTTTCGAGCATCAGAAACAAAAATGAAACTGGATTAGCAGTGCAGAAAGCAAGCACTCGATAGTGCAGAAAGCAAGCACTTGAAAAAGGCAAGCTCCTCATGTTTGTGGACCCGCGGTTGAAGCAGTGGAAGCGGTGCAGCACACACAGTTACTGCCACTGGTGTGTACGCGTGCAGAAACGACGCTCTATGTACAAGGTTCGCGACGGTCCGATAGATTGGTGGTTCTGCAACGACGATCACGCACTCGAGTGGCTGCACTGGCGGCACCGCAACCCCGTAATGTACCATACCTTGAAGACTGGGCCAAAAGAAAGGCGTCGACTACTCGGTGACCGAAGTATCGACGAGTATGCACGCGACTCTGTATCTTCTTCCAAGCAGTCCTAGTATATTGCAGATGCCGCCCTCGTGTCAAGTGTGGGAGGCTGCTCTGTGGGCGTCGGCTGGCGCGGCATTCTTAGTCATCTTCCTAATGAACGCAACATTTTTGCTGATGGCCTTTTCTAAAGAAAGAGCGTCCGATGTTTCAGACCGGTCTCGTTGCGCAAATGATGTCACAAGACCTCCAATACAAACTGGCCGGCTACTACAGAGCTCTAGAGATGCGATACATACCACAGGAAGTTGTGCATGACTACGCTGTTCAGAAAGCAGAAGCTGAGCTCGCAGCTGCTCTGGCGACGAGAGGTAGTGTGGAATCTGAGAGTGCTTACCAAAATGCGCGGTGTACTGTTCGTCAAGAGCACTACGCTAGATTTGCGGCACGTGCTGCTCCATGTAAATAGGCTCAATCACGCCGACGTCGCCCTGTTGCTTATCGTAAGCAAGCTCGTCCTGCTCGAAGCCATCACCCGCTTTGTTTAGTGCGGCCTGTTCACTTTTTGAAAGTTCTGTGTTAGCCGGTGCCTCTGCTGCGGGTTTGCGCACGTCCTTTTTGTTGATCGCGTCCAGTACGCCTACACTGACGCCTCCATCAGCGGGTCCTTGCTTGTGCCGCGCCTCATACTCTCGTTCCGCTCGCGCGATCGTGCCGTGAATTGTCTGCTGCTTCATGAGTACGTATGTCATCCCGGCACCCAGGCCAATCAGCCACACGGACATGTACACAAATATACATTCTATGATTTAGAAAAGGTGGCGCTGTGTATAGAAGCTCTTCACGAAAACACAGAAGTGGTAGTAGCCACCAGTCCTGTAAAACCCGCTGCCAAACCACGCCTTTCCTATGTCGAGGAACGCCTCGTACATCTCAGTCAATTGATCGTGATTATCGCGCTCCCATTTGTCCTCTGTATCGTAGTCATCGTCCTCGTCAGAAGACAATGCTAAATCCGATGCAATCATCCGTCTGTAGCGAGTATGTATCCAGAAAATAGGCCAGCAAGAGAAGTGCATCGGCCAAGTCGTCTTTCTTTTTATGATTTGTAAAGTTAGCAAGCGGCGTCTCTGATATGAACGCTCGTGGGTTTGAACTCACAAAGTCTGTCGCCCACTCAACTGCACGCGCTTTGTTCAATTTGTAGTTCTTTAAGCTGATGTTGTAATGTGCCTTCACACTCTTCGGATCGATAATATAGCAGCGGTCGTAGAACATCGAATGGAAAACCGTTTCGATGATGCGCATGTTGCAGCGCATCTGTCTCTCGACGATGAGGTACATGCACTCGTCAAAGTATTGTTGGTGGCGCTGAATGAAGTCTCTGACATAGCGCACGTTCTGTGACGGAGTGTAGCGCGCACCTTGTATAAGCGAGCAGTTGTCCCAGTAGATGAATTTTGACAACGTGAAATCAAAGACACACATACCTAGGTTACGCAGGCCAACATCTATTGCGATGGCGTATCTCATACTGGGTCACCCTCTGGTTTATTAGAAATATTGCACACTTCACTGACGGGCAGAGGGTCACGCCGACACTTTACACAGCACACGTCGATGTCAGTGCACCGGCTCTTCAAAAAGTATGTCAGTACAGCACCGAGTCCACCACCAACAACACCAATCATTGTCAATAGCCACGTCCCATTACGCTCGATGAAATCTGGCGGCGTGCATGCAGAATTCACACACTCTACTGGACACACAATGTCCATCTACTAATGGCGATGTGAGAAATTTATTACGCAAAGGTGACGAGCATGCGACCGTCCTTGATAGCGGCCCAGTTGTAGTAGAGACCGAGCACGTCGATCTGCCAGTCCTCGGTAGCGTCACTCACGCCGTACGGAAGCTTTGCAAGGACGTCGACCTGCAGGTTCGCATGTGAGACCTTCGAGAAGTTGATGTGGCCCGACGGGTTCTCGCTCTGCGGGTTCATTGCAAAGGGATAGACAAAGATGTCCTTGCGGTCCTTGAACTGCTGAAGCATCTTAAGGTCCTGCATTGCGAAGTGCCCATCATCCGATGCGCCATGGCCCGAGCTGTTCGTCTTCTGCTTGTAGAACTCGCTTGTGTTCGAGTGCATCGCGGGCATCATACGCTCGGCAAGGTAGTGCTTATCAAGACCCTTGCCGTCGAGGTGCCGCGAGTGCCCATTGATCGTCAGCTTGAAGTTCTTCACGTCGAGCGTCGGGACTGCGCCCAACGTGCTCAGCTGAATGATATCATACGCGAGGCCACTCTGATCAGTCTTGAACGCAACAGCACTGGCAGTCGAATCAAAGGCATTCCCCGAAGAGTATGCTGTCACAACAAGTACACCGGAGGAATAAGACTTGACCCAGTACTTGACCTTGTCGGCACTTTCGGGGTTGTTAGTGGAATTAAGCTTTGGCCTACTACCAGTAGCGCCCCTGAGCATGACGAGCTGACCAGGTGCAAAGCCAGTCGACGACGTCACAACGAGGTCTGTACCAGAACTCCCTGTCGTCGTAGTCCCGTGTCCGCTTGCAAGCGTCTCCTTGATCGCATGACCGGGGTTCTCGATGTTCGGATCTTCGTTGCCGCCGTGGTACGCGAAGTAGTTCTTTGCGCGCGCATCCTGGCTCGGGAGACGGCCTTCGCCAGGGTCGGCGTCACTCGTCACCTTCGCGGACCCGAGCAAACTGCTAGACGCACACTCCGAGACCTTGCGCAGAGTGATAATCAGCATCTGAACAGGGTGCAGGAAGTTGAGCGCGACGTCGAACGTTTGAAACTGACCGCCACCAGTTTTGTGTGTAAGCGTCTTCTGAATCGAAATCCTATTCTGGTCCCACTTCTTCATTAGCCGGACGTGCTCCTTGCCCATAAGAGCTGTTGCTTCAGCGCCCGTCAGGTGGATGTAGTGGCACCGCAGTACACACGCACCTTTCTGTGGCTCCCCAAGTCCACTAGTTGCCTTGAAGCTAGACGCGCCCTCAAATGCTAGTGAAGTCAGAGTTGCAGAGCTTGATGCAGTTCCAGTTCCGTGTGTACCGGCAGCGGGTGTAGGCAGATTGTGAACCATAACAAGCTCCTGCCACGGGCGGAACTTGATAACAACGCGGATGTCGTTGCAGTTAGCGATCGCTGCGAGTGGTAGGTACTTCGACGGGTGTGATGTGAACAGAAGTGAGAGTGGAATGCACAAACGCTTGCCGTCCTTGATTACCAGGTCACCGTACTTGTCCGTGTACGCAATCAGGCGATCGTGCGAGTCCCATGTCTCATCGTCGTCGTACGAGTACTCCACTGCGTTCGCTCCGGCCGGGATGACGCCACTCACTAGTGGGCGACCAGTCTTCAGGATCTGATGGAAGCCGTGGCGCGTCGACTCGCCACGCATAAGCTCGTTCATAATGTTGAGGTCCTCGCCAGTCAACTTCTCAATCGAGTGAGATCCGACTTGGAAGTCGAGAGACTCGATCATTGCGTACCCCAGCGACTCGACCCAGCCGACGAAAGTGTTAGCCGGCAGATTTTGGAAGTTAGCTTCTGTGGGCTTGTCGAAGTGAACCATCAGGTCGAGCGTGCCGAGTAGGTCAGCAGCTTTTGGGATGATAAAGGTCGTCGTTCCACCGAGATTCGCCGTGTTCTGTGGCTCGACGTCGCGCAGCTCCATCTGGAAGTTCGACGAGCGGACATAGCCGACGTTTGTGAAGTACGACTTCTGATTGTCGATGAGCAGCCCGTCCTGCGGTGCAGTGTTCAGTGCCAAGCTTGTCTGCATAGCTTCCGTTGCCAGGTCGTTGGAAAAATTCACGCTGCGACAGCTGACTCGACGTGTGCACGACCCGGGTGCGACCGCTCTTTTTCACACGCGTCCAAATGCAGCATATGCCGGATCGAGTCGAAGCCGAATGAACTGACACTTTTATCAGGCACTTCATCCCTCAGGTTCGACAGGCCCATCTCCCTCGCTGGTGGTATTATTATCTTCTCCCTCCCCAGCTCGTTCGTCTGCCCGTCCACCCCGGGTGTCACTGGAGCTAGGCACTTCTTCGACGGGCGCAAAACGTACACTACTACCGCTGTCACGCCGACTGCTAACAGAAGATTCATCGCTCTTGTTGTCTTGGAATCTAGAAATTAAATCGTACAAGCGCCCGTTCTCTGCCTGCAAGGTCTGCAGCATCAGTGCACTTCTTTTCATTTGGTCCTGCAGCTGCTGGTTTTGCATGTCTATAGACTCATAATGTTGCATTTCCCTGGCCCTGTGTGCGAGTGCCTTTGCAAAACTCGGGTCGTCACGCTGCGGCACATCCTTCAAGGTTCCATACGTCCTCTGCATCGACTCCCAGTACTGAGAGATTGCACCACGCTTCATAAAATTTCCACTGTCGTATTTCTTCATGAGCTTAAAATAAGGATCACTCTGCATGACACTCACAATATTACACACTAGAAAATACCACGACTGCGACCAAACCAGCTGCAGCAGCTGGTATCAGCACATTACTGTTTTGTGTAGCAGCGTCGGGTGGTGCATCGTCGTCTACATGGTCTACTGGTGCACTAGGTGTTTGATCCTCGCTACTTTGCGTTTCCAGCTTCTGCCACATGTCGTCGACCCGCTTCTCGACACGGTGCTCGCCGTGTCGATGCTTGCGTATTTTGGGATCTATGAGTTTCTGCAGTCGCATTTTGCGCCTTTCACGCTTTTCGTCCTCGTGACTCGGCACAAATACGACTGCGCGCTCAGATCCGTCTTGCATTCCCCTACACACATACCCTCAGAATTAAAGATCACCTGCACCCACGGGTACCTTGACAGCATTCGCCATCGCCGACAGTGCCTTAGCTGTCTCTGGATTCTGATTTGCTGCGTTCACAGTGACGACGAGCGCTCCTACCATCAACACCAGCCGTGTCTCCGGTGACGTATACGCACCACATTGATACTTGATCATCAGCTCGTCGAGGAGCGGCTGAAAGTCTGACATATTGCTCTGTGCGACACGGCCGAGTCCCGTCAGGTCGAGTCCAAGTGGGTTGAAGTAGTCTGTGCTTCGCTCGATGCCGACCATAGAGCAGTAAAGCGCCGTCTGCGCAATTCCATGGTTATTGTTCTGCGAGCCGAGTTGTAGCTCGATATAGTGTAGTTCGTCTAGCACCTCTTCGGGTGAGCTCTTCGGCCCGACCTTGTTTCGGGACTTTAGGTGTGTGAAGCGCTCACGGTATGCATAGATTTTGTCGAGTGTCGCAGAGACATCGAGCTTTTGAGGCGGCGGTGCTGGCGGCGGTGGTGGAACCGCCGCTCCTGCTTTACTACCGGCAAGTCGCTTCTCCTTATCGGCGAGTCGTTGTTCCTTTTGCATCTGCATTTGTACCTGCACTGGATCCTTTCCCTTATATTCACGCGCTTTAACGTTAGCATCGATGACATCGGGCTCAAGCCCAGAAAGACCTAGAGGATCATTCGATGACATAAAAACAACTACTTACTTTATCAGAAACTTACTGCTTTGTTATCTCTACAAACAAATCTATGTAGCGCCAAAACTTTGCGTGCAGCGCGGGTCTCTCGCGGACCATCGTCGCTGCTTGAAGCAAGACCGGTGCCTCAGTCGCAATGACATCAAGTAGACCGTCCCAATCTCGCTTTGCCGCGATTTGCACCTTGGAACCAACACCCGAGGCGAGAAGAGTCGCATGCACTGCTTGTATACCATGTGCTTGGTCAACTAGACCGAGGTCGAGATGCTCATCAAGCCATTTTGACATGTTTGTCACCTTCTCCAGCAAAAAGTCACCCTTATTCATGAGATTAGTACTGCAACAGTAGCAGCTAGCATTGGTAGCATGAGAAAATGAAAGTGTGTCGCATTCGGATCATTTGAGACAGCCTTCAGAGGTCGGATTGCACCGTCCTTGTCAAATGCAGCACTCGGCTGCTTAATTGCGAGTCCGACGATGCCGGCGACGCCTGCAGCGACGAGTGCGCGTCGACCGGGCGTTGCACAGCCGAGCATAACGCACATGTCTTTGTAGTCGTACGTCACTGGTGGTGGAGTCGCCATCGATGCGCCGTACTCCGCGTTTAGAAATATGCAGACGCATCGAAATTACTGAGGTCCATTGAACCGGATTAATTGGGGTTGTATGTAGCTTGTCCGTATGCAGGATCCCTACGATAATCTCCGCCTGGTGCATAGGTTGTCGTAGGAGGCGCTCCGCCGGTGCCAAACACAGCCTGTGACATCTCTCTCTGACTAACTCCACTCGACGCAGTGCGGTTAAGTTTTGCACGGTCGAGCGTCCACGCTGCTGGGCCTCCTTCGGGCTTGTGGCCGTAGTCTGCAGATGAAAACGGCAGACCCATCTTATTCGAATTGCCGTTCTTCTTAAAGTGATTGTATGGTGAGAAGAAGCCTGCAGCGTATGCGTCGCCCGGTGTCGCAGTCTGTCGCCGCTGTAGTATCGGCATGTTTCCGAATTGACCTTGATCACACATGTACAAGAAGTGCAAATCGTCGAATGTGTTGACACCCCATTGGTCGATCATCTGCTTACGCAGTGCGAACTCGTACTCTGAGTGTGCCTGTTGAAGTCGACGCGTGACAAAACTCGGGTAGACCTCCATGAGCCACTGCAAGTTGCCCGGCTCACGTGGGTCAATCATCGACGAGACGTAATCGTCGAACTTTGCAAGCTCGGCCTGGTCCTTCATGTGTTTGACATACGCGATCTCCTCGTTGAGGTCGCCACCACTGTGAACGACTGCAGGACCTCCCGGTCCTGCGTCTTTCTGTGCACGCTTACGAGCAGCTTCATACACATCCTGCTTCAATCTGATATGTTCCTTCTGCGCCGACGCTGCGTCGTATGGCACAGGAGGAGCAGTGCCGTAGTTATACCAATTCGGTGCATCCGCTGGTTTGCCTGAAGCAGGCAAACCAGGTAGAATTGTACTGGAATACGTGTCGCTAGCCCCGGTTCCAGTACCTAAATCAGCGTAATTGTTCGCGGCTTCTGGATAATGCGCTCGCTCCGCGAGGTCGAGTGCATTGAGTTGAGCTCCCAATTCAGCACCAACGTCGGCTCGTCCAGTACGCGCATGTTGAGAACCCATGTTAATCATATTTTGGTGTGAACCACCCACACCTGCGCCAGGAGTTGCAATACCGGGCATCGATAGTGTTTTGCAATTTCATTTAGAAATAATCACGTCTCGTCGACGAGGATCTGAAGGTGCAGTGCAAGCTCCTCATCTGCACCCGGGTTGACTGGTGTGTATTTCCCACTGTCCCACTTCAGCAGCTCGAACGTCAGTGTGGGAAACTTCTGTGGCGGTCGGATCTCGACGCTTGCAATCCCGGCAGAGTCGAAGAATTCGAGTCTAGGAAACACCGTGGGAAGCACACAGAGTGCACTCACTTCTTCTCTGTTGCTCAGCACATCACTGTGGATTTCGCGGCAACGTAAGACGTAGTGTGTTTCTGTCTTGACTGCAGTACCGACACTTGTCATCGAATACCCAAGCACTTTAATAGCATGCACAGTGCGCAGGTAGCCTGGAAGCGTGTATCGCAAACCAGTAAACCTTCCATTTAATTCTTGAGCACCTACCAAAAATAGGTCGCGCCATTTTGCTGTTGGACACGTCATGTGCTTGCTTTCTGACACGTGCTTGCTTTATGCACTTGGAAAAAGGCAGACACATTGTTTTTCCAAGACACTGCGTGTGTCATGTATTACACACAAGATGACGTTGACGATGCGTTTCGCGACTATGAGCGTTCTTGTCGTGTTGACCAGCCTGTACGAGCTGACCGCAACGCGTGCAGTGCGTGTGGCAGCACTGATCTGCGCTACAATAGTTCTGGCTCGAGTGATGCAGGCACACGGGTCTGCATCAACTGTGGCGTTGTTCAGACTGGCATGGTCGTATTCGAGACTATGTATGGTCGTGATGTTCCGACTCGGTGCAGCAATTACAAACGCATTCACCATTGGCACGAGCGCATTAGCCAGCTTCTGCTACACGAATCTCCAATTCCGGCTGACGAGATGCTTGTCATTGGGAAACGCCTACTGTCTGGCGAATACACAGTTATCAACAAAGATGTCATTAGAGCAGTACTCAGATCTCTAGGTAAGCAGGTTTACATCGAGAAGTGGCTGCAGATTATCGACTTCTGCACCGGTGTCAGGCCCCCAATTCCAGGAGCAGTGGTTCTAAGTCGCATCGATGACATGTTTACTGAGATGCAAGGCCCCTTCAAGAACCATCGCCCCCCCAACCGGCGCAACTTTTTGAACTACAACTATGTCTTCTGTCGCCTTTTTCAGGCACTCGACTGTGAAAAGTTCTGTATGTTCTTTCCACTCATCAAGTCAAAGTCGAAGCTTGCAATGCTTGACGGCATGTGGTCTAAAATTGCATTGGATCTTCAGTGGGGCGACCAAGTCCTGAAACAGGTAACCCCATTCGCTGTGCAAATTGAGAACTGTGATACTTTGCTAGAGCACTTGCACTCTCGAGTCGAGCTGCGAAGGTCCCTTGACTGGCATAAAGCGCCGCATAAAACGGTATTCCGTACGTCAAGTCCGTTTTGGGGTCAAGCAGGGGTACGACAGCGGCAATTGCCAGTCCGTTCAGAGCAGACTGCAGCACGACCTCAAAGCCTAGCTGCCCGGCTGAGTCTGAAGAGGAAGGCGACGGAATGACGAGTTCGATAGCGGTGCCCACAGCAAGTCCAGCTGCAACATTCACAATCGCATGTGGAATAGATGATGCGACAGACATTTCACACGTGGTATAGACATGTGTCAGAATTTACTTTCCGTGCCCAGTTGTACCTCGCTCGATCGGCAAATCCTTGAAGACGCCCCAGTCGAGGTCCCCTGGTGTCAGTAGATCCTGCGCCGACTGCTTGTTACCTGTTGGTGGAACGACGTCCTGTCTCATCATTGCCGAGCGCCAGTACTCCTCACTGCCCATCTTGAACTCGCCAGGATCGATTGCCTTCCACCATGTCATCATGGACAGTGGGTCGACTTCGCAGTCCGGACATGTGTTGATGACGAGTGTCTCGTTATTCTCTGTGTATGCGTTTAAAATCTGTGCAAATGCATCCTTTGTAAGAAATGAGCCGAAGTCTTCCCAGAGCGCCTCGAGCTGCCGTTGCTGAAGGCACTTCATCATGAAACAGTAGTCTGTGTTACCTCGCAGAGTTGGTGTGATCGCCTTGGCGTACTGTGTTGTGATCAGGGTGAACAGCTTGTAGTGACGCCCGGCCACAAAGAGCTCGCACAGATTCTCGTCCCACTTCAGTCGGCTGTCCGAGATCACATCGTCGAGCAGTATGAAAAACGGTGCCTTTTTTTCCTTCTCTGCGTCAGTCAGATTTTGATCGTTGATGATCGCCTTCTGCCGTTTGAATACAGCGTCCAGGATCTCGGGTTGGTACTTGTTGTGTATGTACTTTGTGGGGACGTACTGACGCCAAAAATGGTTCAGTTCGTCTGTTTGTGATATCACAATGCCAGCCTCGAATTTGTCTTTCATCAAATACATGAGATTACGGAAGACCCACGTCTTTCCGGTGCGCCGCTTCCCTACTGCGACCACCGTACCGTCTAATTTAATATCATCTGGATTGAACTCTCCCAGCTCGGGCAGTGTGACTTCCGAGTACAAGTCAGATACAAGCACAGGCATCGTTGCATGTTTACCGAACGTCTTACCACTTATTGGCGTCGGACCTTCTTTCGGAACTGGACCTTTGTGGTCCGGGTGCTTTTCAGCTTCTTTCTTTTCGATCCTTGGCGCATTCACTCTTTTCGTTTTACGCATTCACTAACACCTGTTCAGGAAATTGTGCTTCGAGCGGCGGCGGCTCGATGTAGGGTTGTGCGAATTCATAAGCCTGTCCTTTGAATGCAGGCACATCTGCCTTGCAAGACAGGCTCATGCGCTGGCAAATGACCTGCACATCCTCGAATGCCCAGTGAATGCCAAACTTGTCACCACCGACACCTGTGTAGACTTGGTTGATGTAGATCGTCGCTGCAATGACATCTCCAGGACACACAGTTCCTGACGTCACAACCTTGCCGTCCTTGTCACACACATTGATGACGCGTGGCGCTCTACCACCCATCCCATTAGGCATGTAGCGCTGCACCGACAGGTTCATGTTCTGCCCAAGTAATGCACCACTGATCTTGTCGTACTTTGGACGACTGGAAGGAATTTGCAGCATCTTGAGCTCGTCGCGACCAAGATTCTTGCGCCCCAGGATGCGCAGCTGATTAGAATACACAAAGTCAAGCAAGCGCTCGTCGATCTTCTCCATCATAGCAGAAAAGACAGTGTACATATCGTTTGTGACACCGTTGATTGCGGCATCACTGAGGTCGAGTGTGAACTTAGCCTTGTAAGGGTCGGCTGGACCCCACATTGTACCATAGTTGCCGTCGCCAGAGACGCGCGGCCAGTTGGTCACACACGGTGGAGACACTAGTGCGACACCGGTACCAGCTTCATACATTGCGTGGATTTGCGGTTTGCCGTTGCGATCCGGGCCAAGTGTGAACGTAACATTAGATGGGTCGAAGCCGTTAAATGGAACAAAGTTATGAGTGCTGTTCATGAGTAGAATCTAGGTTTTGGGGGGTTAAAGCGGCTGCCTTGATACTCATGCTTTAGAAAATTGAGAGTGTCTTGAGTAGGCACAGAGCCCAAGTCTCGCCTCGGGTGTGGGTCGGTTAATTTAATTGCACCGATTGATGTTTGATGAATTGATGTAGCAATTCCAGATCCACTTGTCATCACATCTGGTGATGCTACAGAACTCCAAAGTGTGTCTAAACCTTTCTCATGAAACCCCGGTGCTAGCGTCGGCACACCAACCCCGTACCTCTGCACACCTACATCTCGCCGCCGCACCTCCGACGCACAGAGAGGCACAGCTCTAACATCCTCTGTGTTAACGCTACTTTGTGTTGCGAGTGTGTATATGTCGGGCCGTGGAGCTTGACGGTCGAGATACTCATCACACTTCTGGACTTGGCGCCTGCCATAAAGTCTGCTCATCTTACTGCTGTGGCTTTAGAATATAGATTACGTTTTCACGCGCTTAGCAATTGGCTCTTCACCATCGTCGTCGGTGTCCGACTGTGGTGATGGACATGGTGCAGACGGGTCGACATTAGCCCAGTGAGTGTAGTTGCAGTGCTCGAGCATCGACGAAGAGACGAGACTCTTGATCAACAGCTTCTCGTCGTGGCTCTGTTCGGGAGGACCACTTGCATCACGCTGCATCGCACCAAAAAACTTCAAGTAGTGCGGCATCAGCATTTCATGCAGCATTTCGTCGCGCGTCACTCGGTATACACAATACTCGTCGGGTGTCCAGCAGATGTAGTCACACCACGCCCGATCAGTACACTCGAGGCATAACTGCATCTGTAGGTAGTAGTACGCAGGTATCTCTGTGTGTACTCCCTTACGACTGCCATCTTTGTTGTAGCGCCAGTACGGGCACTTGACCTCGATAAGACCTTCTTCACCAACGAGACCGTCAGGAGAGCCGGCGAGCCAAGGGTTGCTCGGGTGCACGTGCAGACCTGTCATCTCGACGAGATTACCCGTATGTGCTATGTATGCAAGAATGCCGTTCGACTCGTTAGCGACACCCCACCTCGTTGCATCGTTACCTGCAACGATAAGTAGTGGGCGTGGGCTTAGCTTCGTCATCGGAACGTGCCCGATTGCATTGTTAAAGCACTCACCAAGGAACTTTTCGCGACCGGTTGCACGATTGAATGCCTGCTGGCGCGAGGTCCACGAGCAGAGGCCCATAGCTGCACCGATGTTAGATGCAGTCAATTTGCCTTTGCGAGCGGTGTGCCATGCCGGTGTTCGTTGCATGACAGCACACTGATGAGAGTGACACTGGAAATTCTGATAGCTGTGTTATACATATGACATGGGCTTGGACGGGCCGTGGTGCCAAATCTGGAACTGTCACAAATGCAGCTGGTAATGGCCAGCAAAGCGGGTCGCTTGGTGAAAAAGGCACCGTCGCAGACGCAAGGGTTGGGAAGTCGTGGCCCCACTACAACTTGCAATATCTTGCGCATCAAGATGGCGCTACAAACAATCCAGCGCTTGCGTACGATAAGTATGCAATCTCTATGAGTGAAGCACCTGAAGCTACTATCTTAGGTCGTGAAGTAGCACATCAAATGGAAGTCGCAAAGCATAGTCGAGCTGATGCTGATGCACAGTTAAAGAGTGAGTTCTCTGACTGGCTGCAAGGGAAGCACAGTGACAACAAGGCAAAATCAATCTACCCGAATAACCCGGGTCAGCCACAGCGTCGATGGACCTATGCATCGGTACCAAGGGGTGGTGCAATTCGAGCTCTAAATATGCAGATTGGCGACAAGATGAATGGGTGGAGACCCACGTGGTGGGGCGACGCACAGTTGACGCATCTACCTGGTGTGCGAGATTACCTGCGCGAAGAAAGGAAGTCAGCGGATAATGAAAGCTTGCAAATGAACTTGCTTGCCGAGCACGGACCGCAGAACCTGGAGCAGGCGTGGATGTACTTTAAGCACTGGGTGAAGGGCCAACCAGTCGGCCACGAGGTGCATGGTGCTACATCATCTGATGACGTTGGTAAACATGGTGGGTTCGGCAACCATAAAGCAGACGGTTTCCGTAACGGTATGCCCCTGCAAAGCATAGCCCCTCCCCCATCGACACCAGCAGGTGGTTCTTGGAGGTGGAGTGGATGGGGTGGTGGAGGTGGTGGCGGTGGAGGTGGTGGGGGCGGGGGAAGTGGTGGAGGTGGTGGAGATGTCAACATTGTCGATATCAGCAGTATGGTTAATGAAGTGCAACAGGTCCAAGCGAACATCGAGAATCTTTCGCAACAAATTACTAATATGGGTGCCGGTGCAGATTTACAATCGAAACAAGAACTACTCGTTCTAATAGCAGAGAAAAACGTTCTAGTAACAGAATTGCAAGCAGCTGAAAAACACAGTGCTAATGATCAGGCAAGGTTGGCTCAAGAACTGCAAAATGCGTACGACGTACTTGCTAAAGCGAAGAGTGACCACGAAGCGCAAAGACAAACGGCGCAAGCTAAACACGCAGCGAATTTGGTGGTTCAATTTTGCACACTTGCGTCTCGAGCAAAAAGAGCAGTGACAGCAGCAGAACAAGCCAAGCTACTTGCCGATAAAAAAGACACGGAGCTACAAATGACAAATGAATTACTAACAAGCATACAAGCAGAAAACATGCAGCTCAGCCAAGAGAAGAGTGAAGCACTCCAACGAACTCGAGACTTGGAGGATGCTGTGTCGTATGCAACAAGACAAGAAGCTAATGCGAAAACAGTTGCGCAACTTCAGCAGAAAGATCTCGAAAAGGCGAGAGCTGACCTCTACGCATACAATGCAGCATTGCACAATGCTCACAATAGAATTGAGACTGCTGAAGCAAAACTTAAAGAAACTCACGAAAGTTTGATTAAAGCGTCATCATGGGCACAGAGTGAGTCAGCAGATAACACTCTGTTATCGCAAGCTGGTAGGGTATTGATGTGGCAAACATGGTCGCTTAGGCAGCAAGAGGCGGCATTGTTGACAGAATTACAAACTGCTAATCAAGACTTGGCTCAGCTACAGGAGGCTTATGACAATGCGCAGGTTCTCACAGAGAAAGAAAGAGCACGGGGGGCAGCGATATACCAGAGGGGACGTGAAGTGTGGAGTATGGCTCAGCAGATGAGAGCTAACTATGAACAGAAACTGGCGGAGTATGAACAGAACCAGGCGGCAGCGACATCGGTACCTTCTTCACTGACGGCAGCGACACCGGCACCTTCTTCATCCGGAGCAGGACAACAGGTAGAATCGGTCCAGCAACTCCTACAACTCCAGGGCCCGGCCCAGCAACCCGTGCCCTTGCCGCCCATAGCTGCGATATATGGACAACCATCTCCACCACCCCAATCACTATCACCCCCAGCTGGCCCATCGAATGCTTTAGTTCCATATGCTGGTGATGGTAGCAAGCGTAGTGTCGGAGTACAACAGAATAGTGGAACTGCTGAAGCAAGAACAAAATTCCAAAGGGTCAATTAGTAATGGGTGGAGGTAGCTCGAAACCACACGGACACCACGGCAGTGTAGCGTCTGGAATGCAAACTCAGATGACAGTCCAACAGTCGATGGATTTAGCTGCGGGTCGGAAGACTGCGTACGAGATCGACCAAGAGAATTTGGATCGAGCAGTACCGTGTGGCGACAACAATAACAATCAACAGGGCGGGTGCGTCAGTAATTTGGCGAACCCTGACAGCGATTTATCTAAGTCGCACCAGCACCAAGAAGAAACTGAAGAGCATAAGGCATGGGCCAATGAAGTGGCATACCTACATACATATTCAGGCCAAATAGGCTTTAATCAAATCACTGGTGTTTCAGAGCATAACGTCGATGAATGGATAGCGAACAACCCAGAACCAGAGCCTTATGCTGATGTCTGGGACACCGACGCCGCGGGTGAGTTGTTCCAGGAACAAGCGCGTCACCAGCGCTTCGAGTCTGGGCGTGAGACTGCGGCGGACCGGATTCACGTCGCACAAAACGTGTGTCCAATGACTGGTGTTTTAAAGGAAGTTGGCTGCACAGTTCTCTGGGACGGAGCTGACGTAATGGATTTCATACCTATTCTCGGTACTATCACTCGGGCAGAGCGCATGGCCTTGATGGCAGCAGCAGGCGAGGATGAAGCAGTAGATGAAGAGGCGTTTATCTTTGGACTTGACATCGCAAGTGACATAATACCTGAAGTAGCGAGTTTAAAGAGACTAAAAGCTGCGAAGCTAGCAGTGCAGAGCAGACTCGCCACTGCTACAGGGTCAGTAAGTGTATCTCTAAGGAAAGCACTGACACGGATTACGGAAAGCGAGCGCATTGCTGCAGAAGCTGAGAGTGTCACGCCGCATCACATTCCTCCGGGCAGAGACAGTCTAGTCGACACTGGACGTGTCACTGATAACACACTCACTCAAGACACTGGGCGTGTCATTGATACACCGACCGATGTCGCTGTACCAACTGTGCAGCCGAGTGCAGTCGAGAGTGTGGCGGTCGAGAGTGTGGTCGATGATGCTCCAAAGACTATTCATAAAAATCACCATCATAAGAACAAGCACAAGAAAGAGCACCATAGGCACGCCGTCATAAATTCTGGTGCATCAAGAGGTGAAGACATGGGTCATGCAGCGTCAACTGCAGCGGGTGTAGCAGTGCACAGTGGAGCGGGTGGAGCAGTTACGCACATGGTACCAAAAGCTGTTGAAGACGCTGGTCTTCACGCGACAGTCAGTGGGGGCGTCAGCGCAGGCGAACAAGCTGCTTTGAAAGAAACTGCGCACGCTACCGAGAGTGCCGCTGTACACGAAGAAACACACGCTGCACATATACATAACGAACGTGCTGCTGTAGAAAAACCAAAGCCGTGGCGCAGGACCAGGCAAGCAGTCGGAACTGTTGCCGTGGCTGGTACCGGTGTTGCAGTTGGTGTTGGGAGTTGGGCTGCTACTCATCCAGCGGCAGCAGCAATGCTAGGTGCCAATATTGCAGGTGCCATAGATGGATTGCTTCACCCGACGCCTAAATCTGAGCAGCGGCGCAACCAATACAGATCAGACCGCGACCCTCTCTACGCCATACTGCACAATATGTGTCGGGGTGTCTTCATGTTCACGTCGGCGGGTGGCACAGATAGCTGCACATGGGTCAAGTTTGTCTCACCCCTCATACTAACACTAACCACGTTCTCGTTTACACCGCGTGGTATGAGTACAGGGGGCAGGCTCGGTTTGGGTATTGCGGTCGGTGGCAGCTACTATGTATGGAAAGAGGGTGTGTTTGTCGACTTCAAGGACAACGAAGAAGAGCATGAAGTTGAACCTGACATAAGCTCAGTAACAGAGCCTGATATAGACGAGCCGAAGCACCATCATCACAGACACAACCGGCACAACAGACATTCTTCTAACTGAAGAAGCAATAAGATATGGACGCATCAGAGCACATGATTGTGACAAAACCAATGCGCCTAGAGCCATGGATCAGGCACTACGATTCGAGTACAGGCAGGGACGAGCGTCAGGCATATGCTGTGCAGATTCTAGACGAGAGGCATGCAGCAGAGATGCAACACACGAGGTCACTATGTGTGCATTGTACTCTACCACAGGACAAGACATTCCTTCCTTCATTCAGTTCCTTGACCAGCATGGACCGCTTTGCTTCAGCTTCTGTGAACGGTCCGCTTGAAAGGAGCCATGCGTCTCTACGACCACCAGGCGACCTCCCCGTGCTCATGAAGTTGCACAAGGACTTAGCCTAGCAATCTATATGTACTCGAGTGGCCATGAGAGTGTTGGCACATCGAAAGCATCATAAGATGGGATTATGTTGTCGTGTACGTCTCTCAGTATGCGCCTGTCAGGCCCCGTCATAGCAGGGATGCTACCGCGGAAGATGTTCCAGTACCTCTTATACTTGGCCTTGTTGTATAGATTTTGAGCCATGCATACGAGAGCATTAATGCGTTCATCGCGGTGTGGATTGTAGATCTTCGTGAGGTTCACAAGCTCCTTAAGACACTGTTTGAGAAGGCGCTTCTGCTTGTCTTGTTGCTCACCCCACTGGATAATGTAGTCCGTGTAAAGTGGCTTGTCCTGCCCCTCATCCGGCCAGTCATAGTTGAATGTGTGAGGAGAGTTCATCATCATCCAAACGTTAGCAAAGTTCCTGCTGTCCAAATCAGGGAGTGTCTCGTAGACCAAACCCCAGGTCGGTCGTGTCAATATATTCGAAATACCAGTAGCGAGCGCTGCGTCATACTCAATGTAAGACATCGACGGAAGACCATCAGTCATAGGATTCACTGTAATGCCATCAGTTGTGAACACGCGGCGGGATACACGGCTGTGAATACATATGAGGTCATCATTAGACCACTCAGCGTCGCGGTCAGACATTTGCAGCTTTTGCCACTGAGTGAATTTGACATGCAATGGCAAATGATCAAGCGCATAGTAGCTGCCGTCATATCCACCGTCAAGCTTCTTGACCCACGTCAAGCCCTTTTCAACACTAATAGCCGAATGAACGGTCTTGTGTTTGTAGGCGAGCATAGGTCCAATGACGGAGCGATAATAATCAGCAAATAGTGGTCTAAAGTGCGTAATGTAGAAGTCATTCTCCAAATGAAGGGGGTTGTCGACAGACTTGAGCACTGTGTTCACCCAATTCATTGCGTCACCCACAGCTGCATTGCGCTCGTCAGTTGTCATAGATGTCAAGTGAAGAGGTGCCATGAAGTCGTAACGAGATGAGATACTGAGTGTGTTCAACTTGCTGTAAATCGCATCTGGCATAGCACCGACACTCGGTCCCATCATGCCGCACATCTTAGCCATCCTGTAAGTAGCGATAATAGCAAGAACATAACGGCGGAATCTGTAGAGGTTAATCCCAAAGAACACCTTCACAGAGATCCTCGACTCGCTCACACCTCCCTTTGCCCAAGGCAGGTGAATGACTGGTTCGAAAGTGCGATTTTCCTGTGGTAAGTATGAGTATCCAAGTCTGAAGATGCGGTCAAGCTTTGGGCCCATAGAGCTGTCGAGCGTCAAGTCCTCGACTGTTTCGTCCCATGGCTCTACAAGATTAGTGATGAATGAAGACAAGCAACCTTCTTCCTCTGCGCGCCTCAGCTTGCATTGCTCACCCAAGTAGACAACAAAGATATTCGCATTCCACGTGTATTTAGAACCAGTATAATCAAGTATCTTTGTGTGATCTTCAAAGTGAACTTGCTTCCCATAAGCATCGATTGTAAACAGCAAACCGGCAGAAGGCTGGCCATAAGACAACTTCGAGGACTTGTATATCATTTCATAAGTCCCACCGGCCGATGTGATAGGTCGGTGGTTAGAAGGATACAACGACCTGAAAGGGTCTGCTATCCAGCCGCCATCCACGCGGGTGACGGGCAGATTGTTAATGGGGCACTGCTTGTAGAATTCGTTGGGTAGGCTCCACGGGAAATGTCGCCCGAAGCTTGGGTGACGCAATGGGTTAATAGGGAAATCGGACGAGATAACATTTGCCATCGTCTTGTGGCTGTTGTATGGGATCATTATAGTCAATCGACCTCCATTTGGATGCAGGACGCCATTGTGCATTCCCAGCTTCTTAGCCATCAAAGTAGTATTCTTAGCGATCTCGCTGCCATTGGGGTTGTGGATCATTTTTTTTTTCGGTTTGTTTTTTTTTCACTGTCGGATCGTGTTGTTGTTTCTAAAACACTGTGTGTGGCCACTCCGAGTCCTGTTGCGCCACAAAAGCCGACCCGCTCGGCCTCCCCCCCCCCTCTACACACACAGAGAGAGTGCACACACGGTTGTGGCTGCCGCCACAGGACACAGCGCACACACAGAGCAAGCGCGAGCACCCGGAGCGATGTGTGTGTCGGCACACTGCGCCGGACCCAGTGCGCGTCGCGCGCGTTCAGCTGCAGCGCCGGCAACAATGCTCTGTTGCTTCTTGCGGCGCTGCAGTCGAACCTGTTGCTTTGCCTCGGTCGGCCGGCGACCTCACTGAATGATTGACGGTGGCAGTACCAGCCCGTCGTCGACCTGTGACAATGGCATCTCTTCCTGCTCGCCATCGGTGAGCTCTGCGATGACAATATGCTCGACAAGGTCGACAGGGTCGACTGCATGAGCATTGTTCTCTTCTGCTGGAGCGATGCCAGCCTCGAGTATCATGACGTTTTGCAGTGCGCGCTCGAGTCCGCCGATGCGGGCTTCGTACTGCTCAACGGCAGCCCTCATCTCGCTTGCGTGACTCTCAGCCCTTGCAGCAGCATTCGCCGCTGCAGCGGCGTGGTCAAGAATCTGGCAGAGCTCATGTCTTTCGGGCAGCCCACAGACGTGATCCTCGAGGTTTGAGAGCTTGTTCAAGAGGTATCTCTCGAGCTGCGTCAAGCGGCCTTCCATGATGCGCACGCGCTCCTTGGTGGACATGCGCAACGGGAGTCCGGCTTCCATCGGACCCTCCGGGCTCGGCGCGTGCCCTCCGATGTTTTGGGAACGGGCGCTGTGGGCGCTGTGGGGACGCGCGCCCAAAATTTACATATGTAAAAAACTTGAGATTAAGTTTCAGGGGCTTGCAAGGTAGGCGTCATGAAATTAATGAATTTTTCCGTCCATCTATCCAAACTTCTGTTGGGGGGGGTGTCAACGCATTGTGGTCCCAAGGGGGGGGGGAGGCCGAGCGGGTCGGCTTTTGTGGCGCAACAGAGAATTTGATGGGGCAAGATCCTTTTTTCCGTTTCAGCTCACCCCTCCAACCGAAAAAAAGTAGTTCGACTTCCCGCCAACCCGATGCAAATGTCAATTGATGAGGATATCGCTGATGCTCTTCTGCTTGGTGATGACTATGAGGTCATCGATGGACAGTCTGACCAGTCTGACCCCGACGACGCTCCCCAGGCCCCCCAGGCCACGAAGCGGAAGCGCCGCCGCCGCCGTGGTTTCGTCGGGATGAAGCAGAAGACCCCCGCGCAGAGGGCGGCTGCAGCTGCAAAGTACGCGGCCGCTCCCACCAAGCCTACCGTAGTTCTGAATGCGGTTCCAACTTTCTTCATCACGGATGCGCCCCCTGGTTCTCTGCAACTGCTCGCGATGAACGCTGCTCACGCGGCGGGCAAGATCAACTTGCTTAATCGGCGTTTAGGAATGAGGAATGGGTTCCAGAATGACACTGGTTCAAACCAAACCTTTGTCTATGGGCAGCGCGTGATTGCTCAGTATGGGGCGACGAAGATTTACGAGAAGGGTTCGTGGCGAGGCCTCCATCTCAACTTATCCGACCGTGA
>VMHT01070849.1_pt1 | contig 43913 bp, 48 predicted proteins | sample 4693611 | NCBI WGS metagenome assembly VMHT01 (sample SAMN12280063, study PRJNA550983) | marine metagenome | isolation source: seawater sampled from same location over 5 years 0.02-0.2 micron viral filtrate | place: USA: collected off the coast of southern California halfway between the port... ...
GTAGTTGGAGCATTATTTCCATCGCCACCTGCAGATCCACCAGCACGACCAGGTTGTCCTTCTCCGCCACCGCCACCTCCACCAGTAGCAACTACTGGGGTTGAGAGTGCAAATGTTGAATCATCACCAGAATTTCCATAATTTGGTGGTGATGGGTGTGCTGCTTTTTGTGCTCCACCAGCACCAACTGTAACTGGATATGTTCCTGGTGTAATTGGTTCTGCTGACTTATATCTTACAAGTCCTGCTCCTCCACCACCACCAAGAGAACCTCCACTTCCTCCACCAGCAACTACAAGATAGTCAACAGTATTACCAAGAGTACCAAGAGAAGTTACATTAAATGTCGCTGACGTATTAAAAATATGTGCTCTATAATATGTTCCACTAACCTCATAATCATTAATGAAACCACCAGTAGCAGTCAGTAGTGCTGGTGTTACAGGAGCAGGACTTACTGCATCAGTACCAGTTCTACTGAAGAAATCAAAGTATGATGCAACCGGATTGTTGGTCTTAATAGGAGCCATAATTAGACATCAGTGTCGCCATTGACGATGAAGTTTACTACTGAACCAATACCTGTTCCACCGGCATCTGGTGCTAAAACTTCTACCGAAAGACTATCTGTCCCTGTCATTACAATCGGATAAGTTGATTCAAAGAATGTTGTTTCGTTTGGAGCCATATCAACTCTCAAGAATCTATTTGCTGTAACTCCATAACCTGTGACTGATGAAGTATCAGGATTCATGTAGAGCGAAACCCTGGCAGTACCAAGACCAGTGTTATGCATGATAACATTTTTAATATAGGTGGTAGATGCGATACCTACTCCGCCTGCTGTCTGTGTTACACCAACAGTAAGGATACCAACTGTCGATAGACCGGTAACAGAGACAATATCTAATAGTTGTGTCTTTTTAAGCGCCATCTTACTGTTTTTCCTCTATTTATCAGGTGAATAGTGATGAAGTGATGTCAAGTTGTGTAGGTTGAGCAATACCCGTTAGTTGTGCTCCAGAACCTACGAATGCTGTTGCGGTGGCAACACCAGTTACATTTAATGCTGTTACCGTTGTGCTTTCAAGTGTTGAAATACCAGTAACAACAAGATTATCAGCAACTACATTGGATGTGTTTGCTAATCCAGTGATCGTTACATTACCAGTTGCACCACTTACACTGATATTACTGCCAGCAGTGATGCTTGTAACAAATCCAGCACTACCAACAGTTACAATACCAACACCACCAACCGTGGCACTTCCAGTTACAGTTAGATTGCCACCAACTGAAAAATTACCTGATGCTGTAGTTACGGGATTGGCAAGATTGAATGCCTTATAAGCAACTGCTTCTACAACATCACCATTTTGAGCAGCTGCGATAAGACTGAAAGTATTCCCATCTGTCGCAGCATAGTCACTGAGATTGACTAGTTTAGCACCGTTTACATAGACATCAAACAGTGTTGGTGTGTATGACGACGTGAATGTAAAATCAGTTGTTACACCTGATACATTATATGACTGCCTAGCAATAGTAACAGAACTATCGCTAGGTGCTCTTCCAATATATCCGCTACGATCTGCCATCAGTTAACCCCCTGAAGTACACCTAATGTTACGTCAATAGCATTTTCTGTATCAACATAGATGCGAACTTCATCATCAGCGGTCAAAATTGTTTTACCAGCATCACTGATAACGAAAGAACTTCCCGTTGGAACCGGGATATCGTTAGCGATTCCAGTATGAGTTGAACCCGATTTCAATTCAACAAACATGTTTACATTATTATTAGTCAGATTGGCGTAAGTACCACCAATCAAAATTGATTTAGTTGCTGATGGTGATGTATAGCAGGTCGTTGGACCTAGGAATTTGACATTCTGACTCGCAGCAGAAGCAGTGTTTGTAGATGTCTTATCAACAGTCACCTGACTTGTGCTGTCAATAGACACGACTTTCGCACCACCTCTGAAATGTTGGGTGTCAACCATGTATCCCACAGCAACCCCAACAGTGGAGATACCAGTAATAACTGTAGCTTTCGCTCCAATCGTGCCACCTGTGCTAGTGGTCACAATACCAGCTGCTCTAGTTTGTGAATTTACGAATACTTCTGCCATTGTTCTTTAGGTGATAGTGGTATTTATTAACTGCCGAGGGCAATTACCAGACCAATTGAAACGCCTGGTGTGATAGTGACAGTCGCCACTCCTGCTGCGGTAGCAGGTGGAACATCAACCGCAATAGCAGTTCCGTTCGTTGAAGCAAAATCAATTTGAGTAATTCCAGCACCAATAAAAGTGCCTTCTGACCCAACACCAATTGTTGCTGTCAGTTCAGTCGCAATTCCAGATAGATTTGATCCGTCACCAAAGTAAGTAACGATACCCGAGGTTGCTGTAACAATACCACTTGAAATCTGAACTGTTCCGAGTGTGGAAACACCTGTAATACTGATGTTTCTACCTGTTACCTCATCATATGAAATATCGCCAGTGACATTTAAGTTGCCGCCAACACTCAAATCTCCTGTAACGGTAGCAACACCAATGGATGCACCGTTTTGAACAATCAGATCTCTGGTTGTGGTGATGCCAGCAAATGTAGCACCAGTACCAACAAGATTATCAATCGTAGCAATACCAACGGTAGCACCAGTGTTAATCAGGTTGGTAATTGTAGCGATACCAATATCAGCACCGGTTATATCGGCATTGATAATAGTGGCAACACCAACGTGTGCTCCCTGTGCATCAATTGACGCAATAGTTGTAACGCCAGTAACTCTGATGCCAGTTGCTTCAATAGCACCTACATCAAGATATCCAATTGATGATACTCCACTGACCTTTAAGTTGCCGTCATTGATGACGACATCACCGTTCTTGACGAATACTACTGTTGGGTCAGCACCAGGTTTATCAATTTGTACAGCATAACCTGGTACTGCGGTATGTAATCCAATCGCAGTCAGGTCAGGAATAGCACTAATAATAGTGCCACCCGTACCTACATTAAACTCTCCCAGCGATGTGGTAATACCATACGCACGGGAGAGAATGTTATCAGCAACGATGCCACCGGCAACGTCAACTGTACTAGATGGGGTTGTTGTACCAAGACCAACAGCATCAAGCGAAGTAGAAGCAACAATTAAGTTCTCTGCTACTTCAATGCCATTTCTGACTACAAAATTCTTATTTACAGCCATATTAGAACGAGGTTCACTTTCCCCTCAGTTTTCTTTTATTTATACACCTAGGCTCCTGGTAAGTTTATACCATTATCAGGAGCATCTCTGTTGCCTTGATCTTGTGAAAATATTGGTGAGGCAGTTGAAAAGTCAGGAACTCCTGGAGGAAGAATCCACCAGTTGGCAGATTTTATATAGATTTTTGTGGTATCAAAGAAAGGATTATTTGAATGACTATAATATCCAAAACCATAGTTACTTGTTGAGTCGTTTCCCTGTACATACCATAAAAGCGAATAATCACCACCAGTTGCATCGGCACCTTGATTTTCGTCCCAAGCAAGAGCAAAAGCCGTGGAGGAGGGACTACTTTGAAGCCATGAAGTAAGAGATGCTGGTTGTCTAGCATTACTTTCAAGAGGCCAGACATTAGCATCAATCATCGTCTTAAGATTAAATGGAGAAGCATTAACAAGATACTGTGGATTATTCCAACCAGTTACAGTCAATCTCCAGTCTTTAGTGCCATCTCTTGCTTTATCAAGGATTGCTCTCCATCTTGCATCATCAATACAATTTTGACCATCAGTGGGTAAAACTTTTCCAGTGATTTTATTCATATACCTCAATGTTGAACTAACAGGTTCCAGTCTTGCAAGAGGAAGAGCATTAGTTGGAGTAGTCGGTGACCATGCCATAATAAGGATTCTGCCATATGCGTCAATATAGTAAGTTGAGTCATCAACGGTAGGATTAAATACGACGCTAGAAAGTTTGGTCGTGTTTCCACCTAGTTGTGAATTAACTATCGATGTTATGCGATTAGTCCAACCTGATCCTCCACCGCCGCCACCGCTGCCAGTTTGAGCGCCACTTCCTCCTTGAGCACCTGCTCCACCATTACCACCAGTTGAAGCAAGTGTCCTACCCTGTGTAGTGGTAACAGTATATCCTGGTTTGAAACCTCTATAAAGACTTGAACTATCTTCAACTAATGTTCCATCTATGGATCTAAACTGCACCTCACCTGTTGAAATATCAGAGCAAGGATTGATTCCTTGATCCAAATAATAACGTCCTTTAGTACATATTACTGTTCTACCAGCATGAGGAACCTTAGCAATAGTATCTCCACTATACATAACTGGTTTAGTGCTAAAATCATTAACAACAGATCCAAAGACACCAGTAAGGTTAAGATTTGGAACATCTCCTCCTATACCATTTCCACCCCCAGATCCTTCCTGACCAGCAATATTGATACCACCACCTGAACCACCATTACCAGTAGTTCCAGCATTGCCACCCTCACCAACAACGGCAACTAATGATGATTTTTCATATAAGAAAACGGCAGAATTATTTGAAACCCCAATGAGTGTGTATTCTACATTTCTTTTAATTTTAATATCAAATGAAGAAACTCCTCCCTCACCACCTATCAGAGTTAAATTATCAGCACCAGCAGATGCTTTCATCTCCAACGTTACCTGAGCATCTTTTTCAAGTGACGTAAATTGGATGATACTATATTCAGAACCAAAGGTGCTTGAAGTAACAGCAAATGATCCTAATAAATTAAGATTTTGTTTTGAAGTCTTAATATTATTATTAAAATCATATGCTTCAAAATTAAGTATAACTCTTGGCGGAACTACATCATAAGAAACAATTTGACTATCAAGTGGTGAGTTTCTTATACCAGAGCTAGTCATTATGCATTTCAAAGATCCGCCAAAGTCTTGATCATTCGTAAATATTGTAAGTTTTGGTGTATTAGCACCACTTATTGTAGTGACTATATTTTTATATCCTATTACTGCTACCCTTTTAATAGAAAAGGATCCAGAATCTCCAACATTGCCAGCACCGCCTTCAGTTGTTACTGCATCGGTAAGAGGATGTCCAGTTTGTCCACCAATATATGATGATCCACCACCACCACCACCATCAGCACAACATCCAGAAAATCCATTTCCACCAGCACCACCGTAATATCCTCCTCCACCACCTGCAGCACCTGGTCCGCCTTGGAGTGCTCCTCCGCCACCAGACCCACCTGATCCGCCTGAAGATTGAGTTCCTCCTCCACCACCTCTGGGTCCAGGTCCATTACTACTGCTCCCACCAGTTAATCCACCACCAGCACCACCCGTAGCAGGGTCGTTTGCGCCACCTCCACCTCCACCAGCAATGATAATTGCATTACCAATAGTGATTGAATCAGAGAAAAGTCCAGTGAAACCACCACCGCCGCCACCGGCACCGTGTCCACCGCCACCGTTTCCACCACCAGAAAATCCACCAGCGCCAGCATTAGCACCAGCACCACCAATTCTAAGTTTATATTCGTGGTCTGCTACAAATGTAAATGTTCCGGTAGATAACCCACCAGCGCCACCACTTACATCTCTTTGATCGGAGTTTCCTCCACCAGCACCCATAGCCGTCAAAGTAGTAGTCAAATCACCACCAGTCACAGTAAGTGTGTATTCTCTTCCAGTTAGAAATCCATTAAATGTAGTAAGTTCGCCCCAATCTAGGTTAAAACTATCACCAGCATCACTAGTAACCTGCATTGATGGGAACGAATCGTTGGACCCTGAATCTTGAACTGTTCTAGAAGTAGTTCCATTTGCAAGATTAGTTCCTTCTAAATTCCATTGATAATCAATATTTCTATTACCAGGATCAACAATCGCCACGACTTCAAAGGAAGCAGTATTACCACCACCAATGACAACACTAGTTGGTTGTTTTGATACAACAATTGATGGTGGTGCTGTTAAGTTTGCAGATGGTGATGTGCTTTTTCCAATACCCTCTCCTGGATAATCAATGATTGCTTCATCGGGTCCAGGGACATATGTTACTATAGAAAATATTTTTTTATTGTCATCATTGCCAGTAATACCCGATAATGTTAATGTTGATATACCACTATTTGTATTAATATCAGCATTACTGCTTGAATCCTCTGACGTATCTAAAATTTCACTACCATCAAAATACCACTGATAACTAAAAGTTCCGTTAACATCATTATATGGAAATGATGCTGTTCCAATCGCAGTAAAAGTAGCAACTCCTGATATAGTAGAATTTGCGTCTAGTGGCACCGACGAAAACCCTACATTAGGTCCATTAAGATGGAGTTCTGTAGGTGTTACTTGAAAGAAATTCATCATGAGAAGTTCTGTCCTCCGACTACGCCATAGAGTGATTGTCCACCGTCAAATGTCATGAACGAATAAATGTCAGTTGCACCTGCGGAGACAGAAACAGTTGGTAGTAACCCACCTCCTGGGAATAGGACCGGTATGTCTGATCCACCTTCTGTCTTGAATGTCGCAATTCCTACATCTCGTGGAGTTGAATCCTGCGTAATTTTAATCGTGAACGACTGTGCCGCATTTGCTCTCACACCTACCAAAGTAAATTGAGTGATATTTTCAGTGGTAGTTAGGTTGAAAATCTGACCCCGTGCGAGATCAACAGTCACAACTCCACTAGAACTTGTCAAAGTTTGAGCAATGGAATATACAGTTTGAATTCTTGCTCTACCATTAACATCAAGTTCAGTTGTTGGTGATATGGAGTTGATTCCAACACCATTAGCAGTTGTGGTAAGAATCGTTCCACCGATTCCAATCTTAATATTAGTAGCAGTTAGGACACCAACAGTAATATTAGATGAAGAAGAATTTATATCAAAATTAGTTGCGGTAAGTTTACCAGTAATGTTAACGTCATTATCAAAACGAGCAGTACCAATAAATTGTGATTTGTTGGCGACATAAAGGTCAGTCTTGCCTGTGCCTGCTGTACCAAGTTCTAAAGTATAAGTTCCACTTGGATTTTCGGTTCCAACACCAACATTGAGATTGTTGAGAGGATATAGTCCAGTACCAACACCCGAAACGTTTGTCCATAGACTATCATTTTGAAGATTAAGTAATCCTGAACCATCACCAGTAAAGGCAGTGGCAACAACAACACCATCAAATCTTGAATCACCATTAACTCTCAACTTCAATCCATTAGCGGTTGTTCCAATACCAACGCCATCAGAATCAACACAGAACAATGATGTTCCTGAACCAACTTTTAATGTACAATCACCAGGTGAAGTGGTGGCAATTCCAACTTGATCAAATACACCAACATTGAGATTGACATCATTACTAATATATCCAAATGGATACCATTGATTATCGGTTGTGTAAACCCAACCCCAGTTATCGCCAGGATTAGGAGCAGTCTTCCAGACTACATCACCAGCAGTTCCTGCAGTTGTAGGAGTTGCGATTCCAACCGTATACTTTCTAGATACATTAGCATCACCTTGTAAGAACAAGTTGGATACTTCAAGATCATTGGTAACAGTAACTTTTGAGTTGAAAAGAACTGGACCATCAAACTGCGAAAGGAGATTATTAGTCGTACTACCTTCAACATGTATGGTATTACCAACGTTAAGATTGGTCGTTTCAATAACATCAACTGGTACATCTGTGCCCAATGCGGTGACATCTTCACCAGTGATAGAAGGAACTGGAGTATCAAATACCTCTTCCTTACCTGTGCTGGATGTAATTCTCTTGTTACCAATGTAGAAGTCGCCCTGGTCGTTCATACCAGTAAATACATTCACACCAGCAACTGTATTCATTCTTTGAGAATTGAGTTGTGCTGCGGAATCTGGTTGTCCAGATTGCTTTTGGGGCAGAGCAGTTGAGTAGTTACCAGGACCAAATCCAAGATATTCAAATGTATGACCAGATGCTCTGGTATAAGATGGTCTTCTCAATTCTAGAGGAGCAACAACACCTCTGACAACAACAGAACCGGCGATATGTGATGTTGCTTGCGTGTCAAACAATCCTCGGAATACTTTAACTGGGTTTCCAGTCACAGTAGTCTTGATTCTCATCATCTCGTCATCAATTCTAATATAATCACCAATCTTCAAGTCAAAATTTGTTAGGTTAGTGATGCTAATTTCATCAGTTGTTGCGTTAGCAATGTCTGAAACGAGATTACAAGTTAGATTGTTGTAGACGTTCAGAACTCTACCACCAAAGTTCTCATCATAAAGTGACAGAGCGCCTGCCTGAGCAACCAGACCAGGGGGATATGCTCTAACTGTACCTGATACAGAAGGTGCCGTATCTGACTTGCCGAAGTCGGCAACAAATGTCGTCAGACCAACAACTTGGGTAATTAGTTTTTCACCACTGAACAATGTTGTTCCAGCACCTGTTGCCCCATTGAGTACAACCTGATTATTAGTTCTATAATTATGAGCAACGGACGTAGTGACAGTTCCAATTCCTGTAATATTATCATAGACTAGACTTGAAACTGTAATTGAAGGACCAGTTAGACCAACGAATGAGATATTGGAAACTGTCGCACCAATACCACTGGTAGAAGCACCATTAACAGTATTGAGTGATTCAACCTGAATCTCTTTGACCGTGCCGATTCCAGTAACTCTATAAAGTTGATTATATCCTTTGTATGAGAAGGATGAAATACCAGAAACTCTTACAGTATCACCAACATTATCATAGATATTATCAACTGTCAGACTACCAGCAGTGAAACCAGTGGTGGTTGCTGTTCCAGATACAGTCAGAACATCACCAACTTGATAGTTGGTTCCAGCGTTCATGATCTCTGCCTTATCTATACTACCATCTGCTAAAACGGTGATTCTTGCTGTGGCATTTTGACCAGTCGCTGAACCAGTCAGTGTGGCATTATAAAGACTCTCACCGCCTGTGCCATTTCCATATCCCAAACCCTTATCACCAGAAGTTACAGAAACTGTCGTAATTCTGTTGAATGCATGGTCAACATCAGTAAAGATGGTGTGAGCAGTACCGGCAGAGTTTGATACAATGTCAGTAATACCAGCACCGATTGAAAGGTCATAAAGACCTCTGTCAACAGTCGTTCTAGTGATACTATTTTGTACGTCATCAATAACAGTAGAACCCAGTTTTTCCGCAGGAGCATAAGCGATAGCGGATTGTGGGTCAGAACTAATATTGTCTCTATTATACTGTGGGAACAGTCTCTGAATAGGTTGAGAGAATGCGAACTCATTTCTATCGGTAAATGGTGCGATAGTTGGAGTTGATGTAGCATCAACAATCGTCAGATAATAAACACCATCTTGAATACCTGCTTTATACTCTCTTACAGTGTCAATATCATAGACATAATAGTTATTAGGTGCTCTTAATCTCTTGAATGTAGGTAGGTCAGTCGTTCTTAACGAAGTATTGTTGGTAAATGTTCCAGGGTCAGATACTGTTTCTTGAACAACAAATTGAGTAGAAGAAGTAATCGCAGCAACGATATAAGTTTTATTATAACCAGAGTTGCCAATACCAGTTGGATTGATTGTACTGGTAATATTATTCAGTTGAACTTGTGAACCAAGAGTAAGACCGTGGTCTCTTTCAGTACTAACATAAATGAGACCTGAGTTATAAACAGCACTCTTAATGAATTTGAAATTTCTCATTTCAGATACATTATTCATCGTTACAGTGGTGGGACTGTATTCGAGTTGAACTTCTGTATTATTTGCTCCAGTTACATCATTAGACTCCTCAAGAACATATGATAATCTAGGTGCTCTTGCTGATGTAATACCAGAAGCAGATGGGATAACATATCTAAACTTATAGTTCTTATCCGAAAGACTTCTTGTGTCTGACTGTCTAGTAATATAAGTCCTTTGAGTAGCAGCACCCAGATATGTGCTGCCAAGACTTACAATATTAGAATAGATATTGTTCTCAGTAGAAGCACCACTTACATTAATATACCATTGAGTCTCAGATGTATCATATTGAATCGGATGTCCGATACCATTTGTGACTTTATCACTTACACGACTTTCACACATAATTGTGCCGCCGAGATTATTGATTGTAATCTCATTACCATCACGCGATTCATTAAGAGATGAGGCGATCTTAATTTGGTCGGCATTGAGCGAACCACCAACAATAGCAAAATATACTTTATTATTATCAATACCATCAGGCAGTCTAGCATTATCAGAGATAAATCTGATTGTCTCACCTTCCAGGAATTGGTGATTAGCATCAAATGTAATAGTGTTTGAAGTAATACTATTACTTGTGCCGACTCTACCAACAATACTTCTCTTAAATGCTGTTTTCTCACCCCTAGTAGAATTAGCAGTATTCGGCATTATAATTCTTGCCGTCAATTCACGTTCTGCTGAACTATTTGTGGCAACACCAACTTTGATTTCATCATTTGTCTTAGCACCAAGTCTATATCCTTGAATTATACCTGTGGGTGGTGCTTGTAAGTTAGTCTGCTGATACAGATAGAGTCTACTAGTATTTCCTACTGATACTGTTTTATTTACGTCAATCTGCTCATATTCTAAGTTAAAAGGTTCTGTCGTAATAAGTCTTGGTGGGATAATATGAGAGATATATCCAACGTCATCCTGACTAAACGCATCATCCCTATATCCTTTAGATACAAGGGCATTTTGACCGAAGTTAGAGTTAGAGTTGGTTACAGAGAAATCACCACCGCTCTCAGTTACAAACTGTTGAGCAAATCCAATCGCAAAGATTGAAACTAACTGACAAATAGAGTTGTTTGATGCCTTGATGTGGAAGTTATAATATTCCGGTTTATATGTGGCATCTCCATCACTATGAATATTATCTACACTTGTACCATCTAAGAATGAACCACTCGCAGCGTCATACTTAACAAAAGCATTATCATCTTTCTGAAGAGACACAGCAGTAAACTGCGCTACAACCATAGACTTGAACCCATCTGCCTTGTTGCCATCAGCATGCATGCCACACATACCGAAGACAGAACGAAGCGAGATATTAAAGATATAGGGAGAAGCAGATGTTACTGTGTCTGTATCTAATTCTACCGTTGCCGAAGCGGGAGTAATAAATGCGTCGGTAGGAGTTGCTGCTGTATTATAGGTAAATTGTGTGATATTGCCATCATTATCTACAGCGGTGACGCCATTTACAAGGAATGTGCCATTATAAGCAACATCAGTCGCTCCATTAATTTGAATTGCTGTATCAACGTTTAGTCCAGAAAGTCCTTCATTTAATGTAACAGTAGCAGACTTAGATGCTGTTGATCCATCACCAGACAAGATGCTAGAAATACCAACAGAACCACCTGATGGTCCAACAATACGATATTCATCAATCTTAGGTTGAATATCCAAACCAGAAGCAGGGAAATCGGGTTGAATTGCTCTACCTGAAGCAGTTCCATAAGCAAGACCTACTTTCTCATAATACATTTCAAGGTCAGTTCTTGAAAATGTAGAGTTTACGATGAATGAGTCATTGATATAGACATTATTTCTTCCATCAGCATACTCAAAACAAGTCAGTTTGTGGTGAGAGAAGTTAGGAACAAACTCTGCGTCAGAATAGTTCTTATAAACGGTTCCAGTTGGGTCACCATCAAAAATAGTAAATTGCCAGAAGTATGTTGCTCCAGTGACACGGAAGATTGCTGATCTTCCAATGTTGGAGTTAACTGGATCAGGCACATATATTGGTCTGATCTTGGTTTTACGAAGATCTTGTCCAACAATAGATGTACCACGGGGGATGATTACACCACCGTGAACACTATTCAGTTTATAAAGGTCATTTGTAGGTGATTTTACGTCAAAGTTAGATGCCGAATTGAAAGCAGTAAAGTCAGAAGATATAACTCCATTCCTAAGTCTATAGTTTACGCCATCTACTGGAATCCATCCTGGTCTGTTGTCAACATAGTGCTCACCAGGAGACAACATAATTGTTGTCTTACCAAATCTATCGTTGTCTAGTCCTGCCTGGTATGAGAATCTTGCTGCTTCAATTAACGCCCTTTGAATTGTGACAAAGGGTTTTGCCATTGAATTGCCCTGATTCGTTATGTCATCAGTAGCATCCAAATCGTTTGGATTGACGTATATAATGTTTCCACGAACATTCTTCAAAAAGTTATCTAAACGGGATAACGGCATCTTCTTCGCACACGATATCTATTATGACTTATTTATCCAATAGAAAAACCCCCAACCGAAGTTGGAGGTTCAGCGTACTTCCTTCACACATTTATATATTACATCTTTTTCTCTTTTTCGTCAAGTATATATTCTACTGTAGTGGAAACATCATTCATAGCATCACGGAGCACTGGTTGTTGACCAGAATGTTGTACTTTATGTACTTCTCCATTTCTCCACTCTTCCACCAATGTCCAACGCCACTGATCCATTGAATTACTGTACCATAGATTAATTTTCATAATGCTCTCTCCAATCTTTCTGTTGGTTGATCTGGAAAATCTCTAGGACGACTATCCATAGCATTATCGGTTCTAGGAGAACCCTCATTCATCTTTTCAGTTCTTTGAAATGATGCTCTCTTATATCTGATGCAGAATGGATCAGGCATCCAGTATGTAATTTGCCAATCAATTAAAGGATTAAGTTCTAAGTGTTTCTCAAGTGAATGATTAAAAACACCAATTTGTATATATCCATCATGAGTGACACATTCATTATCACTAATACTAACTATAAACAATTGCTTCATTATCCATACTCCAAGTTGATGGGTGAAAGACACAATATTCGTTAAATGTGATTTTCATCTCCTTTTCGGTCAATCCGCAATTCTTTGCTGCTTTTGGAAGATTCCATTTTGCCGAAAATAACATTTCCATAGACTGACGGGTTTCTGGTCTCATAATCGTAACAAATCTGGATTTCTTGGTATAAATCTGAGGGATAATAATTCATAAAAAAAAGTAATAGAGGCAAAAAATTTGTGGAGAAATTTTGCCCCCTTTTTTGAAACTAAAAGTCGAATTTCCCTCAAGCAGAGGCAACTCTGGGTTCAGTGTATGCAACCATGTCTTCATCTACAACAGCACGGACAAGTTCAAGTACATCCATAAACTGAGTCACCTCTTCACACTCCACCTCACGCACATCACCTGTATTGGAGTACATATAGAAGGTGCGAGCACATGTATCCACAACGATACGAGTTAGGTACTCATCTTCTTCGTTATCACAAAGATAATCGTCACGTTGGGGTTTGGAAGTCATAGTTCTCTTGCTGACCTTCTTACTATAGGGTAGAATGAGGGTAGAGTCAAGGGCAGAGTGCCAGTTCTACGGTTGGAAGGCAGAGTTCTTCAGGATACCAATAGCAGCATCATTAGCATTGATCCTTGCCTGTGTATTTACCCTGTTCTTAATAAGAGACCATTGATTAATAGCAAATTCTTGTCTCGTTTCTTTTACAGTAGAACCAGCACCAACATATGATGTGATACCAGTTGTTAAATCTACACCACGTAGAGCACCAATCTCGGTACGAGCATCACCGATGTCGCTATTATTTACAGACACTGTGTAGACATCTTCCAATAATGTCAATGAATCATCTGTTCCTGGGAAACTACCATAAGAACCTTGAATGGAGTTACGATAATAGGTTTGTCCAGATCCAAGACCGTCTGTACCATTGACTGGCAAAATCTTAAACTGTGGATTGGCAAGTGGATTCGCAGCACCAGGATCCGGCGGATGAAGAGTTGGATAATATAAAACGATCACTGAGTCTTCAAATATCTCACCAGATGCGGCATACTCTAAAGATGTTGGTGGACTTACAGGAGATCCATTGATATAGAAAGTATTACCAATACCAACTCCAAAGGAACCACTAGTATCTTGAAGATCAATTCTCGCAGCTTGTCCAATTGATGCAGACACATTAAATAAAGAAGTCCCATTGCCACCATCTGCAGAGGAGCAAGCTACTCCCGCACTCACACTAATACCAGAAGTATTGCCAATCCCAGTCCAATTAACACTTGTAATAATCTGTCTTGTTGATATTACACCATCGTTTTCAGTAGGAGCACCATATAAAGTTTCCAATGCTGATAAGGCAGCACTACCACTGCCATAATAATTCATATTACTCTCCGCTACAGAGAGTCCACCTAGCGTAACAATCGTGTTCTTCTGAGAGGTAATCGGATCTAGGTAAACTTCTCTAGTCTTTTTATCAATTACTTCTGCTGGTTCTTTATATAAATTATATCTAAAACTATTAATACCGAGAGTGTCTAACTTATCTTGTGCTTCAAAATTTTGATTAAGAGACAGATTTTCTGCTTGGAGAAGTCCTACTGCTCCCGAATATTGAGCCGCTTCCCTATCTTGATATGCTGTTATTCCAAATGGCATTACTCTGACCTCTCGTCTTGTTATTTATTATGTGATTGTGGATCTATTCTGTTATGATTCCATTCTCCCAACTTTGTCCAGTACCTTCTACCATCCATATCAGCATAATTCATACCAACAATACCATCTTTATATTCTTGTTGAGTGACAACATAGAAGAGTGATTTAAAGATACCTTGTTGTTGGAATTTTGTTATTCTATGAACTCCATCTTCTATCTGATAATATCCGTTATCATACTGTATAACAATACCTGGATATGAAGTGTCTACTTGATCTACAAGTTTTTGTTTTTTTGGTTCTGGTGGATAACATATTTTAGAATGTTCAATCATCACTGGATGTCTAGAATCCAATACATATTTCCAACTCATAATTCCAACCACTGACTGGGATGTGTACACCCTTGATGATAGTCTGCATTATCTTTCCTCAATGTAATACGAATATCTCCTGCGATTACTATTCTTTCACCATTTCTCTTTGTAAATTTCTGAGTATGATGAAGAATGTTACTAGGAAATAACAATACTGTTCCCTCTACTGGGGTGATTGTATAATAGTTACAATTATATTTGTTGAATCCAAGAAGAGTATTCTTTTGATCTGATGTTTCAAATAGTCCTCCGGCAACCTCATTACGATTATTAGACTGTGATACACAGAACTTGTCAGAAGTTGAGTCTGTTTTCAAATAGTAGACAAAACTAATATTAGACTCATTATGAAAGTGAGCAGGGATAGATGGTGTATCATCATCCTTATGATATCCCACCCAAGTCTTTACAATATGATAATTAATAAGATTGTGGTTTACATTTAGATGTTGAAGATATTCATCAAGATTATTCTTTAGTGAATCAAAGAATACTTTGTAGTTAGGGTTTAAATGTGCGAAAATTCTTCCTGAATACTCAGGACTTTCATTTTCGTATCCATTGAACCAATAGTCACGAAGAGAATCAAGATTGCTTTCTTTGAATTCATCGTGACAGTCAATACTCCCCTGGTAAACTATTAAAGGAAATACCTCATGTACTTTGTTCACTTACCATTAATCGTATAATCACTATTATCACCTGAATAGTCTGCTGGTGTCAAGCCCTGATATTCTGAGATGTTCTGAGCACAATCTTTTCTAGTGCCATGAACTACATAACTGCAGTTGATTGATCCGCCGTTAGAATTTCTAATCTCAATCTCTGTATCCCATTGAATATTCTTAACAAACAATTCTTGATAAGAACCATGAGGTGTAAGATTTACTGTGATTGAATCCGTATCCACTAAGTCTTTCCAATAGTCAGGCAAATCAATCCTAGTCTGATCAATAAGTCTACCTCTATAAAATACATCTGCCTCTGGTCCTTCAAGACAAATATATCTCAGTCTATGATCTTCTTTTGAAGGATGTTTGATGTCAAATGATTTCTTAGATGAGGCAAGAGCAGTGTTCGCATTGATTTTTGATGCCAAATCACCTACACCACTCAAAACATATCCTCCGACATGATTGATGGATCCCTGCACATTGATATTACCAACTGTGTTAATATTACCAGTCGCATTGATGTTACCGTTAACATTTGTATTAGTGGCAAATACATTGAAGGTAGGAATATTTCCATATGATGCTTCAAGTGTCATCATCGCAGTGCTTACACTGTCACAATGGAATCCAACATAATTAAATTCATTATTATAAAGGTAAGCACCCAGGTCATCATTCTTAAATGAAAAGTCACCAGGCACCATTGTATGCCAAGCACCCTCTTGAGAAGCAGCATCATAGTTGTAGTTCAAAGATTCAAACTGTGGACCAGCAAAGGTTCCAAAGTTCTCAAATCTAAAAGGTAATGTGCCCTCACCTGTGGCTTGAGGATACTTGAATAAAGTTTGCCAAGACATTATGAATCAATCTCCGTTACTAATTTAGGTACGTCTCTTCTTTCTGCGAAGATATGGTAGAAGCAATCAACAGGAAGACCACCTCTTCCCTGAACAACAACTTGATTGTTTGTGATTCTCTTGACATGAAGTCCTTGTTCAGAACCATTACCAGTCAGAGATACAGTGATAGAAGTGGGGTCAACTAAGTCTCTCCACACTGGTGGTAATTCAATAGTATCTTTGTGCTTCAAATGTCCTCTTACATAAACAGAATTCTCTGGTCCTTCAAGACAAGCATAGACTAATGTCTTACCTTTCTCTGATGGATGAGGAATAGCAAAGTTCTTAACCTTTGCCATCAAAATCTCTGTATAGATTATTTTACTCTTAATTATCTTAGTTGTAAAGAGCAAGTCAACTTTCAAGAATGATTTGATTCTAGCAAATGAAGTGGCAAAGAAAGCATAAAATGGCGGAGTCTTCATCTCAATATTGGCACTTTGACCTGCCATCAATGAACCAATCTCAAATGGGTTGCCAGCACCAGCAGCACCAAGAAATTGTGAGGGATCTCCCACCATCTCTGGTCCCTCAATATAAGCAGTTCCTCTAACTTGTGTCAGAGCACGACCAAATAGTTCTGGTTTACCAGAACCACAAATAAATTGTTTGCCGCAATAAAGATCTGGTGTTTTCATGTTTAAATAATTGATTTGTTTTTTAATTCATTGGCGGATCCACCTTTAGATCCAAGACTGGTCTTTGATGTACAAGCAGCATCAGCACAGTCAATCATACCACCGTACATATTTAACACTTGTCTACCAATACAATCAACTGTACCTTCCGAGAATATTTTAAGACCAACCTTTCCTTTTATATCAACAATCTGTCCAGCATCAAGAATAATTTTCTCATTAGCAGAGATGTCAACCACACCACTCTCACCATCAAAACCAGAGGCATTGATGTCTACATTTTGTCCCTCAATTCTAACACGACCACTTGGTGCTCTCAACACCAGGTCGCCACTGACTGCCTCAATATAGACACCAGGAATATCCTTCGGACAATTGTCTCCTGCTCTAATTTGACATGAACCAGGTGCTCTGATGATTGTTCCATCTTTACGATGGTCATCACCAGTTCTACACATCTCAATGTAGTGAGTGTAGTTATAAAAGTTACGAAGAAGAACAGCATCAATCTGATTGTCGGCAGTGAGATGTCCGAACTTTAATTCACCATCCTTTGTACCATATCTTAACTGCTCATAATTAATCTTTTGTGCCATTATTGTTGCGTATTAGGGTTTTCTATGAACTGTTGGACTTGTTCTTGTGTGATAAATTGTTGTGTTGATCCGCCACTATCAGGAGAATCTGATGGTCTAGCAAATCCACCACCGGCACCACCTACACCATCAATAAATTTATGTGGTTTGTTGGAGTGCTCCGCACCAACCATCCTTTGACCATCATGTTCATGATATGGACCGTAGTATGGTTTGCCGTCAATTGATCCGTTAGCATCAAGTCCTACACAATCAATGACAGTAATAATCTTATCATTATCACCTGCTTCCTTAAGACCATCTCTATCTATACAAAGTTTTCCAATCAATTCAGCATTTGAACCAGTTTTTGATTCAATATAAATGTTAGGCATCACTTTGAATCCCTCTCCACCATTTGTTACCTTGACCTCAACAACTCTTCCAAAGTTGTCAAATGTTGGTTCTGCAGTCGCTCCATTAGATGGATCAATAATAACTTTATCTCCAGGAAGATATCCAAATCCACGATTCTTTACAATAATTTCACAGAGATATAGAATAACAGGATACTCACCATTTCCTCCTGTAGGTTCTATTGGTGGCAGTGGACCGTCACCAGGATCTGGTGTTGTAATACATCCCGGAACCTGAACAACGTGAGGACTTCCTCCAATGATTGTTTCGCCCCCGCCTTGACCATCTCTTGGTTCTGTGACCACAACAGTGCCTGCAGGGAGTGTAACGATGTCTCCTGGCAAGAAACAGAAGGGATTGCCAGGTGGGATAGGAATTTCCCAAGTTCCATCATCACGTTTGACAATAGTGTTAGGTGGGTCGGACCAAGTTCTACCATCACCGCCCCTACTACCGTCAAAATTTGCCTTGTATCCGGTTCCAGGATCATCAATAATGAAGTCAATGATACCAATATCATCACCACCAGGAAGATCTGGTGCCAGTGGTGTGTTAATAGCAGGACCAGATCCAGGTCCATCTGGTTGTCTAGGTTCACCTATATTATTTGGAGATGGACCCCCTGGACCACTCTCTGTTTCAGGTTCATATCTATAGATGGCGAGTCCTGCCACACTTTTTTTCAGTTTAAACTTACCTTTGTCAACAGTAATAACCAAGTCAGTAAAGTCAAAGTCGGACTTACCACCTTCTTTTTCTATTCTCTTGACCTCTTCACGAATAACTCTATCTACAGGAGAGAGTTGGAATGATTCAAAGTCTTTTCCTTCCTCTACTGCATCTCCATCAGGTTTGCCATCCTTTGTTTGTGACCAAGTAACATCTTCACCATTATGTCTAACCCCTGCTCCAGTAATACCAATTGATTTGATTGCGGTGCCAGCAGTACTCGGTTTATCATCCCACTTAAGTTCAATTCCAATTGTACCTGAACCGATTACTTTCAAACCATCATCACTAAATCTACCGTTGCCCTCAGTGATTCTAAATTTGGCATTAGCATCATCGCCGTGACCGTCTAGTAATCTAATCTCTCTATTGCCATCTCTAAGTTTGTCTTTAAAGTAAGTAGATGGATTAGCATCATACTTTCCTTGCTCTCTAGAATTACCAAATACCCAAATAATATCTGCTTCACCAGCACCATCTCTTACTGTTCTTTCAAAGACATCAATAACTTCTCTATCTACTCTACCAAAGACATCATCAAGACGAATAGTCCTACCCTTATTATCAATCCTAAATGGATCAGGATTTGCTTCAGGATTATCTGCTACAGGGAAAGGATATTGAGATCCATCAGGATGATATGCTCTGACAAAGTAATCCTTGTTTGGTGAGATATATCTGATCTCCTTCCCAACATCATTACCTGTAAATGAAAAGTTTAATTCACCAAGACCAAAGTTTTTCTCAACATCATCAAGTAAGAATGTGATTCTATTATTCAGAGCTGCTTGTCTGGTGATTGTAAATTCAACAGGAGTAAGTTCTCTTTCAAAATCCAGTGGAGTGATACCTTCAGTAACTCCATCAATGCCGGTCATCAGAAGAGGTGATGTCTCAAAGAAACTAGGACCTAATCCATAAATCGGTGTGCTGAAGATTTCGCCAGATGGATTGAATGGTTGTGGAGCATATACATTATCAGCTGGATTGGCAGGGAACGGATATGGATTAGGATCAAATGGTCCAAAACCTAGTGGTGCTGCTCCACCACCACCACCAGATCTAGCGGGATATAACAAACCAGGTGTTGATGGGAAATCTGGATTCTCCAGTTGCCCTACACCAGATGAGTTTGATGGTCTGTAATTACCTGGACCATATGGTGAGTTGTTAATCTTTCTTGGTTGACCAATGGTCCCTTCAACTCTAACCTCTGTCGTTACACGATCACCACGATTGAATCCAATGATTTTATACTTATTGAATCCTTTCTTGATTACAACCTCAACCTCACCCGTAAACTTTTTAGATCCAATCTTACCTAGGTTTTTACTAGCAGATATTTTCTTGGCATTTCTTACATTCCATTGAATTTTTATTTTAGTTCCAACTTTCGCTCTTCTCTTAGATGCTCTGATCGTTGCCTCTACTCTCTTACCAGTGACTGTTCTTTCATCTGGTCCACTATCATCTTTTGATCTACCAGACCTAGGGACAGGACCAAAGACGGGTTTAACAATAGCACCCTTTCCTTTCCCACTCTTATCATATACTCTTGCCTTTGCCTTTCCAGTATATCCTGCCCCAAAACTAGTAATATCAACAGAGAGAACCTCACCTGCTGCTCCGATAATAAGATTTCCTGCTGCTCCAATTCCATCATCTCCAAAAATTTCTAGAACAGGTGGTCCCAAAAGTTGAGGGTCAGTGTCACAATCATCAAAATTAAATGCTGAAGTTAAATCAATGTCAGTCAAATTACCAAATTGATCAAGTGCTTCTGTACCAAATGTAGTTGGTGTTTTTGCGAATGACTTTGCCCTATCTGCGATGTTCTGAAAGTCTCCAATAGAAAGTTTAGCAGCACCTGCTCTTGGGTTCCAATCATTTACACCAGAGCATTCAGGTCTATCGTCACAAGTCAAGAAAGAAAGAACATCCTCAACAAGACCGATGGCATCAGAGGCAATATCTAATCCTGCGCCAGCAATATCAACAGCACTACCAATCAAGTCCTCTACACCACCCAATACACCGCTGAGAGTTCCTGATAAGGAACCAAGCACACCACCAACGAATCCCTCAACAAAACAAACAGGAACATTGATGACTTTGTTGACAGAATCTTTCAAGAATCCCATCACCATCTCTTTCAATTGAGAGAATAATTTTCTAAAGAAGCACTTCATTGTTTCAAGAATTGTGCCACTTGTAGTATTAACTAACTCTCTTTCATTTGGCAGGGCAAGATCATATACTAACTTAAATCCTTCATTAACTTTCTGTTCAATAAATTGTTCTACCTGTTCATATACCCACTTAATACCACCAGCAATAAACTCTGCCCCTTTCTCAATCAGATTATCAATCTTCCTTTGAATATCAGCAATCGCTTCTTTCCCACCTCTTCCAATGTCATAAATGGTCTTTCTTAATTTTTCAATCTCTTGAAGAATATTCTGTAATTGAGATTGAATTCTACCAATAGGAAGAGGTTCACAATTCGTTGACTGTGCTAGAGGTTGAAGAGCAGACTCTGAACTATCATCAGCATCAGTTGTCGCCTTGTCCTGATCAGTTAGTCCAACTGTGGAACTATTAATCTGATCCGTATTCGCAACCTGTCCACCTTGAGCACCTGCCTGGGAAACGTATTCTCCTGCTCCACCTTCCTTACGAGTACCAGCAGGGATGAGAGCATTGTCCGGGACGGCAGGATCAATACCAGAAAAAGGAACAAACTTTGCATCGGGGATGTTCTTCATCACCGCCTGGTAATCATTGTTACCAATAACACCCATAATGACAGGTTGCTGCCCGTCTTCACCATCTAGGAAGAATCCATAGACGAAATCACCCTGAAGTATATTGACTGATTGCGAGGAACCATTGTTACCACTACCTGCCGTAACAGGGTACATAACAGATGCCCATGGCAAATCTTCATCAGGAAGTTCAGTTGCCACCGCAGTATGGTATCCCATAATACGGACTTTATATCTCTGCCCGAATCCTTCTACTTCAGTATTATTAGCAACACGTTTACCACCTAGATTCATCCTCCAAGTTTTGGCATCAGGGATTTGACCGATCCACCAATGGAATCCGTCTCTACCTACAAAATGCCTTTTGAATAAACCTTGTTCTATCATTATGATGGTCTGCCGTAAGAGTCTCTAACTAATCCCAAGGATGTGAAGGTGTCTGATGGTGTGAGTCTATGGCACAAATGAGCCACAAGATAACTACCTTCGGTTTCTTTATTTATTTCACCATCTCCACCTCCTTCTAATTGAATAAACTTACACTCAATCATATCACCTGCCACGATCGAGAAGTCTCCAGCAACTGTAATATTAGTTTGAATTGTGAAGACCTGATTATATCTCATAATAGACTGAACCTGTGTCCTAGGAGCATCAAAGTTTGGTTTTGTTATATCTTCTTTCCAATTTTGTAGTTGCTCTTCTGGTGTAACACCTGTTGGATTATAACCTATGTCAAGAACATTTGTCATCAATCTAGATGGTCCTTGTACAAACTCTGGTTTAACAAGAGTAGAAGCAGGAGTCTCTCCAGCAGTTGTAATTTTATCTCCTTGGTCTTTTATATCAAAACTAATCGTGACATAATTAAATGATACAGGATCATAGAACACAGTTCTATTATGATATACACCCAGTGCGAGATTGGATTGTAAGTCTACATTCCTATCAATATTAACTGATAGTATTGATTTATAAGCGGCGTCATTCGTGGACGTAGTATTAGTAAATATAAATTTCTTATCTGGACTTTGCTCTAATAGTTTATCAAGCGATCTAAAATTAAACCCTTTTTGATTTTGATAGAATAGGTATCCAGCACTTCCTCCAATAGAACCACTGCCACCTGTTCCAGCAGACTGTGATGTTGATTTAGATGCTAACCAAGTACAAACATAGAAAGGTTTTCTATCATTACCATAGAAGTTATAGTCAATCGCAGTATCATCTACCGTGACCTCTGTTTCACTTTGAAGTACATCACCTAGAATTGATTTTACATTATCAGAAATCTTACCTTGATATCTCTTGACGACTCTCGTCAGTTCATTACCAATGTATTCTGCCGAAGCAAGTGATAGAACAAAGTTTTCTTTTAATGTGCCAGGGTCAGCAGCCAAAACACGGTTAACATAGAGCGTTAGTTCTACTTTATTCTGTGGGTTTCCAGCATCAGTAAATGTAATATCAAATCTTTCACCACCTCTGATTGGTAGGTCGTCTAATACACCTTTACCTGTCTTGCCATCTGTTTCATATCCAGTATCTACAATTATTGCTTGTGCTGTGATGTAATTAGATAGGACACTTTCATAATATCTAAAGTCAACAACTCCTGCACTCACATCAACTGCTTTTTTACCAGTGTTTGATGTAATAATACACTTACTTATATTACCAGCATTGACATCTGATAGTTGTTTAGTTCCCTTTTCAGACATTATCCTTGTTTATATAAAAATCCAAGAAGTTGCTTCTTATAATAACTATTTACCACTGCTGCTGTAGACCCTCCTAGCACAATACCACCAGCAGATTGTCCACCCATCATGACTGGTTGTTGCTGCTGTTGCCCAGGTAAGATAATAGTATTAGAACCATTCGCATCATAAGATGGAAACTGGGATATAGCACCAGCATTTTGTTGTGTTGTAACACTACCAGGTGTAGTCACTTGTGCTCCTAATGCTGGACCATTCTTACTCAAAATAATATACTGAACATAAGGTGATGGGTCTCCAAGTCCTCCATATGTTGTTCCATTCTTTTTATTATCAACCTCAAAGTGAAGGTGTGGTCCTGTTGAACTACCACGTCCGGGATCATTCAATCCGCCACCAGTTAAACCAAGTGCTGTGCCTGCTGCTACCACCTGTCCTTTAGACACCATAATCCTACTCAAGTGAGCAAGTCTAAATTGTAATCCAAGTGAAGGTGCCCATGCATCAATCACATTTCCATAACCACCATGATTGCCAGCATATACAATCTCTACTGGAACACTTAAACCAACATAAGTTCCTGTAGGTGTGCCGATGTCAATACCACCATGAAGTTTACCCCAACGTTGACCATAACCAGATGTCACTCCAAACCCACTAATCATGTTACCCTTCTGTGCTCCTGTTGTTTGTCCTGCTCTCTCCAGGGCAGAACCAGCAGTCTGTGCTTGAGGAGTAACAGTTGCTGGAGAAGTTGTCTGTGGAATCATAGGAGTCATTGCCATAGCACTCAACTTGGCAAGTTCTGCTTTATTTGTTGCTAGGTTTTGTTTAGTAATATTTGCTATTGGTCCAGAAGCAAATCCTGAAACTTTAAGTAGTGCCTCTGCTTCGGCAATCTTCTTTTGAAGTTCCTGTATTCTTTTCTTCTGTGCTTCTGTTGGTGATGTAGAAGGGTTGACAGGTCGTACACCAGGTGGATTAGTTATTGTAGTTGTGATTTTTGATGTTTGCCCTTTTTTACCTTTAGGATCATAACCACCAAGTTTTAATGCACGAACCATACCTTTACTATAAGCATCAACGGTATATCCAAGAGCAATATTCGCTGGATCGGCATTAGGCGAATAAGCAGGGGCAACACTTGCTATACCTTCAAGTGGAGTGCTGAAAGCATTATAATTGCGAGAATTAGTATTTACATTATGCCATAATTTAATGTTATGTTTGACTGATGATTCAAGACTATCATAAACCGCCCAGTATCTGTCTCTAAAGTATATCTTATCTACAATACCATTTGTTCCAACCTCACTGGCATTAATAGTTTGACCGAAAGCATTGGTTTTACCAGTTTTAAAATAAACACTATTTGGATTGGCAAGATAACCTGTCTCATGCATTGCTTGTGCGGCAACAACTTCGGGGAAGTTTGCCCCACCAACTCTCGCCGCTATATCATATACCTGTTTAAATGCTTGCTGCTGAGATGGGGAAGATGGTAAAGTAGCGGATGTCAATCCTAACTTTTGCCTTGCCTCTGCTTCTGTGGCACCCAGATATCCTCGGGTCTCCTTGGAATAATATCCACCCGCTGCCTTAAAATAAGGTTTGCTTGCTGACGTGTCTATATCGCTCTCACTTGGTAGTTCAAGTTCTTGTACTTCACCCTTTTCTTTCTTTGTTCCGAAGACAGCACTCTTCATTGCGCCAGGTATGGCCCATAAGATCTTAGCAAGATCAGGTTCAATAACTTCTTGACCCCAGAAGGGAAGTGCTTGAAGGAGACCAGTAAAATCAACACGTTTAGCCCAACCGGGTAGGTCGGGAATCTTAATCTTGGGCATTGCCTCATAGAATCTTTCTCCTGCTCCCTTCAACCAATCCATTGCCATATTACCCACTTCAAGGGCAGTCATAAAAGCATCAATTATTTCCTGTCCCGCTGCTGCTGGATTATTATTAATCATAAGTTCATAAGCAGCACCACCAAGAACCTCACCAGCAAGTCCACCAAGAATAGGTCCAAGGATTTGCCCTATGCCAGGAATTGGTGTAAGAAGTCCCAAGAATTCACCAAGACCAGCACCAACTGCTTTGAATGCTGCCTTACCAACTGATATGTCGGGGTCAAGGGCATTCATAATAAAGACAATGGTCGGTCCTACTACAGGTATTCTTGCTCCTTTTAAGAAGGAAGTTCCTTTCTTCAAAGCAGGACTCGCATTCCTCAAAGACTGAACTTGTGCTGGATTAGTAATGCCAAACAACGTTTTAAGGAATTTATTTGTCGCACCAGATGCCCTCTGTGTCCTTCCTGCTGTTCTAGATAATCCTCTTTGAACACCAGGAGACAATGGAACATTAGCGGTGCCTGTTTGAAGACTCGCACCAAATTGTCTAGTTTTAGCAGCAAAAGATCCAGGTCTTACAGTTGCTCTTGGTGTGGGGGCACTTCTCCTTGCTATTTGTGATTGGAATGTCCCACCTGCTAATGCCTGTCCCGGCATTCTGTAACGACCAGGACTTCTGTAACCTGCTGTGGAACGTTGTCCTCTCAATTGAGCACCAGTAGTGGCACCACTACCAGTCAGTGTTGTCTTACCACTACCAGGTTTATTGTTAGGAGGTTTTGGTGGTTTTATACCAAGTAGATCCTTGAATCTCTTGATAGCAAACTTACCAAAAGCCGTGATACCCTTGCCGATCTTGCCAAACAAAGTCTTGATTACTCTGCCTGCTAGTTTGAATGGAGCACCAACAATCTTGAATCCCGCCTTTACAGTTCCCCGTAGTAACTTACCTAATGCTTTAAACCCACTCTTGAATGCTTTAAATCCATACTTTATACCAAGGAAGACAGCGTAAAGATTATCCTTTAAGAATCCAAAAAGTTTTGCTATCTTTGGTCCTTGCTTAAGTAAGAAAAGAACAAGACCACCAAGTAGTATATTCTTTAAGAAATTAAAAATATTAAAGGGATCACCCTTCGGCAAGAGAGAACCAGAAGTTGTATCTACTTTCTTCTTACCTTCCCTATCTTCTTCTCTTTGTTTCTTTCTTAAAGTTTGAGCAGCCTTCTTTGCTTTGGCAGCAGTATCTTTCTTGGCATCAAGTTGTTGCTTGAATGCTTTATTCAGAGCAGAGGTTACACCCTCTATGTTATCAAGTTGCTGTTGAATCTTATCATAACTAATTTTTCCTTTAGCAGATACAGTTTGAGCACTAGCATCAAGGTCAACACCTTGAGGTATTAATTTCTGTGGTGATATTTTTGATGGAGAATCAAACCCCATAGAGTATTTTGTAAGACCACCCTCGGTCTTAACTAATGCTCCTTCTTTCTTTTTCTTATCTTGTTCTCTTTTACTTTTGAGTTTATCTTTGACTTTACCTTTAACAAAATCTTTAGCAGCATTCTTCACCGCTTTCTTACCAAGTTGTTTAGCAGCAAGTTTAGGTGCTTGTGTTACAAGTGCCTTTGTCAGTCCAACTAGAAGAGGTACTGCCATCTTATCCTACGATGTTATAGATTGATTTGATAACGATCATTTCATTGTTCCCACCGTCAATCGGAGAGATTGCTGGAAGTCTCTTTTGACTTGCCATAGCAGCACTTGTAGGACCACTATTGGGTTGTTGCTGTCCACCAACACCTGCCATAATAACATTAGTTTGTCTCTGTCTTGGTGGTCCAGGAGGAATCAATAGACCAGTTGTAGGAGATACTCTCATCGCTGGTGCTTGAAGTCCTTGAGGAGAAGAACTCATCGTTGTTGATTGTTCCGTGGGAGAAACAAGAGGAGTAGTTTGAACGGTGCCAGAGACAGGTGGTGTCCCAAATCCACCACCTTTAAAAATTGCTTTGGATACTGATGTTGCTAACTGATCAAACTTGGCAGACTGCGTGAAGTCTGGTCCATATCTATTTTCCCAATCCACCATCACACCAAGTTCCACCAGAGCAGCATCTGTTTTTGCCGCTCTATTAATAGTGGCATTGCCCATAGTATCAGATGAGATATTACCTAGTTCTGGATTAGCAGACTGAAATTCTGACAGTGCTTGTTGAATAGGAATTGCTAAACGTGCGTCTCCGGCATCACCCGCCTTGGTTCTAGTCAAGAATCCAACCCCACCAGCACCTCTGATAGCATCAAAGTGAAGTGGAACAATCTTTATTCCCTTTGAGGCAAAGGTAGCCAATGCCTTATCATAATCTTGATAACTTGGATACTCTTCGGGAGTCATAATTTTAACTCTCAATCCCATGTCAGTTAATTTTTTACCAACCAATGCTGCTGCCTTATCTTGATGCTCTCGTTCTCTACCATCAGCACCAGTGGCATTTGAGTTAGTAAAAGTATTACCACCAGGAGTATCAGGTATAGTGCCAGGTTTCTTCGTATGATCTAGTGGTAATATTACATCATAGTTAGCACCTGATATTCTTTTAGGTCCTGATGGAATAACCGGTGACTGTGGTTGGAACATCTGTGTCGCAGGAGACTGGAACAAAGGACTTGCTCCTGGGAACATCACAGGTGGTTGAGTTCCAGGAAGAGGTTTTGAAAATTCCTGATTCATTCTTTGGAACGATCCTAATGGATCTTTAGGATCAAACACCATTCCCCCATTTTGTAATCCCATAATGGATCCCATCTTGGGTTTGTTACTACTTCCAGCAGCCGCATTCGCAGCAAGTAAATTCTCTGCCCCAATCATCTGGACAGCAGGTCTACTCATCATTACTTCGCCTGGTTGAGCAGCAATCAATTGCGTGTCCTTCCCCATCCCTGTAATATTTACACCAGAGTCTTCCTTAATTGGACCACCTTGAGTGAATGCTATATCACTTACATTGAGAACCGTACCACCCTGTGTCTGTCCTTGAACAGGTGTTTCAGTAGTAGCAGGAGCGACTAGTGGTTGATTTGCTTCTGGATCTCCAAATGGATTCTCAAGTGGTATATAATTTCCTTCCTCATCAGTTCTAAACTGTGGTGCTTCAAACTTTGGTTTGTTTTCTTCGTTGATATTATCAAGCGGTTCAAATGGATCCGATCCAGGTAACCTAGGTATCATTGACAGTAAATTATTTAAAGTGTCTTCAAGACCACCTAGTCCATCCCATATAGAACTTATTGCGGCATTAATCGGTGCGAATATAAAATCAAAAATTGTTTTGATTACACTATTAACAAACTTGATAATATTATCAAGGACATCAATGAATGGTTGAATTGCTTTAGCAGGGTTCTTTAAGAAGTTAACTAACCACAACAATGCTCCACCAAGAAGAATGTTCTTGAAGAAATCAAGGATCATATCAAATAAACCCTTGACAGGTTTGACTACCTTACTGGCAACATCCTTTACACCACCCTTTACCTTTGCTTCCCTTTCTTTTTCTCTTGTTTTCTTTTTTGTAGTTTGCGCGGCATCTGCTGCCTTCTCACTCTCTTTCTTATCAAACTTAAACTGTTTCGTAACAGTCCCAAGAATACTTTCTAGATTCTCCTCAATCTTATTCAGACTTGGGGCAAGAACATTTCTGATTAACTGATCTGACTTATCATCTTTCTCTTGTTCTTCTTCCAGACTATCAACTATTTGAGGACTCTGCTGCTCAAACATTGGTGTTCTAGCAAGAGCACCGGGAGGTGCCTCCTGTTGTGGAGCAGTCTGTGCTTTTCGTTGAGCAGTCTCAAAGAATGATCCTGTGTTTATTTTCTTCTTCTTTACCTTAAATCTACCTGACGCTGACTTAACTCTCCTGAACTCATTCGTTAAAAGTTCAGTCTCTTCGGTTGGCATTTCTGTGCCAGACATCCTACCTTCCATCATCTTCTCTCGGAGAAGAGTCTTATAGGTAGCGTAATCAATATCGTTTATATTTTCGAGACCAAGCAGAGCGAGGATTCTTTCATCAATCTCGTCATCTACTAATTCTGTTTCTTGCTTTACCGCATTAGGAATAACAGCAAGCGCAGAGGATTGTTGAGGCTTTGCTCCGCCCCTGATACTGTTAAGTAGATCTTCTAAACCCTCTGGAATTTCATCCATTCGCTCTTGCCTTTGCCTTTTCGTTTTCTTCGTCTAGATGATTCTTAAGCAGTTGAACATAGATGTCTCGTTCCCAAGGAATCATGTTCTCAATCTCAGTTAATGAATATTTATGGTACTGCATCAAGGAGAAATTTAATTTATAATATCCCTCCAGATCCATATGAACCATCCCTACGCGAAAAAACTGGATAAACCCTCCAATACGACAGTGTTAGACTTCTTTGTCTTAGGATTCTTAACTTTAATTTCGTGTGATAGTTTAGGCATTGTATTGAAAAACTTCTCAACCTCTTTGAATTGAGATGAATTCATTTGCTCAAGAAACTCTTCAACCTCCTTCTTACTAAAGTCATCCACTGCCCAGACTTCTTCCTCACTATAGATTTTATCAATACAACTTCCGATAATCTCAAAAGACTGTTCCATTGAGTTATCACTGTTAAAGTCAAAGTTGTTTTTAATAAACTGATCTAGTGATGGATACTTCATCTCCATCATAAGATTATCATCAATCTTCACTTTAGTTGTATGTTCCTTATCAAATTGAACTTCAATCTGATCAAGGGCAATCTTGACGGGAACCTCTGTCTCCCCATCATCAGGGCAGATGATATTAACTTCTACATCTTCACCCACAGACTTACCGCGAATATTCAAGAACAAATATTCAATGTCAAAGGTAGGAAGTTCTTCCACCTTCACACTCTTCGTAAGAATACAACTCCTAATTACTCCAGTGATTGCTTGGGTAATCTGATTTGAATCCTCTGTCTCAAGAGCAAGAACAAGTAATTTCTCTTCCTTAACTAGAAAAGGTCTAAACTTAATCTTTTGTTGAGTTGAAGGTAGTACCAACTCATATGTTGGTGTAGCAATCGTTGGTAATGGCATAACAACCTATAATAACTTCAGTCGGTTTATTTATTAAGCAAATCCAGATAATGATCCAGAGTTATCGTTCGCTCCTGGTCCTAGATCTTTATTGATAAAGAAGTCACCAAAACGATCTGCTGTATCTCTTGCGAAAGGATTACCGTTTGCTTCTGCTGCTAAACTAGCAGCAGCTGCGGCATTAGATTTACTCAAATAGTCAGCAGGATTGGATGATTTTGTTTGCTTATTGTTAGATTTAGTTCTTGACTGACTTGATTGACCCACCAAATTACGCTTCACATATCTAGTGTAATAGAATTGAACAGTCATCTTAAGGACATCAGCAGGTCCATAAGAGATTGGTGTAGAATTGATTTGATATGGAAAGGCATCAATGAAACAAAACTCCATAGCCTGGTCTTGAATATCTTTCTCAAACTTTGTCACATAGATGGGTGTCATATACCCTGTAGAACCTTTAGGATAGTTTGCTCTATGAACTTGGTTAGAATTATAATATGATGACTTATTATAGACTGACCCCTGTCCAGTGATATAGTTTTGCCATTCATCAAAGTATGAGAATATATTATAATTCTTATCAACATAAAACTCAAGTGTCAGTGCTTCATCATGCTGTCTCTTATAGGCATACCTAGTTCTAGTTCCATAGAAGTCCTGTGTATTCTCATGCGTAGCAAAAGAACTACCAGGTAAGGAAGCAGAATGACATAATAGTTCAATATTTTCGTTATATTTAATACCCGTTTGGGTAGAAATAAAACCCAAGACAGGACCAGGTGCTTGAACCTTGACTTGATATACATTCGTCTGCGCCAGATGACCTATCTTTGATACAAGATCAGAGGTTCTCTGGACATTGGGTCTTGTCCCAGCCATCTATAAATAGGCGTGATTAGTTATACTATATATGGCGGAATCTATAAAGTCAATTTATAAACCGTCCAACCCTGAAAAGTATCAAGGGAACTCAAACAATATTATTTGTAGGAGTTCTTGGGAGAGACGTTTCTGTGCCTGGTGTGATAATAATCCCAACATATTAAAGTGGGCATCTGAAGAGTTTAGCATACCATATGTTTCTCCCAAAGATAATAGAGTTCACCGTTACTATCCAGACTATCTGATTGAAGTGAAAGAGTCTGGTGGTAGAATTAAGAAGTATGTGGTTGAAGTGAAACCCAAAAAGCAGACACAACCACCAAAGAAAAGTGAACGTGTCACTAAATCATATGTTTATGAGTCCGTCACCTATGCTATCAACCAGGCAAAGTGGAAAGCAGCAGAGGAGTTTTGTAAAGATAATGGTGTAGAGTTCAAGATCATCACCGAGGACGAACTGGGTATCAAACCTTATGGAACAAGAGGATTATCTAATAAGCGACACAAACCGAGTAGAAAACCTCGTAGATGATGTGATCGCAGAAGGACAACCTGATGACATGTTCCTCATGTTAATGGATATCCTAAAGACCACAGAATTATTACCACAAGTTGGAAGATATTATACATTCATCTATAGACCTAAGACACCTAGAATAAAATATGATCAGTTCCCATTGATTGCTTGTGTTGGTGTATTTGAATGGGGATTCAAAGGAATCAATTATCATTGGGGAGATTATAGGAATTATACTTGGGATGAGGTTGGTAATAATGATTTACATCTTGTCTATCCTATGGAATTAAACGACATGAGATCAATTCCATATCAACAATTTGATTATACCTGATAAATAACAATAAAAGTATAAATGGCACGTTCCAGCACGGACAGATATCTGGAAGAAGACTTCCCCAATCTCTTTACAAAAGAAGATGATGGGAGAATTTCTAGTGGAACCGTGCGGGTTAAGTCAGATAAAGATAACGGGAATTATGACGTAAAGCAGAAGACTGACGCAGGAGAAACTTCAATATATTCTTTTGATTCAAAAACTAACAAATATAAAATAGAGGATCAATCATTATATAATAAGTTTTTTAGCGGTCTGGATGGCGGTCAACAAAAAAATAGATTAGATACCTCTATTAAAGGAGCAACAGTAGACGCAGCAAAAAAAGATATCCCTGATAATAGTCTTGGTGGAACAAATGATTTAGAGAATCTCTATACTAATATGTTAGAGACAGATGGTTATCTGAGTTTTAATAATACAATAGATTTTGATTTAGGTATCACACCAGAAGATTTTGAATTTAATAATTTTGGTGCTGATGCTATTGATTGGACAGGTGAGATTGATCCAAACCTTCTTACATTTGATTCAGGTCTGAACCTTTTTGCTCCCACAGATTTTGGTACTTCCGATACAAAAGCACCTTTTGAAGCACAAGCAAGAGCAATTGATTTCCAGAAAGGAAAGACTTTCTTCTATCCAGAGACAATGCCTGACCTTGGATATGATTTTATTAGATTCACTTCTTACAAATATGTGAAGGCAGGATTACAAGTAGTAGGAAAGGAGAGTGCGGCATCAAGGATCTTTAAAGATAAGATCACAGAGATTATGTTGCCTATGCTACCCAATATCTCCGAGTCAAACTCTGTTGATTGGGGTGGTGATAAAGCAAATGCAATTCAATTGATGCTAGGTGGCGCAGCAATGGGTGCCATTCAAGGTATTGGTGATTTCCAATTGGAGCAAGTTACAGAAGCAGTTAATAAATTAGTAGCACAAGGGACTGCTGCTGCCAGTGATCCTGCAACGAAGGCAGCTATCGCTGCTTACTTTGCTGGTCAAGCAGTTGGTGCCAACATCTTCACAAGAGCAACTAATACTGTCTTAAATCCTAACCTTGAACTTCTATTCAATGGTCCCACATTAAGAACATTTAATTTTAACTTCAGACTTACACCAAGAACTAGAACAGAGAATGATGTAATCAGAAAGATTATCAAATCATTCAAGAGAAACATGGCAGCACAAAGATCTGAATCTGATCTATTCTTGTTGACTCCTAATGTCTATAAGATTGAATACATCTTCGGTGGGACCACACCTCCCACTATTCAAGGACCTCATCCTTATATGAACAAGATCAAACCTTGTGCTTTGAGAAACTTTAATGTCAACTATGGTCCTGACGGATCTTATATGACATATCCTGATGGTGGAATGACTTGTTATGAAATCCAACTACAGTTTGGAGAACTTGAACCAATTTATGCTGATGAAATTAAAGAAAACGACGATAACATGAGTTACTAAAATGGCAACACCTTTCTTCCAATACATTCCAGACTTTGAATATGTTAGCAGACTCCCCGGTGCTTCTCTTGGGGAGTACATCACTGTTAAAAATTTATTCAGAAGAGCAAAGATCAATCCAGACATCTTTAATAACCTGACCAACTTCACCAAGTACAAAATTATTGGTGATGAAAGACCGGATCAGGTAGCGTATAAAACCTATGGTAGTCAGTATTATGACTGGATTGTTTTACTGTCAAATAATATCATTAATTTGATTGAAGAGTGGCCATTATCTCAACAAGCATTCTCCAACTACATGACTCATAAGTATGGCAATGAGGGACAGTTTAATGAAGCACATCACTACGAAACTACACAGATAAAAGATACTGCTGGAAGAACAATGCTGCCAGCAGGATTAGAAGTTCCTAGTGATTATAGTTTTCAATACTTGGACACTGGAACTCTTGTTAATAAAGTAAATCCTGTAAGTATAGTATCAAACTATGATTATGAAGATAGACTTCAAAGACAAAAGAGAAATATATTTCTACTACAACCTCGCTTCATCAATGTTGCCATCACAAACCTTGAAGATATTATGAGGTATAGAAAGGGAAGCAGTCAATATCTTGAAGCAAATCTGGTAAAGGGAGACGAGATTAGAATTTATCAATAAAAAAGTAATAGGCATAAAAAAAATGCTGGAATATTTTTCCAGCATTTTTGAATTCAAAAGTTGAATTTGATATCAGGAGTCAGCGAGTTTCGCGAAGTAACTCATTGGGTCTTCATCATCGTCTGCTTTACTACCTCCAATGTCAGGAGAGTTGAAATCAGCAGTTGTTTTTGAAGCCTTGTATGAGTCTTCAAGTTTCTGCATGACTTGCTCTTCACTAACTTTTCGTTGCTCGGTGGCAGCGTAGTTATCATATTCAGTCTCCTCTTGTTGCGTTGATGTAAGTGTGGACTTATTGCCCAGAACATAATCAAGACGCTTCTTCAGTTCATCATAGGATTTGAACTGGTCAGCAGCGGTGAAAGCAGCAAGTGAATACTGCTTCTTCCAGATACCTTCAAGGGCATCATCGTCATCCAGTAGAGGAGAGGGACGGTCGAACTCGGACTTATCGTAGTTCCAGTAACCATCTTTCTTCTGCAGTTTCAGTTTGAAGTTAGCACCCTGCCAGAAATCGAAAGGGTTGATGGGAGTTTCATCTTCAAACTCGGGTTGCATTACATCCATAACCTTGTCAAAGATCTTCTTGCCGAACTTGTAGAGGAATACTCCACCCTCGTTTTGAGGATTAGCAGGATCTTTGACAACATAGATGTTGGCATAGAAAGACAGTTTGCGTTTTTGCTTACGCACAGTATCTTTATCGGCATCGTTGCCGCTGTTCCATAGTTCACGATTCAGTTCACCGATAGGATCCTTACCACCGATAGTGGTCAGGGAGTTCTCGATGTACCACCCACCAGGTCCTTGGAAAGCGTGAGAGAACAGTTTGACCCAAGGGAGATCTTCTCCATCAGGTGCGGGTAGAAAACGAATGACAGCATAACCGTTACCAGACTTATCCATCTCTGGTTTCCAGAGACGTTCATCGGCACCGCCGCCTTTGTTATTCATCTTCTCGGCTTCTTTAGTCAGCTTTGCTGTTAAAGAGCCCAAAGAGCTTTGTTTCTTGAGGTCTTTGAAAGACATTTGATATACTCCGTATTGGTTGTATTTGGCTTTTGTTCCGTTGCTTTCAGGAGGATTGGATAGCCTCTTAAACCAAGAACTATAAGTTCTTGTTAAAGGTTTGTCAAGAAGACTCATTAATAGATTTTTTCATGTTTTCAATTATGCTCGACATATTAGAAAACACATAACCAAGATCCACATCGGGGGGGAATCCTAGTTGTCTTGCGGAGATGATAATTTGTTCCTTCATGGTTTTAGCTTCAGGATCATCCGATAGACTCATCCTAGTATACAGGACCTGTTGCTTGTTTAGCAACTGTTCCAGTAGTTCAACATGTTCTAGTTTATCTGCGTTGTCCATAGCAGAAAATGAAAATACTTTCTCATAGATCTTATCTTGAAGATCAGAGATTGCTTTCATCTCTTGCTGAACAAAATCTGATTTAAAAAAACTCATACCCCCTCGTAAATAATCTCTTTCAAGATTTTCTTATACTTGAACACATCAATATGTATGAAGGTATCATACTTGCTAATTCGCATAGAAAGAAACTTCCATACTGGATCATCAAGTCTAACATCAAAGTCAGACTTGAATCCGATAATCTTGTTTAAGATTACCATACTCTCAAGGGACAAACTTTTATTAAGATGTTCCTTGACCACAGGAGGATGCTTGGTCCCCTCAACTCTAAACATAGCATCAAATCCCTTACCTGTAAAGACGTTCTCTACCTCTGTCTTAAAGGTGTAGGTGAGAGACTGTAATCGCTTCTTCCAGTCGGTATAGTTTTGTTCTCCATTTCTGACGATCTCTCCAATCCACAATGACTGAGGGTCATCACAAGATACAAAATTGGAAACGAAAAACTCGACCACTTCACTATCATCCTTCTGCCTGCTTAGTTTTTCAAAAAAGAATCTGTCTTTACGTTTGTAAAAACTTTGAATAGTGGCACGAGATTTACCACAATACCTGTGGTAGTCATACTTCTCTCGCGTAAAATGGTTTTTAAGTCCTAGGTAGGACTTGTAGGCATCAAAAGGCGTCACCTTTGGTATCATTCTCTAGAGGTCGTCTGCTCACAATGGAAGTTTAGCATGAGATGTCCTCTTAAGCAAGTTCATTTCCATCGCTTCACATTTGATTTTCTCCTTGAGTGGTTTGGAAATCAATTTGGGGATTGACTCCACATCAAGATTGTTCTTCTCACAGAAGTGTACAATGGCATCAATATACTTCATGCCTTTGTTATCGTGAGCGATTGCTTCAATCTCTTCTGCGAACCTACGAGAGCAATAGAACTTTGTCTCTAATAGATTGGTGATCGTTTCTTCTTCAGGACTCTTTGCCATATTCCTGTAATTTGAATTCAACAAACTCTCTAATATATTCGGAGAGAAGGTTGATGTACTTTCGTTTGTCGTGCTCTTCATAGACTTCCACTTCACCATTTTCACATGCCATAATGATGACAAATTTCTTTACCATTATACCAGTCATCTCGTATAACATGCAAGCATAAGCAGCACACTGTACAAAATAATGATCAATCCACTTGCGTGGTTTTGGTTTCTTACTGGTCTTAAAGTCAATGACTGCTAATTCGCCTTCATATTCAGCGATACAGTCAACACTGCCAGCGATACCCAATTCCCTACTAAAAAGTGCTTGCTCGATAGCATGGATGTTATCAATCTTATCAAGATCTGGTTTTGCCATCTTGAAAAGATATTCCGAGAGGGGTTGAACAGTTGGAAGTTTTTCATTCCTAATATAATACTCAACCAATGTATGCATATCGGTTCCACGACTGGTTGCTTGTTTAGTAACCTTGTTCGCTTCTTCATTACCGACCCGTGCTCTCCAAGACCTGAAGATCTCACGATTGTAATGACTAATAACAGAGGTAATAGATACTAACTTCTCTCCCGTAGGAGTATCATAGTATCTTACACCATCAATAGTCTCTCTAGAAAGAGAAGGATAATCAATTTCAACTTTTGTAAACATTACATACCAAGTTCAAGTTTAGCAATGATGTACTCTTTAACGAGTCCACTACGACAGATGTCTTCCGCTTCAAATTCTACCATACTAAAAGATGGCATGTTCTTAAGGATACGAATGAAGTCAACGATTCCATTCTTCTCTGCTGTTTTAATAAGATCAGTCTGTGTTGCGTCTCCACAGAAGTGAATCTTACTACTCTCACCAACACGGGTAATCATTGAGTCCAATTCATGAAAGTTTAGATTCTGAAACTCATCAACAATAACGATAACATTATCAAGAGTAGTGCCTCTGATGAATGAGGTAGACCAAAAACTAATTGTACCCTGTGCTTTAAGATTAGCATAGAGCATTTCAAATGCGTTGTCATCTGGCATCTCAAACATATACTTTACCATATTCTTATATGGAATCTGGTAAAGAGAGGACTTATCTTCATGATCGCCAGGGAGGAAACCAATCTCTCTGGTAGGCACAAGCGACCTGACGATGTAGATCTTTTCATAAGGTGTCTTGGGGTCCAAGACATCTAGAATGGCATTGTAGAGGGTGATAAAGGTCTTACCTGTACCAGCGCAACCATAAGCAACAAGGTTGTTATCTTCCTTATATTCTTTAAAGAAAAGTTCTTGATTATCAGTCAGAGGTTCAATCTTCCTAATGTAGTCAAGATTGATTGGTTTCTTTCTCTTCATGGTCCTGTTGCTTGTACCAAAGGGAACTGGATTCTCTTTCTTTTTTCTAGCAGGCATAATTTATCAATCGTAGTGCTTTAAAGTAGCACCTGGTTGTTTCTGTGCTTTACTAATCACATCTTTCCAACCTGGATATTTGGTGTACAGTTTTGAAAAAGATCCACCAATTTCAATACCCAACTTAGGAGAATTATCAGGAGTATAATACCGTTGCCAGTCTGGATTATCTTCACACCACTTATCCCAGTCATGAATACTCATGACAATCTCTTTAGTTTCACCAGTCTCCTTATTTTTCACAGGGTATGTTGCCATACGTCACCTCATTTGTGTTTATATTTATTAAGACCAGTCAAGGGCACCAGCAATCGTTGGAAACTGCTCCGCAAAGATCTCCTTACAACCTTCAGCAATGTCCATATGTTCCTTCTGCGTTCCGTTAGCAGATCGCAAAGAAATATAATGCACCCATGAACGAACTGAGCCGGACATGTAGAGTCTAGTCCCTACAGCAAGGGGAAGCACCATTCTAGCACACTCCTTTGCCACACCCCGTTCCAGCATCTGTTGATACAGTGCCATAGAAGAGTCAAACAAAGTCTGCATCTGCAACTCAAGGTTCTGTTGAACAAATGGATCAAGATCATCAGTAGAGTTCTGACGATTCTTTGTGTCCTGACGACGTAGTTCAGGCAACTCAATCTTATCACTTAACAAAGATGAATCCGCGTAGCGTTGTGAAAATTCCTGGAATGTAAAAGACCTATGACGCAGAATTTGAGCTGCTATCGCCCTAGTTGTTTCTATCTCAAGCGTCATGAACGACTGCTCAAAGATACTCCAGTGCTGGTGCTTAATACAATACTTGATTAGACCATCAAAGGAATCATTTCCCTGATTGGATGGATTACTTACGCGAGCGCAGTAAGCAATATGTTTTTCAGCATCGGGAGATACTGATACAAGGTTAACATTCATTGTTTTTAAATTGTTTACGACACTGCTTAAGGACTTTAATTTCTTCTTTAATAATTTGGTAAGCGTCTTCGGGAGATAGTTTTCTACCCATTTCAAGAGCAACAGTTAACTCTACTCTAGTACCGAAATGTTTAAGAGCTTCTTCAAAACAGTTTAGTTCTTCATACATGATTAATCTGGGTATCCGTCATCGTCATATGATTCATCGTAATCAATGATAGGTGTTTGATATTTAGTATCAATCTTGTAGGACTCAACATCAGAATAAACTTCAGACTCCAAAGCGTCAACTAAAAGTCTTAAATTTCTAACTATGAGTTTTAACTTTTCTCTTTCCATAGACATCATTTACCTCTTACAATTATAAGTAAAAAAAGGGGACCCGTCAAGGTCCCCTACTGATCTTATGTTGTAATTTCAAATCACTTGCTATAAGTGTGTCCGCGATAGCAGAAGGTGCCATGTGACTCCTTGTTTTCTACACAACGGGTATCATACTCAACACCACGATATGAGGTGTGAAGAATTTGTGCGTTGTGAAGAGCTGACTGCTTTTCGATTTGTTTTTTGATCAGTGTGAGTGTGTTCATTGTAGGTACTCCTAAAGTAGTTGGATTTTTAGGTCCGTTCCTTTAGTCGTTTGCGTCCCAATAACAATCAGGTGTTGATTCTTTCATAACCTCAATTAATTCAATCTTAACTTGATTGTTAACATTTTCATTATTCTTTATCCGTAGCATAATGCTATCGGCATCAGAACAACTGAGTGATGAATATAAAAGAAATTCAATCATGGGATGAACGGCTCCGTTCCGCGACTTACTTGCGTCCCACCCAAGAGTGGGATGAACGTCAGGTCTTATTATAGACCTCATATATTATATATGTCAAGCCTCATCATTATATGAAATTATAATACGCTTTGACACTTCGCGCTTGCTGGTGTATACCGTAACATATTCAACTTTGCCACCAAGTTCTTCTGCGATAACTTGAATCGCTTTTCGATTTGGGAATTTCGTTCCATTCTTTTCAGTCACGTTGCCTCCAGTCTTTTGGTTTATCTTGCTGAAACCAGTCTTTAATATCGTCAGCATCAGTGAATCCCTTTTTATGATTGGATGGGTCGGGATCACCTAGTCCCATCCTATTCAGAAAATCGTCTGTGCTGCCTTCTTGGATGTCTTGTGCTGCTTGGCGACGTGCCATCTTTAACATCTCATTAGCAGACGTATTTGCTTTAGCGAGTTTCTGGGCCCAGATCATGTCATCTAGTTTTACATCTTCATTATTTGCGATACATTTACAAATAAATTCTAATTTTAGACGATATTGAGTAGAAAGCATATGTCTCCTCTTCTAGATTTATTTATTTTTCTTTGTAGAAAAATATAATTTGTAATACTTCTTTTTCATAGCATCCATGATGTCCATATCATCAAAGAATCCCATGTATTTAAGATTTTGATAGACTCCTTCCATCTCACCAAGAAGCAACAAGAGGTGTGTGGGTGTTACCTCTCTGCCTCCAGGTTTGTAGAATGAATCAGAATCCTTCTGCACTCGCTTCCTCAATCATTTTAGACACTACATCTTCTGTACCATCTATTGACTTAATCGTGAACAGATTAGATTTCTGATACTTTTTAATCTTCTTATATTCTTTTAGAAGTTTATCAATCTCATTTGTTGACATATCAAAGTCAACATCAAATCCTTTAGTCATTTATTTTTCCTTCTTTGTTCCAGGTGGGTTCCAAAGTTTTGGGTTTGCTCTTCCTTCTGCTTGAGTGATGTTCACTAAATCTTTTTTATATTTATCATAGTATTCATCAAAGATTTCAACTTTTCTACCCGAAACCACAAGATCATATTTACTGATGCCATCTATAAGATACTCAACCATATAGGCACTAGTAGGAAGTGATTTGTCTTGCGAAGAAGATGGATCACAATCTTCCGTAATCAGTTTAATACCCTTTGCCATTAAGAACGACCTCCCCATTGAATGTCTGGATAAGCAGATTCTACAACACCTTTGGTGATTTTAAACTTACTAGACAGTTCTTTGTCCTTCACAAGGCACAGGATTGCTGCCTCATCAGGATGAAGACCTTCCAACATTTGAATAAACATACTCTCTCTACGAGTCTTAGAAAGCGCATCATTGCCTCCTTTGACAAAATGATAGAGGTTCCTATACTCCTTTCTTAAAGAGGTGTGGTCAGTTCCAAGGGGTGCTTCGCTCTTGTTAAAAGGAACCTGCCCATCTGGAAGCATAGAGATGATAGTATCATCAAAGTTCCAGATGAGCAGAGATGTTAGAGCATCAGTACGATACTCTTTCAGTAGTTCAATTTTCTTATCCTTGCTCCTTGCCTTACTAATTTCAGCAAGGACTTCATGCATAAAAGGATTAGGTGGAAGTTTTGTAGGCATGGGTTTCAATTCAGGTTTGGTTATTTATTCTTCCGATTGGAAGTCGTCAAGTGTATTTTCAAATCTAACAGCCAATACTTCATCTGGAATGATTTGTCCGTTTTCGTCAAACATTTCTGGATGCATTGGTATGTAAGTTGAATTTCTTTCGATCACATATTCTTTTAGTAGGTATCCAATTACTCCTCCAACTGCTAAAAACAAAAATGAAATAATTGTAGACAGTGTAAGGGTGACTGCTAACATGGTTCTTCCTCCCTTAATGAGATTCTTTCTTCTGACAATCTAAACTGAAATCTAGATGAATGTTAATCTCTCTATGGAAGAGGGAGAACATCTTTCCAAACTTCATCTGAAAAGTCTTGGTCTGTCCAGAGGTCCTCCTTTTATTCCTTAACAATAACTCTACACCTCTGTTTATATGAGGTGTATCATCATCAGTAATTTTATTTAGAGGACTTTTTTCGTCGTCCGGGTTTCTTTTCTTGTTCATAACGCCACGCATCTTGAAGAATACTCTCCAAATGATTTTTAATTTTCCTAGCTTCTGGTTTACCCAGATGTCCGTATGCTTCTCTGAGTTGTTTATGTTGACTATCAGATCCACCTTCTAGATAATCTTCTAGATCATATATTGTGAGGGTGATATTTTGAGCGGTTGAACTTTCCAAGAATTCTTGAACATCTCTTCGTGTCATCTTCTCACTCTTTAGGTAAGCGTACATATTCAAATAAAATTTGTGATGATCTTTGAATACATAATCAATGCTATGTTCGATGATATTAAGAAATTCTTTGTTGTCCATTTATACTAGTTTATTTTCTTTTAGGTAGGCGACAGTTTCCTGACACCCTCCTAAAGATTTATCATCACAGAGAATTTGAGGAAAAGTTGAACCTTTCCCAAACTCATTATAAAACTCTTCTCTTGTAAAGTCTCTACCAAGTTTGTACTCCACAAATTGAAGTTCTGCTAATTGTAGCGCACCAAGCACCTTTGTACAATAGGGGCAACCGACTTTCGTATAGACTGTGAAGATATTTCTACTCATAATAGTGTTAAGTTTTGGTTTTGTGTTTGTAGGCACAGGCTTGCCTCGCCCATGCCCGTGAGAGACTATTTACATAACTACAGACTTGCCCTTCTTCACCGCAGTGAGGACATGCTGACCCTGGTGGATCGTCAGGATACCTGATCTTCTTTTTTCTTAGGCTCATATGGATGTGCTGGGTTGTGTTCTCTACTCATAGGTTGTGATCTGGTTAGATCTCTACGAGAGTTATTGCTAATTACAATAAAAGCATCTTTATTATATTTGCGGACACCGTAGGGTGTTGCCCATTTCTTATTGTAGTCTTCACCTTGATGAATACCAGATACGACTGTACCTCCAATCTCTACAATAATATCATCATCCTGATCCCAACCAAGGGTGTCCATTGTTTTAGCAATCTCAGAAGCAAGCATAAAAAAAGAGGGTAGTTAACCCTCTTATCATATCAATCTTTACTGTCTTTGTAAAGACCTTCCAGTCTTTCTCTTGATAGATCAACATACATGACCTCTTCACCTGCTTCAGGTGCTTCAGGATGCTTAGGTTTGGATGCTTTTGGGGTTATATTCAATGACATAATGTTAGACCACATCATCGCGAACGCAGCGCCTCCAATGAGGGAGAAGCATACACCATACACAAATATAAGATAATGATTCATGATTCAAGACCTCTCTGAATAGATGCCATCGTATCATGAAGTTCTCCGATATCACGAAGACCTTCAACACTGAACCATGGAGCATTCGCCCAACTAAATCCCTCACCCATTGTGCTGTCAGGAGCAGTAATGTACCAATGACATGAAGTGTCTGGTACATCAACTGAACATTTAGACCAGTCGTCACTCCATTGTGGGACTTGAACCCACATCAGAGCAGCAAACATAAAGCTAAAGATTGACTTGATCACAGTGCGTTGCCTCGGGGTAATACTTCCTCTGGAAATACGAATGACTCATGCGGTTGATCAACTGGTGCCAACCAAGCACGTAGTCCTTCATTCAATAGGATGTTCTTGGTGTAGAACGTCTCGAACTCAGGATCTTCTGCTGCTCTGATCTCTTGACTCACGAAATCGTAAGCACGAAGGTTGAGAGCAAGACCAATAATGCCAATAGAGGATGTCCAAAGACCCATAACAGGCACAAAGAGCATGAAGAAATGAAGCCACCGCTTGTTAGAAAACGCAATGCCGAAGATCTGCGACCAGAAGCGGTTTGCAGTGACCATAGAGTAAGTTTCCTCCTCTTGTGTTGAATCAAACGCCTTAAAGGTGTTTGCTTGGTCTCCATCTTCATAGAGTGTGTTTTCAACAGTAACGCCATGGATTGCCGATAACAATGCTCCTCCAAGTATACCAGCAACTCCCATCATATGGAATGGGTTGAGCGTCCAGTTATGGAAGCCCTGTAGGAAGAGTAGGAATCTAAATATCGCTGCAACACCAAACGAGGGCGCAAAGAACCAACTGGACTGTCCGAGAGGATAGATGAGAAACACACTGACAAAAACAGCGATAGGCCCAGAGAACGCAATAGCATTGTACGGACGAATTCCAATTAACCTA